>Ga0172379_10003440_pt1 | contig 25204 bp, 11 predicted proteins | sample GrowelOW334metaG_FD_119756 | JGI IMG/M metagenome (GOLD analysis project Ga0172379, IMG submission 119756) | Groundwater microbial communities from an aquifer near a municipal landfill in Southern Ontario, Canada - Groundwater well OW334 metaG | ecosystem: Environmental > Aquatic > Deep...
AGTGGAATTGGACAAGTTGTCCGTGTCCCAAGTGACGGTGATGCCGGAGGCGTAGAGACTGGAAGTATTGATGTTGGTGATGACGGGGCCAACACCAGTACCACCGCCACCTTCGCCGAAGTTCTCGACACCATCGGCGCGGACTTGAATAATAGCGGAATTGAAGGAAATGTTATTGACGGCATCAGTGGTAATCACTTTGTAATATGCGAGAGTCAAACCAGTGATGGTAGTGTCGTTGTAATAATTGATTGCACGATCAGTGATTGATGATAATAATGTCCAATTCACATTGTCGGCTGAACGATATATTTTGTAAGCGCCAAAACCTGGACTCGGTTGAGCGACGACTTTCCAAGCGAGGAACTCGCGATAATCGGCAGGAGTATTAAGAAGATTCGAAATGTCCTGAACAACAAAGTTGGCGGGACTATCCGGTGTTGTAACATTTATGGAAGCTGTCTGATTGTTAAAAGCATCTTTGAACTGGACGTAAATCGTCGACGGATCGGCGAGAGTCATAGTGGTCGAAGTGGCGTAAGCGATATACTCAGCAGTAGCGAGAGCGTCCGTGGAAGTGGCCAAACGCATAGTGAGCGGAGTGCTAGTGTCGGTGGCAGATATGGTGATAGTGGCGGGCACTGTCGTTGCATCAACGTGAATGGAAGTCGACGGTGGTGCCGTGGTGTCAAGGATAAATGCTGCCGAAGAACTAACTGCAGTATTATTTGCTCCTTGAAGATCATTGACTGTCACTTTGACAGTAGCGGCAGTGTCATAAGTATTATTAAAATCCGTGACTGGCGTCCAAGTGGTGGTGTACGCATTCCAAGTGGACGAAGCTGTCGCCTTGGTACTCGTAGCCCCAGCAGCGAGTGCGGAAATTGTTTGACAATTCGTACCGCCGGCGCAATATTGGAAACTGGGCGTAAGAAGATTAATACTTCCCGTATCAGTTCCAGTGTCAGCATCACGAATTTGATAATTAATAGTGACAGTACCATTACTATTCTGCGTGGCGGTGACGTTTTGGATTTCCGGTGTTGCGTTCACGACATACGTAACCGTGGCGCTGTTGAGAGTGGGACTTTGAGCGGTATTAGTGGTGGCAAAAAATACTTGATATTGGAAATACCGGTCATTAATTCCATCTTTGAAACTGGAGGTAATGGTTTCACCACCCGATGTGACGAAGTAGGTAGACGTGGTGCCATCTGGACCAGTCCACGGATTGTTTGCAAGTGTAGTAGTATTTTGACCGGTTCTAATTTGAAAAGTGAGCGAGGACCCGGCTGGCGTACTGCCAGTCCAAGCGAGATTGGCGAAAACATTGTTGGCGTCGGCGCTGTCATAGAGTGAGGATATGATGGTGCCGGTGGCAACAAAAACATCATAGGTGACAGTCAAATCATTAAGTGTCGGTGAATTATTTGAATCAGCGGTCGTAAGAAAAGCTTTATATTTAAAATATCCACTGCTAATACCCGCGATCGCCGTAATAGTAGTCGAGGGCGTGGCAAAATATGTCCCAGCGGTGCCGTCGGAACCAAACCAACCAGACCAAGTAACATTGTCGGTCGAAGTGGCGATTTGAATTTGAACAGCGCCAGCGCCGACAGTAGGCGGAGTGGACGATGTCCAGGATAATGTTTTTAAACTGGTAGCTTTTAAATCAATCACTGCGGAGGTGAAATTGCCGGAAGCGGAATAGTTGTTTTGGTTGATGATAAAGCGAACAAAATTGGTGGTGTAATTACCCTGCAACATATATATCACACTTTTACTACTATCAATAGCTATAGCGCTATTTAGTACTGTTTGACTATTTGACGTTGGTACGACATAACTAGTCCAGGCGCTGGAGGTGTCGGAGAGGGTGTGACGATAAAAACCAGTGCCATTATTACCCGACGCTACATAAATATATGAGCTGTCGATGGTAAAACTACCAAAGTAATAAACTGCTGGCAGAGCAGTGAAGCTGGTCCAGGCGCTGGAGGTGTCGGAGAGAGTGTGGCGATAGATGTTAGCACTGTTTCCCTGTGCCACATATACGTATGAGCCGTCAATGGTAAAGCTACCAAAATGAGAAGCTGCTGGCAGAGCAGTGAAGCTGGTCCAGGCGCTGGAGGTGTCGGAGAGAGTGTGGCGATAAAAACCAGTGCCAGCTCCATCGTTCTGCAACACATATACGTATAAGCTGTCGACGATGACTTTACCGTAGAATCCGGTAGGCAGAGTGGCGAAGCTAGTCCAGGCGCTGGAGGTGTCGGAGAGAGTGTGGCGATAAAAACCAGTGCCACCGCCACCCTGCAATACATAAATATATGAATTGTCGATGGTGAAGCCACCATAATCCACATTACCAGGTAAAGCGGTGAAGCTGGTCCAGGCGCTGGAGGTGTCGGAGAGAGTGTGGCGATAAAAACCAGTGCCACCGTTGCTTTGTAATACGTAGATATATGAACTATCAATGGCAACACCACTATCTTGGACATTACTCACGGCACCAGGCAAGGCGGCAAAACTAGTCCAGGCGCTGGAGGTATCGAACTGGGTGTGACGATAAAAATTGGTGGTGTTGTTGGCTGGCAATACGTAAATATATGAGCTGTCGAGAATCACGGAGCCGTTGTAGGATGCGGCTGGTAGAGCGGTGAAATTCGATACAAAACCGCGCCAGGCATCAGTGGTATTGGCAAGAGTATGAGTATAAAAACCAGGGGTATTATTACCTGACAATACATAAATTTGATTGTTACCAATGGCGACAGAGCCACCATAATTCGTAGCCCTAGGCAGAGCGGTGAAGCTGGTCCAGGCGCTGGAGGTGTCGGAGAGGGTGTGACGATAAAAACCAGCGCCAGTATTACCCTGCAATACATAGATATATGAACTGTCAATAGTCATGGAGCCACCAGCACCCGCATTCCCAGGCAGAGCGGTGAAGCTGGTCCAGGCGCTGGAGGTGTCGGAGAGGGTGTGACGATAAAAACCAGCGCCACCAGCACCTTGTAACACATAGACGTATGAGCTATCGATGGCGAGACTACCGCCGTTTGACACAACGCCAGGCAAGGCGGTGAAGCTGGTCCAGGCGCTGGAGGTGTCGGAGAGGGTGTGACGATAAAAACCAGCGCCATTATTACCCTGCAATACATAAACATATGAATTGTCGATGGTGAAGCCACCGCCTTGGGACACAACGCCAGGCAAGGCGGTGAAGCTGGTCCAGGCGCTGGAGGTGTCGGAGAGGGTGTGACGATAAAAATTGGCGGAGTTATTGGCCGACAAGACATAGATATATGAACTATCAAGGGCTACAAAACCGCCAGAACCCACGTTGACTGGTAAAACGGTAAAGCTGGTCCAGGCGCTGGAGGTGTCGGATAGGGCATGACGAAAGACGCCGTTACCGTAACTACCCGACAACACATAGATATATGAACTATCAATGGTAATAGCACCACCGGCGCCGGCGAGCGCCGGTAGGGCGGTAAAGCTCGTCCAAGTATTATTACTGGTGTTTAAACGATGTAAATTAGCAGTACTATTTCCCTGAAGCACATAAGCGTATGTGCCAGTTACAACTATTGCACCACCTTCATACACCTTACCAGGCACTGCATCAATTGGTACATCAAACTGATTTATCGAAGTAACACTATTCGCCAAACTAACATTAGCCACATTATTAGCGCCAGTATTGTACTGTGTTTGACTATTTGTACCACTACCAAAGCCACCACCAGTGGAACTGCCAGTCGTGATAAGTGAAGCATCATCGGTGGCGGAATAAGTGGAAGTGGTGAGGACGAGTGCTGATGAATTGGCAAAATTTATATTGCTCGCACTCGTATATTTCGTCCACCCGGTCTGATCACCAGGATGCACCGCCACATCAGCGCTCGTTCCCCCACTCCAGCTACTCTGTACGAAAGTATAGGTGGCGGTAAACACCCCTTCGATATTGCTCTGATAAAAACGTAAAAAAAGTAAGACAACCATCGCGCTCGCGAAAGTAACAATGCCAACTTTGTGAAATAAATGCAGTCTAAATGTAGACGGTTCTTTTTTGGGAAGAAAGAATGGTGGCATGGTTTGTATTTGTTCTGGGACAACAGTATTTGGTCGGACACTATTAATCCCCGCTTGGGCGAGGTAGGCCACAAGGCCTGGGGTGGGTTGGCCAACAACGTCGATATTTTGTACGAACCCACCCCTACCCCGCCCAAGCGGGGAATTGATGTTGCGCGATTCACTGTAATTGATGACAATGTGATGTTCTCTCCAAATCTTACCAATCAAAAATTTCCACCATTCTGCCAGATGGTAGCGAAAAATACGGAAGCGACGCACAAAACGACGCGGTTGACTTACCAACCTTGGCTTCCCTTTTATATTCATACCGAGTACACGCAAAAAGAAAACGCACAGTAAAAAGCCTGTGCGCATCGAGTCTCAAAGACTTCTTTTTGCTTAAACACAGTATACCACATTTTTGATGTTTTGTGGACAAAAAAATACTGCCCTGTGGACAGTATTTTTGTTGTTTTTTACCAATTATTTTGTCATCACCACCGTCGAAACCATATAAAATAACTCATCCGCTCGAGCGCGCATCTTCACATCATCCACCCGTTTTCGACTCGCTAAATTCTTGGCAATCGTCTCCACCATCTCTCGATTCTTCGCGTCCATACTAAATGGAATGCCATATTCAATACCACCCGATGCTGGATCAACAAAGGTGATGCGCGTATTATCCACATACGCGGTATAAGTAGTCTGATACTGTTGATTCTCCATATTGTACGTCACCGTCACAATGTAGGTAATCCCATTAATAACCATCTTACCCGCGCCCATTGCATAGTAACCGCTAAAATCATTGGTTTTAAGCGCTTTTATATAAAGCTGATACTTCTCGTCCCATTTCTCACACCCATATTGCATTTCATCATCACAGATTATTCCGGGTGATTTTGGTTTTACTGCCATTAACTCTGCCGCCCATGCATCACGGCCTTTGGTAGAAAATAAGATATTATCAAGCAGTCCCGCGGTTGACCCCGGTCGCTTTACAAGCTTGAACGAAACCGCTCCGGGCAAAATCACTACATCCGTCGGCTTTAAATAACTTAAATAGTGAAAAGCAACATCGGTATTGATATCACTAAAAACAACATCTTTCGTATCATTAAATACCGGATTAGTTACCGGCTGATCGCCGGCAGTACTTGTACCGCCAGACTGAGTATTCGAAGTGTTTGAAACGTTTGAAGAACAACCTACTCCAAGAATAAGTATCGAAACTACTCCCGCCACGGCAATATATTTTTTCATAAATTACATTATTTCTCGCGCCATCTCAATAAGACGAGTCGCGTAACCTGCTTCATTATCATACCAGGCTACTACCTTCACCATAGTCCCACCCACCACATTTGTCAAGGATAAATCCACGATTGCCGAATGCGTATTACCAATAAAATCTGATGAGACCAGCAACTCACTCGTGGTTGTTAGAATACCCTTGAAGCGAGATTCTTTCGCCGCTTTCACAAAAGCTTCGTTTATTTGTTCCGTTGTAACTTCTTTATTTAATAATGCCGTAATATCCGAAAGTGAAACCGTCGTCACCGGTACACGAATGGCCAAACCGTCAAAATTTCCTTGTAACTCCGGAATAACTTCGGTCGTGGCGACCGCCGCGCCAGTCGTGGTTGGCACAATATTTTCCGCCGCCGCTCGCGCTCGACGCAAATCGCGATGTGGTCCATCCTGCAAATTTTGATCGGCCGTATAACCGTGTACCGTCGTCATCATCGCCTTTTCGATACCAAATCGCTCTTGCAACACCAACATCACCGGACTAATACAATTCGTGGTGCAAGAAGCATTGTTAATAATAGCCGATTGTTCATCTTTAACATCATCAGAATTTACCGACATTACGTACGTTGGTACACCGCCCTTGGCGGGAGCGCTAATAATCACTTTTTTTGCGCCCGCGTGAATATGCATTTCCCCACCTTCGTGAGTAGTAAACCGACCAGTACATTCGAGAACCACGTCAACCTTAAATTTCTTCCATGGTAAAAGCGTTGGATCCTTTTCCGCCAACACCGGAATTTTCTTACCATCCACAATCAAATTTTCTTTATCGGAAGAAATATCGTTTGGCCAAGTGCCATAAGCGGTATCATATTTCAGCAAATGCGCCAATGTCACCGTATCCGTCAGATCATTTATCGCCACTACTTTGACATTTTTATTACCCCAAGCGGCGCGAAATGCCTGCCGACCAATCCGACCAAAACCATTGATTGCAATAGTAACCATAGAAAATATATATTGAATACAACCTAAGTATACTCAATTTTTGATGTTTTGTTAATACGCCACCGCAAACAAACATTTTAAATAATCCCCCTCCGTGAATGCCACCAATTCCGGATGATCAAGTCCGTGGGTAAATGTTTCCACAATCTGCACCGTGCGTCCCGCGCGCGCGGCCGCCTCGGAAAACATAAACCGAAAATCGAGCATACTGACATGAGTCGAACACGAACAAGTCACGAGCACGCCACCTGGTGGCAAAATACGCAAAGCCATTTCGTTTATTTTACGATAACCCTGCAATCCTTCTTGAATCTTGTGCCGATCTTTTACAAAAGCCGGTGGATCAAGAACAATTACGTCAAAATCCCCGACGGTACGATCCGCTAAATATTCCTTTGCATCCGCTAAAATATATTCACTTTTTTTCTCAGCAAATTTATTTAACAACACATTTTCTTCGGCCACTTGCAACGCCGATTCCGAAGCGTCCACACTCACCACACTTTTAGCTTGTCCGCCCAAGGCATAAACACTAAAACCACCGGTATACGAAAAACAATTTAAGACATTTTTTCCTTTAACATATTTTTCCAAAGCCGCGCGTTTGTCACGCTGATCAAGAAAAAATCCAGTCTTCTGCCCTTCAATAATACTCACCGCAAAAATATAGCCATTTTCTTTAATTTTAATAATTTTTGGTACTTTACCATCTAACAAGCCCACTTTCTTTTCTCCACCTTCTATTCCCCGGGCGCGCATATCCGACCGTTCGTACATTCCTTTTGGCTTCACAACAGTTTTAAGCGCCGCCACAATTTCCTTGCGCCATTGCTCAATCCCCAAATTATGAAACTGCACCGCCAAATATTCACCATACATATCCACAATTAACCCCGGTAACAAATCATTCTCCCCATTTATCAACCGACACGCCGTCGTCAATTTACTCAAAACAAATCGCTCCCGAATTTCGAGCGCCTGCTTAATCTTTTCCACAAAAAACTCTTCATTTACTTCTACTTTTTCCCAACTCCAAAGCCGCACTGCAATCTGTGAATAAGAATTAAAATAACCTGAGGCGAGATAATTTCCCTGTTCATCAACCAATTCCACCGGTTCACCACTCGCGAGACCTTCCGGAATATTTTTTAAAGCCCCAGAAAAAACCCATGGATGCCGTCCACGAATCGGCCCAAGACGTTTTGCGAGTACGGTGAGAGTAGTCATAAACTAAAGTGTTCATCAAAATTAGAGTATTACAATTCTACTGCTTTTATACAATAAAAACAAGCGCTCACCTCAAGTGACCGCCTGTCTTATTTTGGTATTTTAAGACTCTAGAGTGTCTATTTTAACTCTACCACAAACCCTAAACTATTTTCCGCCAACACCACGCCGGTTTTATTGTCTTTAGCGACAATCTTTATCGTGTAATTACCAACGGCCAAATTACCGGCAACCGGTTGAGTGAAAGTAGTATTGTCCTTTTCACCAACTTTCATACTCCATCTACCGGTTTTAGTACTGACCACCTTTCCGACACTATTAACTAATGTTCTGGTCATTTTCACCGTCTGTTTGGTAGCGGTATTATTAACGTAATAATACTTAACTTTGAGATTAACCGGTAAAACAACCTCTGATTTTATTTTACCAAGCACTGTAGCATCAAAAGTGACGGCGGAATCAGTCGATTGCACTTCCCCCAAGCTAAACATTTTCTTCTTTAGCTTTTCCACAATAATTTTAAAGCTATTGTCGTCAAGAAGCTTATTCTTGGCATCCGTGATTTTTACTTTCACGGTATATTCGCCGGGTTTCCACGTCTTCGGCAGGGTTTGAGCGACGGGTTTGCTAAATGTTTGGCCCGGCTTGAGGGTAACATTACCGCTCGTAGTAAAGATAACTTTGCCTTTGGCGTCGAGAACCTGACGAACAATTTTTATAGCTACTTTCTTAGTACCTTCGTTCTTATAAGCATAGCCAAACTTCAACACTTCACCAGGTTGGTAAGAAACCTTAGTCACCGAACTAATACCTACTTTAGAATTTGGTTTTGCCATTACTACAACAACCTTTTCTGTGGTCACTATTGGTACTTCCGATACCACCGGGACTATTACCGTAGTAGTGGGTACTGCTACCGTTGTGGTCACAGGAGTTGTTGTCACTACCGTTGGAGTATAATAACTACCTCCACCACCGCCTCCAGTTGAGACTGGCGTAGCACTGGTCGTAGCGCTGGCGGCATCTGAGGATGAACTTTCGCCCGTATTATTCCAAGCGGTAATCTTATAATAATACAAAGTGCTGGCAGATCGACCGGTATCGCTATAACTAATTTGTGTAGTCGTCGCGAAAGAAGTATAGCTAGTTCCATCAGTACTACGATGAACGTCGTAATAGGTGGCACCGGAAACCGCCGACCAACTGACATTAATTTGGCTGGCCGAGGCCACTGTAGCCGAAACGCCGGTTGGCGCGGAAGGCACCCCGGTAGTGGTAGCCGCGTAAGCGATTACGAAGTCCGTTAAGTGGTTGGATAAACCAGTGATGGTCTTGTTGGTGACGTCCACTGTCGAGCCACCCTCTACCGGTACATAGTCACCACTCTCTGGCGAGAAGTACATTAATTTAAGCGAACTAGTATCAATGCCAGCCGGAATAATAAGACTGGAAAAGTCCAATTGAATTTCGGCGTTTCCCGAGAGATCTTTGATAGTAGAATTGCCTTGAGCGGAAATACTAAAGTTGGTATTGCCAACCGGCTTAAAATTGGTGGTGGCTGGAGCGCTATAATTTTTCTCTAAAGTGAGATTGACATCCCCACTGCCGGTTTCCAAAACGCCCTTGCCGACTGTAAACTTAATACCACTGGCGGCGGAGTCATTTACTGAGCCACCCGCGTTGGCTGCCATTACACCGTTGGTCGAAGTAGGCGTTTTGGTAGCATCCGCCGTTAAGGCAAAGCTGTTGTTGAATGAACTGGTATTGGTGATGGTAACCGCGCCGGACTTATCTGATTCAGAGTGATTCGGACCTACGCCTTTTACAGTCCAAACCCCAGCCGCCACGGGCACGGAATAAGTACCGTCAGCGTTAACTGGAGCGGTCACTATTGTACCGGAAGCATTTTGCGCCGTCACATAACCCTTGCTCATAGCCGCGCCAACCGAACTGCTTACCGTACCCTCAATAGTATAACCGGCCGAACGCAGAGCTGTCTGATCCGGACTATCACCGCCAAAATCATAACCAATGGTAGTAGTAGTAAAGGTAATATTTTGAAGAGATGCCGTGGATAAATAATTGGCCGTACCAGCGGACATGGCATAGGTACCTGATACAACTTTAACCGTATATTGACCATTTCCATCGGTTACCGCTGTTTGTACTGTACCGTTGCTCGTGTTCTTGAAGGTAACAAGCGAACCGGCGATAGTACTAGTATTCACATCGCTGTAAATAGTACCGGTAACGGTGATGAAATCACTAACAGAAATGCCGAGGTTAATGGTAACCGCGGCGCCGGCGGTGGTAGTACCACTATATTTACCCACCCCAAACACATCCGCGAAATAATTATAATCCTGTCCACCCGTTACTATGACGGTAGCGGTAGAATTTAAACCCTTGAGCGAAGTACGAATGGTTTTAGTGTTGTCAGTAGAATTTCGAAGTTCAAGCATGCCGTTCATCGCTGACGTACCATTTGTAAAACCAAAGCTTATTGTACTAGTAGAGACAACAGTAATATCTTGCGTGCTGGTAGTGGAGAAAACTTTAGTCGCGCTCAATTCTCCATAAACCGTATCCCAAGTACCCAATCGATACGTACCAGGCGCAAGCTTGACCGAATACGCGCCAGAACTGTCGGTAGATGCCTGCTTTTTCATACCACCGGTTACCGGACTATTAGAACCGGCATTCCATTCCTCAATAAAGAGAGGTGCGTTGGGCAGTCCCGCACCACCCACGTTAATTGTACCTGATAAGGTATTGCACGACGCAACCGAAGGAGAAATATTTTGACTGCTTTGGCTACTACCACTTACTGTTACCGTGGTAGAGAAACTACCGCAAGTATCAGATTTTTCCGACGGCATTTGACTTTGCACTTTCCACATGCCGTTCGCGACATACAAGGTGTAGCTACCGTCCGATGCCGTTTGTCCAAATACCGAATTACCATTTGTATCATTGGCAAATACTGGCGCGCTAGCGATACCATTACTACTAGAGTCTAAAACTTTACCGGAAATAGTGTAAGCGGCTTTATTAACAGTCAGCTCCAAAGAACTCTGCAGTTTGCCATCCATGTAAATTTTCGTACCGCTTTCATTGCGCACTTCAATTTGCTTCATCACTGGTGGCAGGCCATCTTTAGTTACACCAATTTCATAATTTCCATAATCAGATACTGCCAAGCTAAAGGTGCCTGAAGCGTTCGTGGTGCCAAATATTGACGAACCAAATCCTTGACGATGCATGAACACATTCATATTAGCCAAACCATTTCCCGAACCATCCTTTACCGTACCGGAAACGGTTTTGTTGGCCGATGCGAAAGTAAAGGTTACTGTATCACTACTGTCATTAAAAGAAACACTGGGTGGAGTACGCTGACCAACTACAACCGCACCGGAATCGGGAAGCCCGCTAACAATCAATTCAATCGGTGCCGGTGGTACACCAGGAAGTGATACTGGTTTAGCGGTTGAAGCTCCCTTGGGCATCGATGGACCCACACCCACGAACCAATTGCCATTGGCCGGCAATTTTATGGTGTAACCACTACCGCTTGGCGCACCAACCGCGGATAATGTTTTAACGACGAATTTACCCGGTCCGCCAGCCATAATATCAATATCCGCGCCACCGAAATCCGCGATACCGGCAAACTTAACCGTAACAGTAGCAGAACCACTACCGGCGCTAGATGGAGTAAGGAGTAAATATTTAGTAAGAGATTGACTACCACTTAAACAAGCCGGCTCGGGTGACATCTGACCAAAGTAATCATTACCGCCGAGGGTCGCCAAGGGATCAGTGCCAAAGAAATAGCAACCATCGTTAAGGTTGTTAAAAACGATATTAGTAGTAGAAGAAGCGTCCACCGCGGAAACCACTCCATTCGTGAGAGTGATATTCTTATCCATCGAACCGCCTGGACCGCCACCGTGTAAAAACACATTGCCATTAGCGCCACTCGTTGGCGAACTGGTAGATACACCCGCTACCATGTTAATGGTGAGGTTGTTGGTACCACCAGCCATAACATAGTAAGGCATGCTGGTTTTATTGGCTTTCACTGTAGTGCCAGCACTATCAGTAAGCTTAATACCAACGGTATAACCGCCGGTATTTGGCCCTTTGGGAATAGTCGGGTTGATGATCTTTTTTAAATCAATTGTATAATTATCACTCGCGCTCGGGGTGCCACCGCTAACAGTCAAAGCAATAGTCACCTGCGTAGCGCTATCGGCTGTTACCACACCAGTAACCGTACCATTACCTCCACCATTGTAATCAGCGACAAAAGGAGAAAAAGTATCGGCCGCGACATTGGTCGCCACCGTACCGACTGGTAGGGTAAGAACAATTTTATCAGTATTAGCTACTACTACACCCGGATTAAATTTAATCTGGAAGACGTTGGAATCTGCCCCCGCCGACGGATTGAATGGAAATGCCATATCGGCCTGACCAAACGAAAACTGATCAGCGGTAAAACTACCAAAACCTTGCGGTGTAAATACGCCACCACCAATACCACCGCCACCCATAAAATCCGTACTCGGTGGAGCAAACATACCGCCACCGCCAAATGAACCAAAAGTATCTTTGCTATCTTCTACCGGACCACCAACGGTCACGGTGACCGGGGCAATGTTATTACCAGACATATCCGTAATACCAGAAATCACCAGTGAAAAGTTGGCGCCACCAATTTTAGACGGGGTTAGCCCCACTCCCGCGACCACCACCGAATTATCGAGTGCGCTATAAGTTAACGAAGTGGAAGTGGTTATTTTGTCCGCGCCACCTTGAGTCAAATTAAAACGCAAATGATTTAAAGTGCTACTGGCATAATTTGAATCAACTTGCGCATCGTGATTCATTGGTTCGGTAAAGGAAATTTTGCATGTATAATCATCGCAACGTACCCCTTTGAATGCGGGAGCAACCGAATCACCAGCTCCGGTAGTGTAAGTATAGGTAGAAGTAGCAAGCGCATTATTAGCTAAGTCAGTTACTCCGGAACCAATTGTTAAGGTATAGACCGTGTTAGGAGCAAGCACGCTACCCGGCACTACCGAAACATTATTGGCGCCGGGATCGTATTGCAAACTAATACCGGCGGCCGTAGCACCGCGATACAGAGTGACATTAGTAGTATTAATAGTACTGAAAGAGAGTTGCTCGTTAAAACCAAATTGAAAAATATTATTTACTGCTACACCGGTTGAATTATTAATAAGCATTGGATAAATAGTCGGTGCGGTAGCATCGGATGAACCGGCTACTGGAAACGACGACCGAAAGGCAATGGCCGAAGCATCCGCTGGCGGACGCATACTAATACCACTGGCATTCCCCGCCGCACCCAACACCCGCACTTCGTAAGTGCCAGCGGCAAGCGAACTGTGGGCAATGGTGGCAAACCGGCTTTCGGTAGAATCCAATGTAATAGTAACACCACTTGTCACCTCGGTATTAGCGCCATTAGTAATATTAAATAGTTTAATATTACTACTATTCATACTAGCGGTGCCCATGGCTTGGTTGAATTCCACTACAATGCCCGTATTCGGAGCTGCCGAAATACCTGGTGCCGGCACCAAAGATTTTACATAAGGCGGCATAAATTGACCACTCGTGCCAAAATTCCCCATATCCAATACACCGCCACTCGTCGTAAAACTAACTTTATGTCCACCACCCGCACGATTACCTTGAATAGATTGTCCACTAGAACTTTTTACTCCTTCGGTAATCACTAACGTATAAAAAGTACTGGACGATAAAGCGCCGGTTGGAGTGAATAAAATAGTATTATTATCCATGGAGAACAAACTGGAACATCCTGGCGAATTATTGTTGGCGCAAAAAGTTACCGAACCCGCGATTTTTGTAGTGCCATCATCGGTAGTCAAATACACATTACTACCGGCATTAGTCGCGTCCGCATCATTAATAGTAGAATCATCCATAGTCTGATTCAAACCAATACGAATTCCCATTCCCAGTGGCACTCCTTGCATACCGTCCGGTGGACCAGAAAACATGACCATTGGCGCACCACCACCGCCCCCACCACCACCCGATGGCGGAGCAAAAAAGCAATTACCAGGATTCAAATTCAGATTAATTCCAGTCTTGTTTACCGTACCAATAGTTTCAAACCGAGAATTTTTGCAATAAACTATTTTGGTCGCGGTAATATCAAATCCATCATTATCCGGCAATCCGGAGATGGTATAATTACCACTACCATCAGTAGTTGCCGCAGCCTTAGCAAACCCACCAGCAAAAACTTTAGCACTCGCAAGTGGCGCCGTAGTGGTACCGGTGTTATAACTAATAGTACCGGCAACGGAACGTGAACCAGCGGCGGCTGTGTGCACCACAAATGCGCCGGTCTGACAATCCGTACTAGTGACGGCGCTCGGGTTAGCGCAAAATAATTTTACATTACCAGTCGCATCACTAGCCATCAAATAATACATGAAAGTTCCAGCCGCCGACGGTACCGAAGTGGTAGGCACGGTGAACTGTAAAAGTTCGCTACCCGCGACACCAACACTAGCGACAAAGGCACTTGGACTCCAAGTGCTGGTAGCATAAAATAATTTAAAATATATATTTCCAGTTGGACTGCTAAAACCCTGTTGTGTAGTCTGATCATCCGATACAAAAGCATTTATCACCGCGGCCGTAGAAGCCACTGCGCCATGCACCGGCGCATGTTCAATCGTCGGCGCGGACACATCGGCAATGTTATCATATGTTGTTGAAGCAGGTGTGGAAGAAACCAACGAAACTTGGTTAGCGGTAATATACACCCAAGCTACATATTGCGTTGTTGTGGACAGACTAGCATTCGCACTATCCTTTTGCATATACTGCATTAAGGTGTTTGTGGCTTGATTAAATTGATTGGTAAATCCAAGTGGCTGACAAGCGACACCATTACAGCCCGAAGTAAACAATGTGGTGGTAGTTAAATTAATACCACTGGTAACAATAAATATTTGTGTATTAATATATCCCGTTGGAAGTGTCGAAGTGGGTGTCCAAGTCACGGTAAAATCGCGACCGTCCAAGCCAAATCCGGTGGTGTCTGTATCGGCCAAAACTACATTGCTAATCGACGCCGAACCATTACTACCACCGCCAGTCACCAAGGCGGCAGACGCTCCCAAAACAAACTTCGGCGAACCACTAAAGGTACTGGCCGGATTAAATGGACTGGAGAGTGTCCCGGCTTCAATTTGCCAAATTAACGAAGTTGATGCCACACTGGCGTTATTCACCCCGCCAAAAGTCACCATAAAAGCCGTACCGGAAGTGATCGGCGTACCCGTCACAAAACCATAAAAAGTCGGTAAACCATTCACAAAAGTACTACTTACTCCAATCACCGGCGAAGGACCTAAATTTTTAAAAAAAGTAACCCCAACAAGGGCTGTTGAAGTCGGATTTACAATTGAAAAGGGCGAACCCACTGTCGTGGTTGGTAACACAAACCGGATAATATCCCCCGGCGCCAAATCCGCGGTTGTCGTTGCTTGCACGATCCATTGAGTATTATTGGTACTCACCACGTTATCAACATTATTCACCTTCGGTGCCACGGTAAAATTGGCTGCCAAAGCGTAGCCTCCCAATAAACACACCCCCAATACCACAAGAAATAATAATCCGAAGCCTCTCCACTTTTGTATATGCGACATAAAAAAATATTAATATACTTTTTCTGCGCGCTCAGAAATAAAATTCCCAAATTTTATTTCACTCACGCGCATTAAAAATAAAAAAACTAAAACCGTCACCAGTCTTAGTTAGATAACAATAAAACTATTAAAAAAATTTTCTTCATTTTTGACAAGCTAAAAATGAAAGACAAAAGTAGTATACACCTTCTAAAAATAACCAGCAATATTTGTCAAGACTTTGTACAAAATAATAACTAAAAACAAAACCCCCTCCGATGTACATCGGAGGGGGTTAAATTTTGTGGATAACACCCTTATTTAAGCTGCTCAGCGACCTCGCTAGCAAAATCCTTTACCATCTTTATAATACCCTCACCAAGTTCGAAACGAACAAAGCGTTTGACTGTGGCCTTTTTGCTTTCGGCCAATTGCTTGATTGTTTTTTCTTCGTCCTTGATAAATGGTTGTTCGAGCAAGCAAATTTCGCCATAAAACTTATCAAGTTTTCCACCGACAATTTTCTCGATAATATTTGCCGGCTTCTTTTGCACCGTGAGTTGTTCGGTATATACCGCTTTTTCCTTTTCTACTTCCGTAGCATCCACTTGGTCACGACTAAGGTATTTAGGATTCGAAGCGGCCACATGCATAGCAATGTCTGTTCCGAGAGTAGCGTCGCCACCAACAATTTCGACAATTGAACCGATTTTGGTGCCATGAAGATACACCGTCACCAAACCACTCGATTCAAATCGTTCAAAACGGCGAACCGAAATTTTTTCACCAATTTTGAGCGCGATTTCACCAGCCAAACCTTCCACAGTTTTACCGGTGGATGTTGTAATAGTGTGCAAACCAACCAAATCAGTGGGATTATGCTTGAGAATTGTCTCGGCAACCAGTTTACTAAAATCTTTAAAGTGGTCACTCTTCGCAACAAAATCCGTCTCACAATTCACCTCCACCAGTACACCAACTTTACCATCTTTATCAACTATACCGGTCACCAATCCGTCCGCGGCAACTTTGTCAGCACGCTTGGCGGCTTTAATAATTCCTTTTTTGCGGAGAAGTTCACCGGCTTTTTCCATGTCCCCTCCCGCTTCTTCGAGCGCGTTTTTACAATCAAGCATGCCGGCACCAGTCTGGGCGCGGAGCTTGGCAACTTCCGAAGCACTAACCATATAATTTGAAATTAATTTTTAATTACACGATATACCACACGATACATAATACACGTAAAACGATACAAAAACAATTTACTTGTATCGAATTCCATGTCTCGTGTATCTTGTTTATACCGACACTTCTTTCTTCAAGGCGCGGCGTGGCTTCGACACTGTTTTTTCTACCATTGATTTAGCAACAATGGACTTGTCTGCCGTCATTACAGTCTCTTCTTTTACCACCGGTTTTTCTGGATTAGCTTTTCCTTCACTGATAGCGCTAGCTACCAAATCAGCGATAAGTTTGATTGAGTTTACCGCATCATCATTCGCCGGAATTGGAAATTCCACTTTCGTTGGATCAACATTGCTATCACAGACAGCAATCATTGCAATCTTGGTACGCACTGCTTCCATCACGGCGGTTTTCTCTACACGCAAGTCCGCGATATATATAGCATCAGGAATTTTTTCCAAACTCACAAGACCAGCCAAGTAGCGATCCAATTTTTCTACCTCTTTTTCAAAACTAACTTGTTCTTTTTTGGTATATTTTTCGATTTCACCCGTCGCGAACATTTCTTTCAAACCTTTATACTTTTTCATACGGCGTTTGAACTCATCAAAGTTGGTGAGCAATCCGCCAATCCAACGTTCTGTGATATAAGGCATACCACAACTTTCGGCCGCGGCTTTGATGATGTCGCGCGCTTGGCGTTTGGTGCCGACAAATAAAACAACCTTGCCTTTACTGGCCAAGGTTCTCACGTGATCCATACTCCGTTCGAGCGCGATCACCGTCTTGTCTAAATCAATGACGTGAACGCCATTGCGAACGCCGAACAAGTACGGCTCCATTTTTGGGTGCCAGCGTGATTTTTGATGACCAAAGTGGACACCGGCTTTCAGCATGTCTGGCATGCTTGGTATCGTAGACATAGTTTTCCTTATTACTTCCTCTCAGCTAAAACCCTGGGGGTGACCCGAGGGAGGAAACAGACCGCTAGTGTTAGCGGAAATAAGCTGATGAGTGATTAAAAGATAGGGCAAGGATACCCTATCTTTGTTGGTAAGTCAAGCCCGCCAACCAGCAGGTAGGGATAGATTACTTATAGATAATGCGCCTCGCCCAAGACCCTATAGTTTTGCCAACATCCATTGTAGTATAGTAAATAGCATCAACCACTTGATTAACAATTGTACCAGACGAAACCTTAACCGACGAATGTTTATTTTCCAACAACATAATTAACTCTTTTTGCATGTTTTCCGCCTCCTCATATAGTTTTTCCGCCACTGGTACACGTTCACTACCTACTACCCGCTGGGCTATTTTTATTTTTTTATCAAAATATTGTTTGACAGTAAAATTATTTAGAGGCATTGAATAAAGCTCCGTCGACAGAGGAAAATGTTCCGGTATGAGTTGAGTCAGCGTATCACCATACTTTTTTACCACCGCTTCCCATTTTTGTTGTAAGCCTGGCATTTCTTTATTCACCTTATTCAAAATCAGCCCTTCCGTCTCTTTCTCAACCCGTTCAATCCACTTTGTTATATTATTTAATGCATCGCGATACAATTCAATGTGTTTTAGCGGCGGTGTTGGCTGCGCATCAACTTTTTCCTTCAACAATTTAAGCTGTACTACATATAACCCTCTAATCCTTTCAAACTGTGGATCAGTGGTATATTTACCCAAACCATCTTTTATCGATTGTAATTTTCGTCCAATCTGGTCGCTGGACTCCTTAAATAAACTTATCGCCTCCTCCGCCTTCGTCAATTTTTCACGAGATTTGTTTGATTCTGTCGTTAGTGGTTTTTTTTCAATTTTTTCAGGTTCTGGTTTTTGTTTCGGTTCCAATCCCGGTTTCAAATCTGGTTGTGGTTCTGAGTCCACTTCATTTTTGTCTACCACCACGGTCGGCGCATCTTCTGGAATCATCACTTTATCTGTAGCCGCCTCCTCTTTTTCTCTAGTTATCACAGTTACGTCCACTTCCTTTGGGAGTGCTACTTTTTCTGTCACAACCTCTGATGATACTCCTTCCACAGTTGACTGCTTATCTGGCGTGGCTGTTTCTAAAACAATATCACCCGTCGTAACCGGTATTACCTCTTCTGGCGATTGGACGGATAGCCGACCGCCCACTGTTTTTACTAATGCATTTTTGTCTACTTTTGCCGCTCGGATGTGATGAACGACTTCAGTGGTAATGTACTCTAAATCAATTAATGGATGCTCGACCAAAAAAGCTGTTAAAACCTTCCTATACGCTTCACCTTTTTCTACGTCATTGGCGTTGTGTTGATCAAGGCCGATGTCAATATCTTGACAATCCTTCCCAAGTTTTTCCAATTGTTGTTTATTCGATAGAGCCTCGGGATTTTTGTATTTCCAGTAAGAGTCAATCGCCATATAAAAAGGAAACCACCTTTCAATAACCCCAATTTCCGGCTGGGCCATAAACGCTTCCACCACTGCCATGCGTTCACCAGCTTCGACATCTTTTACCGGTTCCGTCGACTCAACGTGTGGTGGCAACATTCGATCAAAGCGAGTAGTGCCGGCTTCAGAAACAATCGGCTTTTTTGGTGTCTTTTCTCTTTTGTTTTTTAATGCTTCCCGCCATCTTTTCTTTTTAAAATAACCCCACCATTTCTTTAGATCAACTTCTGGGTAAGCAATCAAGAACGCGACAATTTCTTTTTGCGCTTCCTGATGATTTTGCATTTTTTCTAACCTGCCTTTTAACGGTACCAACGCCTTTTCATTATCAGGAAATATTTTTACTGCCGTGCAATACCGTACTAGAGCATTAAAATATTCCTGCCAACGTTCTTTATTCTTGTTTGACAGTTCCGCGACCAATTCTGTTCGTACAAAAAAATCTTCTACTTCTTTCTGCCTTTGTTGACCCTCGGTGGTCCGCGCCTTTTCATCAGCTATAACACTGGTAGAAATAACATAGTCCTTTTTGATTTCTTCTAAAAACGCATTGAACTGCTCGAACATTGCTCCGCTCCCACCATCCTTTGCATACTGATCTACCAAATCACCATATCTTTTTTGTACATCTTTCCATTCTTGTTCTGCCGCCAACAAACCAGATCCATCGGCAGTATCGATAATTTCGTCAATTTTAGTAATAAGTCCATCTATTTTCTTGTTATGCTTTTCTCTCGCTTTCGATTCTTTCTTCACCCTTTTTTGCTCTGATAAGGTAACTTGACTATTAACTTTGTTTCCAAAATCTTCAACATTTATCTCAGAATATTTATTTAACACATCCCGCAAAACGTCTTCCAAAGAGTTAAAATCTTCGCTCTTTTTTATTTTCGATATTGTACGAACTATGTCTTCGGTAGAAATTATTTTCTCGCGCGCATACTCGGCCAAAGCATTAACATAGGACTCAGCAGCCATTTTTATATCACCACCAAACAGTTGCCTCAAATTGATAAAGGCACTTGCTACTTCTACTCCTCGACTCATTATGTCATCAAAGTTGGACCCGAATTTTCTATTCATAGATAATTATTATCACATATAAAATAGCACAAAAAAGATAAACCCACAACATCGGGTATTTTAATATTGACAAAAAAGTACACCCATGCTACAGTATGCACACTTTTACAGCATCTATATATATGAAAAAAGCCATCCATCCAAACTACAATACTGACACCAAGGTGACTTGCGCCTGTGGCAATGTCTTTACTACCGGTAGTACCATGAAAGAAATCCGCATTGAGCTTTGTAGCTTGTGTCATCCTTTCTATACCGGCAAACAGAAATTCGTCGATACCGCTCGCCGCGTCGAGAAGTTCCAAGAAAAAATGGGCAAGGTATCGGGTGCCGCCGCTCTGCGCAAAGGCAAAAAGGCCAAGAAGGCCACGCAAGATGCGAAGAAAGCTGCCAAGAAAGCCTCCAAAACGGTGAAAACTGAAAAATAGCCTTTTAAACTAAAACAGACTATACTATTGGTGAGTCTGTTTTTTGTTTATTTTTGTGACTGTCTTTGAAAAAATAGTATGCTCAAAAAATACATCGATCTCTTAGAAAAACTCCGACAACTGGAAACCGGCTTGCAAAATCCGGCTATTATTAACGATCAAAAAAAATTAAAAGAAATATCCCAAGAATACACCGAATTGAAACCCACCGCGGAAAAGATTGCCGAACTTCAAGGCATTGAAAAAAGCATTGCCGATACCACCCTCATGACGGCCGACCACAGCATGAAAGAAATCGCCGAAGTGGAACTAATCGAGTTGGAACAGAAAAAAACTGCGCTGGAAAAAGAAATCTCCGATCTCACTCGCCCCCACGACCCACTCGACAAAAAAGACGTGATTGTGGAAATCCGCGCCGGTGTTGGCGGTGATGAATCAGCGCTTTTCGCGGCCGAACTTTTCCGGATGTACAGCCGCTACGCGGAAAAACAAGGCTGGAAAACTAACTTTATTGATGCCAACCATATCGGTATTGGCGGATACAAAGAAGTTGTCTTCGGTGTTAAAGGCCATAATGTCTACAAGCACCTCAAAAATGAAATGGGTGTACACCGCGTCCAGCGCGTACCCGAAACCGAAAAAGCCGGTCGCATCCATACGAGCACGGTCACCGTAGCCATCATGCCCGAAATCGAAGAAACCGAATTTAAAATTGATCCAAAAGATTTGCGCATTGATACCATGACGGCCGGTGGCCACGGTGGCCAAAGCGTCAACACGACCTATTCCGCTGTCCGCATTGTATTTATTCCGACCGGCATGATTGTGCAGTGCCAAGATGAACGCAGTCAACAAGCCAATCGCGAAAAAGCCATGGCCGTACTGCGTTCACGCCTCTTTGCTATCGATCAAGAAAAGAAAATGGCCGAACTCACCGAAAAACGCCGTGCCCAAATAGGCAGTGGCGACCGCAGTGAAAAAATCCGCACCTACAACTTCCCCCAAGACCGCGTCACCGACCACCGCATCCACGAAAGCTGGAATAATATGCCAGTCATTTTAGACGGCGGCATCGACCAAATCATCACCGCCCTCGAGAAAGCGCAAAATGATGCCGAAGAAATTGCCTAAATATGGCCACGATTTTTGCGTTGCGTAAAAAATACCTTCAAACCATTCCATCTCTCGATGCGGATTTATTACTCGCCCACGCCACGAAAAAACCAAAAGAATTCGTCTTCACCCACCCCGAATACAAATTATCGCTGAGCCAAACTCTGCGATTTTTTTATGTTTTATTTGAATACCGACATGGTTGGTCAATCGCCTATATCACCCACCACAAAGAATTTTTTGGCCTCGATTTTTATGTAGATAGACAAGTGCTTGTCCCTCGCCCGGATACAGAAATATTGGTTGAAGAAGTCTTAAAAACTTTACCGCCAACAAACATACCAATTACGCTCGTAGACATTGGCACCGGCTCCGGCTGTATTCCCATTGCCATCATGAAAACTTTTAAAAACAAAAATATCAAAGCAATCGCCACCGATATCTCCGCTGACGCGTTAAAAATTGCCCAGAAAAATGCACGAATATATAATGTGTCCATTGAATTTTTACACGGAAATTTACTTGAACCAGTAATGAAATTATTTGAGTCATTTCCTGAAAACCACCAACTAGTCATCACCGCCAACCTCCCCTACCTCACCAACGAACAATTTCGAGATGAACCTTCAATCAAATACGAACCATACCAAGCTTTGGTCGCCGATGAAAACGGTCTTAAATTATACCGTCTCCTTTTAGAACAATTGAAAACAACCAACCAGCCATTCACCGCTTTTTTTGAATTTGACTCGCGTCAAACAGAACAACTGACCAAACTTACTAATACTACCCTTCCCTCGGCAAAAATCTCAATAAAAAAAGACCTCGCTCTGCGAGATCGTTTAGCGGTTATTCATCTCAACTAGCCAAACTCACTTCCATATCGCGTGGAATGACTTGAATCCAAATTTGTCCGCTCTGCAAAGGAATCTCTTGATTATTCACGTCATAAAAACGTGTCCGACTGTTGCGATCCAACTTCTTCCAGGTTCCACGGATCATCATACCATTTCGAAACACCCGCGCGTTTCCTGCGCCAACAGTATCAATTTGACGTCGACCTATTTCATCTATTACTGTTACATCAGTCGTCTGCACCACGATTGAATCAGCCTGTACAGCCGTTCCGCTATCATCACGATAAACATTACCATTTACCAACCGTACATAACGTCCGGTTGTTTTATCATAACGCCAACTAACCACATAACTAGATTGATAATTAATTGTCATCTGACTAACCGGCTCCGCTAGTGTTGTCGAAGAAAATGAACCACCAAAAAGCCAACCCTGCCAGGTGGTAGTGGCGCTATGACTGCTGTCGCTAAAAAAAGACTGCCACTTATCACTACTCGTAAACAAATTGTGTGGCGCGTCACGATCACTCGCTCGCCAAAAATATGAATCCCAATAATATTGATTTACATTCCAAACACCATATTGTTTTATAAGATCAAGCGCCTCCGGGGAACCGCCACAATGCCAATAAGAACTGCCACCGTATTCAGCCAGCCAATCGAGAAAATAGGGTCGCGCGCTACGCACCGGTCCTACTTTGGCTACACTTTGTTCTCTATTAAAAAATGCAAAAAATCGCGTCAGCCCACCTTCGACCGGCGCCTCATACACCACTCGCGCTTGAATTAACCCATACTGTGGTAGGGCGTCCGGATGATTATCAATCATGACACCCATGACCACTGGAATAATTTGCGCTGAGCTACTCACAAAAGTACCGTCAAACTGACTGATAAAAACTGGCACTGGCGCTACGTTCGTCGCCAACACCGTACTATTGGATGAGTGATTGGACGCCGTAACAACAAAATAAACATAACCACTGATTGCCAAAAGCACCAGCCCAAAACCAAACGTCAAAATAAAAAATATTTTATTTTTTTTCATAGTTCACACGCTACTATAACACAGCGGCCCCTATATCCCAATATTCTTCGTCCATCCAAATACAGATTGGAAGTTATTCCCAATAATATCAATAATAGTTTTCTTTTCGATTGGGGTAAGAACAGTAAAGGTATCAGAGGTAGATTTATTACCAGAGGCATCTTTGCTTTCCGTCCAGAACTTATACACTTCTCCTGGTTTGAAGCTGGTGAGAACGACAATGTGTTTGGCGTTCAGATTGCTGTCGAAAGACGACATTAGAGCTGTACTGGTTGTTGCCCCTACTCCCTCTTGATAAAATACTTGTCCGGTGGCTGGTTCATTCGTATCCCAACTAATAATCGTTTGTACTTTAGCTGTTTGACCAGGGTAGAGAGCTGAGTTTGAAGACAAATTCATAATTTTTGGTGGGACGACATCAATCGTAGTAGTGAAACGAAGAATAGCACTGATTACCTCATTATTCGTTTCGTTTTTGGCTTTAATGACTAGGTTGTAAGGAGCGCCAGAGTCGAGGGTGTGGACAATAATAGAGTGAGAGGTAATAAAACTGGCGTCACCGACCGAGAGCGTGGCGTGTGTTTTGATATTAGTATATTCAATAATGGCTTCGGTTGGAACATTGGTCTTCCAAGTGACAAGAGCGGAGGACTCGGTAACGTCGCTGACTTTAGCTTCAGAAATAATTGGCAACAATGCCTCAGTTTGAAAAGTATAATCTTTACTCCTCGCTTCCGGACCAATTTCACCTTTACTCGCTACTTGAAAATGATAAACAGTACCCTGATCAAGATTATTAAGTTCCACAGCATGAACAGTGGTAACACCTACTTCATTACCAACCACCGTAGTAGTATACGGCTGATTGCTCGACGGAGAATAATCCGCAGTTTTTGCAAAAGAGACGAGGCCGGTGGTTTTTTTGTCGGTACTCCAACGAATGGTGGCGGCATTACCCTGCACTTCAACAATTGGACGAAGACCAACAATAGTCGGAGCATTGATTACGCGGTCAGTAATGTCGGCTACAGTCGCAATGATCGCTTCCTCAGAAATATCTTTAAGCGCGGGATTTTTGGCAAATGCTTTCAATATACTCGCCAAAAGTTTAACTGGCGCATTCGTAATATTGTCGAGCAATGCCTGATTTTGTTCTTCAAGCATTATAGTCTCAGGCGTAGTAGTTACTACAGTAGTTGGAACAGCCGGTGTCCCATCAACATTCAACGTCGTAAACGTCGAATCGCCACTTAATCCGACTTGCGCCGTATCATTAAAACTTTCCCCTTGCACATGGTAAGTGGTACCGGAACGCAAGTTGACCAATACGACACGATGACTAGTTGATTTCACCAGTTCATCACCGGCAATACTACCATGCGTAGCCGAACCACCATACCGTACTAAAGTATTACCATCAATATCCGTCGTCCACGAAACAACCGCGCTGTATGGCGTAATTTCAGCAATTTTAAAATTAGCAATCGTGGGGGCGACGTTTGGTGGCGGCGTATAGCTATTCCCTCCTCCACTCGAAGGCATCGTGCTCGCCCCATATTTCGAAGTGGCGAGGGTGTAAGTGCCTGCGGTGGTGGTGTTGGCGGATTGATCGGCGGTGACAATTTGGTAATAGTAAGTGGTTTCGGGAGAGAGACCGGTGAGGGGTAGTGAGTGATTAAGAGTGTAGGTGGAAGTGACAATAACTGCGGAAGTGAGAGAACTGATTGATGTGCCGTAATCAACTTCCGCGATGGTGTTTTCGTTGGTGGTCCA
>Ga0172379_10003441_pt1 | contig 25203 bp, 24 predicted proteins | sample GrowelOW334metaG_FD_119756 | JGI IMG/M metagenome (GOLD analysis project Ga0172379, IMG submission 119756) | Groundwater microbial communities from an aquifer near a municipal landfill in Southern Ontario, Canada - Groundwater well OW334 metaG | ecosystem: Environmental > Aquatic > Deep...
AAGTAAGATAGATAATTTTTTTATCCTTAAGTGAAGTCTAATCATCAGGGTTAGCCACTTGGGAACAAATTCTCTAAAGGAGAATTCTCAATGAAACGCTTACTCACAGTAGTAAGTTTGGTAATAGTGATGTTTGGGATGGCTGGACCGATGGTCCAAACAGTCCAAGCACAAGACGTAACTATCGTGGTTACTAGTCTTGTAATGCCTCCTTCTCAGGACTGCAGTGTACAGTTGAGTATGGATCCAGTGGGTCCATACACCCTGGGAACATGGGTACAGCTACATGTCTGGGGTAACTGTGGTACTGTCAAGTTCATCATCACAAATCAGTCGACTGGTCAAAGCTGGGACAAAGCTGAGACTGGGTCTACTGAAGCCTGGGAAACCTGGAAAACAGAAGAAACAGGTTCAGGTACCTTTGAAGTCTGTGGATTAGGTCGTGGTGATGGTGGCTGGGAAAATGCTGCCAGAGCTTGTCGAGTGGAATATGTGGAAGGTGGTCAAGCACCTCCTCCTGGATCAAATCCTGGAGATAACGTCAGGTGTTGGATTAATGCGTTCACTGTTACTCCTAGTAGTGGACCAGTTGGGTTTACCTTTAACTTTGCTGGACAAGGCCAGTGCGATGGTAATCTTCGTGCTGTCAGATTCAGTATTGATGGAAACCCATATGGAGAGCATGGTGGTAATACTACCAACGCTACTTGGAACAGTGAGGGACAAAGTACCGGAAACCATAGGATTTGCTTTCATGCAACCGCTGGTGACTGGTCTCAGGCAGCTACTAGCTGTACTAATATCAACCTCACGTCTGAGGGAACACAGCCAACGCATGACACTACCCAAGGTCAACAAACTACTAATGACCAACCAGGTCAAACTGAGGATTCCAATCCCAGTATGGTAGATAACCCCGGTGGAGATCCACCAGCAAATGATTCTAACAGCTCGAATGGTTCTAGTAATGCAGGAACCTGCCGCAGCTACAGTGGAAATATCACTGCTGGACAACAGCTAGTTGTGGATGTGGACTATGACGCATATCTAAATGTCCGGACTAATTCTGGAACTGGTAGCCAAATCATTGATGAACTCCATCGTGGAGATGTAGTCACTGCTATTGGTAACCCAGTTTGTAGTGGAGGACTCTACTGGATTGAAGTTGGCAACAATGGTCACTCTGGTTGGGTAGCTATCGCTGGTCGAGACGGTCAATACCTGATCGTTAATGGTCAACCAATGACCAGTAACTCCTCTAACCAAAACAACTCATCCAACGATGCTGTTCAGGATCTAAGTGGTTGGGAAGGAATGAATACTCCAACCAATGAACAACCTGATATGAGTGCCTGGGAAGGGATGAACACTCAGGTTGAAGATGAACCGGACATGAGCGCCTGGGAAGACACTGTCACCTACACTGACCCAGAAGCACCCAATGAGGAAACTGACATGAGTGCCTGGGAAGATAGCGTGGAACGAATGCCGGTGAGTGAAGAGCCAGATCCAATTGGCCCTTGGCCAGGAGACGCAGAGACAGACTATGGGGCTGAAGACGGAACTGGCTTTCAAATCACATTGTCAGAAGAGTACCGGCCTGTTGAACAAGGATCATATGAAATTGAAAACATAACACTTCGTTTCAATTTCATAGGGGATCACAATATCGAATGCCAAGTCTACCTAACCCTCTCAGTAGTCGATAAGGATGGTAACCAGCTTATATTTGAGCCAGTATCAGTAAGTCATGGTACCTTCTCTTCAGCTACACCTGAGATAAACCTCAACCCTTACATAATTGTCCCATACGGAACAATAGTAAGAGGATCAGCCAGAGTAAACTGTGTAGGAAGTGTCTCTTCGCTATTAGCCGGAGATGAGGATGAAGACACTCCATGGTGGTTTTACAACGGCGACGATGGTTTTACAGAGTTGAATCAAGATTTAACCTTATCTATCCCTAAAACTCTGAGTGGTGGGGATAGTTGGTAACAATATGGTACAGAAGAGAGATAACCACTCTCTTCTGTACCAACCTTTTTTCAAAATAAAGTATAATATTGTAGTATTATGAAAAATATTGTTTTAGCTATATCACCTGGATTAATTTGTTACACATTATTAACTTACTTACGGATTCACACTTTTGGCATCAATCTATCATTTTTGATTTCTAATATTATTTTATTTTTTTCCTCATTATTATCAGGATCTTATTACTTGTACTTAGAAAAAAAAGAAAACAATCTAATTCCTTTATTTTTTCTTTTCTTTTCAGCAATAATTTTAATTTTTAATTTATCTTCAAACTTTTCGAAATGGAGATTTAGTCCGACAAGAACCGAAATGGTCAAAAACATTAATGTTTCTGATGTTAGACAATCTATTAAAGAAAATGATTTGATTTATTATAATCAATTCAGCAAAGTTCCAAGCCAAATTCTAATAAAATACGGGTATGTTCTATTTGGAGGTTTAATTTTGCCCAGATTTATTTTTTATAATAATAAAAAAACCCTTGCAAAAAAATTTATTCTAAGTGAAATAAATATTAAATATACAACTTTAATAATTTTTTTTATACTTTCATTAAAATTAATTAGTTTGCCTTTAATTAATACCTTGAAAACTAATTATTTAGACTTAAGCACACTTCAATCTTCTGTTCTTTATTCCATGAAGAGTTTAATAGATTTACTCACTAATGGCATGTTTATTTTAATTGGTCTCCAACCATTAAAAGGTAAAAAATTAAATGTGTATAACATTATTATTTTAAATATATTACTAACCATTTTTTATACACTAATAAACAGTAATGGGTTAATGTTATTAATACTAACAATTAACTCAATCATTAATTTGCCTACAATTTTTGTTTTAATATTTTTAGGTTTATATTTAAAAAAAACAGCCATCTTATATGACTAGAGATATCTAAAATTAGTGTCATCATTTTTACAGACAAAATTGGATATATTATTAATGTTAATTATTGTAATTCATTAAAATCAATCTCGATGAACAAAAAACAATCATCTTTAAAACCAATTTTATATGGACTATCTTTTATATTATTCTTTTGGATTGTTTTTTTTATAATCATTACTAAAGTAGTTCCAAATTATACAAACCTCGAAAACCTAAACGAATTAAAATTCTTATTTCCTTTTATCGTTATATTAGCAGCAATTAGTTTTGTCGGGGGAATAATTACTTCTAAATTTTCAAAAAATAATAAATTAATTAACCTAGTATTACTCGGAATTATTACTGCTAGTTTAATATTTATTTACAGATTATCAGTAGAAAATGTGAATTACTATCGAACTAGTAAACAATTTTTTGAATGGAAAAAAAGAGATCTTTATTGGGTAATAGAAACCCATCAAAATAATCATAAAGCCGCTTTAAAAAAAATATATTTAAATTATCCTAAAACTTTATTATCACAGCTCATATTAACTACTTCAGGTGGATTTTCGTTAATTTTTTTACAAAACTTAGTCAAAACTTTTAGGACTAAGAGACCTTATAAATATACTTCTTTGTAGAGAGGAGTATTATTAATTTATAATAAGATTATGTATATATCACCAAGAGGGTACCGAAATTTTTTAGATTTATTTAAGTCTGAAGACCGCAACAAAAGAAAAATTGGTCTTTTGTTTGGCTCTTTAGCTCAACTTTTTTTATTTTTTGTGTCTCTAAGTTATTCAATTAAATTCATGCAACCTAATACCTATTTCCCCGCATTTCTTACTCTTTTCATTTTTTTATTCTCATTATTTAACATCTTTAAATTAATTAGCAAAATATTAAAAACTTGAATAGTTACTAGAATTAAAAAATAAACAAATTGATGTACTTTATTGGTTACTCAATCAAAATTAAGATTAATTTCCTAGGTTCTATGAAAAACAAAAAAATAATTAATATTTCACTTATTTTCTTTTCCTTACTTGCTCGATAAAAATTGGCTACAATAGTCCATCTGGATGTATTTGTGGTTAAAATGGTTAATACCTGATTTTACATATGATCCTGTGTTTCAAAATTAAAAACCCCACATGATATAATTACTCACATTATCAATCAGAAATGATTGATGAGGCACTTTAATATCAAAGTGTCATGAGTTTTAACTTCCAATATAAAAGGAGAAAATCTAATGAGGAAGTTATCTGCTTTGCTAGTGGTGGTATTGATCGTTGGTGTTGGCTCATGCTTTGTCAGCATTGGAAAAACTCATGTTGTCAAAGCTCAAGATGGAGATTGCCCAGAAAATCCCTGGGGTATCTACCCTGCAATCGGAGATTTGCTGGTAGTGGACGAGCCAGAGGTTGGAGCCTACAACCGAATTGATGGCCGAAGGTTAGAAATTTTGCCTTTGGGTTCAACAGTTCGCGTTATTTCATCTTCAGTTTGTGATGACGAAGATGGATGGGTTGAAATTAGCTACCAGAATGAAAACTTCTGGGTAGTCTATGTTAACAATCCAACCTTTAGCGCGCTAAGTGACAATCGTAATACGACATATTACCTATTGCCTCACGATTACTCGGGATCTGTAGTGGACGTCACTGAGCGAAATGAGCGCTGTCCACTTGATAATCTCGATCTGGATATCCGTCCAGGATCTGTCATGGTAGTTGACGAGCCGAATGTGTTCTCATACCAGCTGCCTTATGGGGATCAGATTGATAGGCTAGATATTGGGACAGCTGTCCAGTTGACCCAAGACATGCTGTGTTATGACACCGAACTGTGGACTTCAGCAACTCTAAATGGTGAACCCATTTGGGTGAAGCTATACGATAACAATACTCGTGTCAGTGTGACTGGAGGGGTTGTTATCACATATCACTTTATGCCAGAGGGTGATCCACGAGCTGAATACCAAGGTGAGCCAATCAACAGCACACCGGGATCTAGTTCGTCAACACAAAACACCGAAAACCAGCTGCAGGTTATTGATGGGTATACCCTATCAATGAATAGCAGTGAAGATGGTACTGGAGAAAGAGTAGCTACTCTTGAAGGGGGAGATATCGTCACCGTACTTCAGAGGAGTAACTCTGGTAACATCGTTGTGGCCCAGGTTAGATTTGGTGCACACACCGGCTGGGTTCTCTTGCGCAATGGCAATGAGAACTACTTTGAGCCGGTAAACTAATCGGGTAAATAAGTCCGCGCAAACAAGCGCGGACTTTTAATTTACTAAATAACAGATAAATTACGGTTTTTTTTTATAGATAATCTGTTAGTATTTCTTTAAGATGAAAAAAACCTTTCTGTCCATCTCTACCAAAACCGGTGATCAAGGCACTACCAGTTTGGCTAATGGGGAAAGAATTTCCAAGGTTGACCCCCTCTTTGACTTAATTGGCACGGTTGACGAACTCAATTCTTGGTTAGGCCTTGTGGTGACCAAATTAGCAGCGGGCTTTGCCTCCCAAAAAAATTTCTTACTTGAAGTACAAAATCAGTTGTTTTTCATTGGCGCAGAATTGGCCCTGGCGCCCAAAGTGACCTTGGAAAAATCGGCTTTAACCAAGCTGGAAAAAACTAGCGAAAAACTACAAAAAGAAATGGTGGGTGAGTGGCATAAAAAATTCTTGTTGCCAGGTGGCACAGAGCAAGGAGCCTACTTAGATATTGTCCGAACTATTGCCAGGCGCACCGAAAGATTAGCCTTTAAGTATGCCAGTGATCATCAGATATCTGAGCTGATACTGAAATACTTAAATCGCTTATCCGACTATCTCTACATTTTACGTTGCTATATCAATCATGCTGTTGAGTACCAAGAAAAACAGTTTGACAAAACTTCCCAATCAAAGTGATATTAAGTATATAGAAATATATCAAAAATAAGGCTTGATATATCAGCCAATATATTTTAAAACCCCAATTAGCAGTCTTTAGTTAAAACTGCTAACTTAATATATCCTAAATTATTGAGATGTATAGATTTTAATACTGAAATTTACGAATCAGTCCAACTACCCGCCCTTGAATTTGGACATTGGTAGTATAGATTGGGCTCATACTAGAATTAGCTGGCTCTAACCTGACGCGAGTCACTTCCTTGTAGAATCTTTTAAGAGTGGCTAAGCCATTATCTAGTAGTGCCACCACGATGTCGCCATTATTAACACTCTGGGTCTCTTCAATGACCACGTAATCACCATCATCAATATGGTCTTCAATCATTGACTGGCCTTTGACCTGTAAAACATAAGATCTTTTCTTACCACTAATCATTTCTGGAGAAACTTTAAAAGAAGCATTGGGATCTGTATGTGGCTCAATTGGTGCCCCTGCTGCGATGAAACCCATGAAAGGCAAATCGACTGAATCTGTCATTTTAAGGAAGGTTCGATCAATTAACTCAATCCCTCTAACAGCCCCTTCAAATTTTTTAATGACTTTCTTTCTTTGCAGTGCTTGCAAATGCTCGTGAACGGTAGCCAGTGACGAAACGCCGATGGCAGTGGCAATTTCTTGTAAGGTAGGAGCATAGCCATTTTTTTGAATATATTGGGCAATGTAATCCACAATTTGTCTTTGACGTTTGTATAGGGTGATCGGCATAATTCTCCTTAAAGTTAAAATATATATTTAGTTAGCTTTGAGTTTAATTGGGGCGTAAGCTACCCGAATTGAACACAGCATAACCGAATCTAATCCGAACAAACAACTAGATCTTAATAGATCAATTTATAAACAAGGACCACCCAGCTCTAGCTACCCCCAATTGCTAGCTATTTTAACTATCTGCCATTGATCATTAGCAGTCGATCAATTAACATTAATACATGACATTAATCACCTTTTTTATCAACTTCCTATTACATTTGGATAAATACCTGGTCCAAATTGTCGCCCAGTATGGATTTTTAACCTATTTAATTCTGTTCTTGGTCATTTTTGCCGAAACTGGCTTTGTCTTCACTCCGTTTTTACCCGGAGACTCCCTTTTGTTTGCCGCTGGAGCTTTAGCAGCCATTGGTTCTCTCAATATTTGGCTACTGCTAGCCTTACTATTTGCGGCTGCTTTCTTGGGAGATACCGTTAATTATTGGATTGGCCATTTCTTTGGTCAAAAATTAGTTGATAATCCAAGAATTCCCATAAAACAAGAACATATTGATCAAACTGAAGCTTTTTACAAAAAACATGGGGGTAAGACTATTATCTTAGCTAGGTTTGTCCCGATTGTGCGAACTTTTGCGCCTTTTGTAGCCGGAATTGGCAAAATGAATTATCGCCAATTTTTAACCTACAACCTCATTGGTGGCCTGCTTTGGTCCACTGGCTTCACTTTAGCTGGTTACTTTTTTGGCAACATCCCCTTGGTCAAGGAAAACTTCAGTATCGTGGTGATTGCTATCGTCTTAATTTCAGTTATCCCCATGGTTTGGGAAGTGATTAAAAAGAAAAAATAAATGAAAAGAGCACTTATTTATAAATCAGTATTAAGCACAACCCTAGCTCTTTTAGTTGGTTGGTCATCATCTCTAATCACTACCCCCTTAGCCATTAGCAGTTGGTACTACCAACTACAACAACCTTTTTTTAGCCCACCCAACTGGATTTTTGCTCCAGTTTGGACCCTGCTTTATATCATGATGGCTATTGCGGCCGCTCTAATTTGGCAACAAAAAAAAACTAAATTAAGAGATCAAGCTTTGAAGGTATATTTATTTCAGCTGGGACTAAATTATCTCTGGTCTTTAATCTTTTTTGGCCTTAAACTACCTTGGTTAGCTTTTGGAGAAATTATCATTCTAGCCATTAGTATTATCTGGACCATTAAGTTATTTCAGAAAATTTCTCTAGCAGCAGCCTTTTTACTCTACCCATATCTTGCTTGGGTGAGCTTTGCCTCGATCCTCAATTTGAGTCTGGCACTATTAAATTAAGATTCAAAAAAAATTGCAATTTACTCGGTTTTTTTGCCTGTTATCCATTTGACTGAGGTCAGTAGGGGAGCGTAAATATCATCCTCAATACTGATTTTAAGAAATTCTAATTCCTCTTGGGAAGGATTACGATCTTGAAATTGGACAAACCCTACCTCTTCAATTAAACACAAAGGAGTCTGTTCATTGCCTTCACCCATGACGACCACTCCAGCAGAGGCTAAACCTTCCGCAATATTAGCTTGACTAACTTTGAGTAGCCGGCCAAAAATATCTGGTTTACCGATATAATTATTTAAAGCTAAAAACCCCGAATGAGCTAGAGAAGTTCCGTGAGTACCCCAGCGCAGGGGTAAAACATGACTATCAGTAATGATTACCCCAACTTTTTTGAGTTTAAACTGTTCAATTAAAAATTCTCTAATTTCATTAGCAGCTGCTTGAATATTTTCAGGCCATAGAACAAAATCCCCATTGGCATTAGATTGATCAATCCCAGCTGAGGCAATTAAAGTGCTATTTTTAACACTTAAACAAAATCCATATTTGTTAAATTCCCGAGGCAGATAGTAATCAGCTTCTTGGGGAATTAAATCATCACGCTCCACTTTTTCAGGTGAAGCAATTCGCCCTTGGGACAAAGCCACAATTTTAGAAGTCACGACTAAAACCGATTCTTCCTTGATATCTTTGAGGTTGTTTTTGATCACATCAAACAAATTATCATGAACGTAAACTGGTGGGGTTTTGATGGGTGTAACTTTCACATTTGTATTGTATCACTTGAAAACTTGATTTAAATCTAGTTGATCACTAATTTGGTGATAAAATTACCAGACCAGCTTAGTGAAGTTCGACTATAGAGAGTTGATCACTAAGAACATCAGATAAAAAGGAGAGAAACTGATGAAACGGTTACTGTGGGTCATGACCATCTGTGTCATCTTGGTGCTGATTGTACTCACGATCAGCCAGGATCAGCCACAAAACTGGTCGTCGCAGACTTCCAATGTATCAGACTCCACCCCCAATCAGGATAAGTACTGTGGGGATGGCTACTGCACTTCAACGGAAACCTGCGCCATCTGTTCCTTTGATTGTGGTCTTTGCAATTAAGACCAATCAAGGTCAACAACATCGGGGGGAGAAAAACTCCCCCCATTTTTTATCTAATAGACAATCGGCAGATCTTAGTCACAAATCCACGATATAATACCAGTGTGCAGTTTCAACTACAGTCCAACTTCCAGCCTACCGGTGATCAGCCTCAAGCAATTGAAAAACTAACTGAGGATCTTCTCGCTGGTAAAAAACATAATACCTTGCTTGGAGTCACGGGCAGCGGGAAAACATTCTCAATGGCAAATGTCATCCAAAATATTCAGAAACCAACCTTGGTCATTGCTCATAACAAAACTTTAGCCGCCCAGCTATATCAAGAATTCCATGAATTTTTTCCCAACAATGCGGTCAGCTATTTTGTTTCCTACTACGACTACTATCAACCTGAGGCATATATTCCTACGACTGATACCTACATTGAAAAAGAAGCCACTATTAATGACGAAATTGATAAACTCAGACTTGCTTCCACCACTAATCTCATGACTAGACAAGATGTGATTGTGATTGCCTCCGTATCTTGTATCTATAACTTAGGTTCACCAATTGAGTATGGCAAATATATGTTGGAACTAATCGAAGGGGAACTTATCTCTCGAGAAGTCTTGATTCAACAACTAACAAACATGCAGTACGAGCGAGCTGATCAAGAATTTAAACGCGGTAGTTTCAGACTCAGAGGGGACGTCATCCAACTCTGGCCAGCTTATGAAGATAAAGCTTTAAGAATTGACACCCTAGAAAATAAAATTGAATCGATCAACTGGATTGATCCCATTAGTGGCAATAAAATTGAAACCAATCAACCATCAACTAATCTACCTCGCTACATTATCTACCCAGCTAAACACTACATGATGAATCCTAAGAGTCAAAATGAAGCTTTTGACGAAATTGAACAGGATTTGAAAAACCAATTAGCCAATTTTAAAACCCAGGGTAAGATTGTTGAAAGTTACCGATTGGAACAAAAAGTTAACTATGATTTAGAGATGATGAAAGAGTTTGGTTTTGTTAATGGCATTGAAAATTTTTCCAGGTATTTTGATGGTCGAGAGCCAGGAGATCCACCGTTTACTTTACTTGACTATTTTGCCGAAAATGCCAAACAATTTAAAACTGGGAACTTTTTAACCATCATTGATGAAAGTCATATTAGTTTACCTCAGATCAAAGGCATGCATCTGGGTGACAAATCCCGCAAACAAACGTTAATTGATTATGGCTTTAGATTACCGAGTGCCTTGGATAATAGACCGCTCAACTTTGATGAGTTTTTACAAAGAGTGCCTCAGGTCACTTATGTTTCTGCCACCCCTACAGCTTTAGAAATTTCTTTAAGTCAAAACCAAGTCGTTGAACAATTAATTAGACCAACCGGCCTAGTTGATCCTTTAATTGAACTGCGACCAATTGAACATCAAATTGAAGATTTAGTCATAGAGATCATTAACCGTAAAGCTAATGGGCAGCGAACTATTGTCACGACGCTAACTAAAAAAATGGCGGAAAGCTTAACTGAATATCTCAATGATCATCAAAAAATTGATAAATTACTAGCTGCTTATCAACAAAGGCAACTAGTTAAAGCCCAAACCGATTTATCTCAAACAGAAATTTGGGTTTCTGATGACTTACCAGTAGAAAAAATGGCTATCGGTCCAATAGATACAAAATATTATCATACGGCCAAATTAGTTGCTAACAAAATTGGGACAGTTATCGATATTTATCCCAAGGTAGCTTACCTACACTCCGATATTGAGACATTAGATCGATCCGATATCTTAACTGATTTGCGTCTGGGTATTTATGATGTAGTCGTAGGCATTAACTTACTTCGGGAAGGATTAGACTTACCAGAAGTAACCTTAGTTGCCATTCTGGATGCTGATAAAGAAGGCTTTTTAAGATCGAGCACTTCAATTATTCAGACCATGGGTAGAGCGGCCAGACATCTAGATGGTTTAGCGATTCTTTATGCTGACAAAATGACTAAATCGATGATCGCTGCTATTGGTGAGACTCAAAGACGACGACAAATCCAGATTAAATATAACCTTGATCACCATATCACTCCTGCCACAATTTTAAAACCAATTAGAGACAGAATGATTGAGAAAAAAGCTGAAGAGGAAGATGGCAAAAAAAACCGACAACACAAACAGGATTTAATTGTCAGTCTAAACAAAAATGAAAAAATTGATTTAGAAAAAATTGATGTCCAAGCATTAACTCCAAGGGATAAACAAAATTTGAGTGCCAAATTAAGACGTAGAATGAATCAAGCTGCTAAAGACATGGATTTTGAATTAGCCGCTATTATTAGAGATAAAATTAAATCTTTAGACAACTAAATTTTTTCATCACTTTTTCACAAAACATTGATTTATAAATAAATTTTAATATAATAGCCATATCGTTTTCCTAAGATAAGGAAAGATAAAATGATAGACGGGTGGCTTACTTTGTCTCTGGGAATCTTTATCACCATCGGAGGAACACTAGTGTTTTCTCTAATAAATAAAATTCTCAGAGTGACTTCAGACCCATCAGTTACCCAGACAGCTGGGGACGCTTCTGAAATCGGGCTGTTTATTGTCATCGCTGGTATTCTAACCATCGCTGTCAGCTTGCAAGCCCTGCTCTAAATTCTTAGCCCCTGGCCAATGCCGGGGGCAATCTTTAAGTTACCAATTAAGTTAACATAAATTGATATATTTACTTATACTAGTAATTTGTATTAACTTCGGGTTATAATTTATGTTCGTTTCAGCACAAATTTTGAATCATTCTTAAACACCAATATCATGTCAACTCAAGATACCATTACCATTCAAGGAGCTAGAGAACATAACCTTAAAGACGTCAATCTCTCTTTTCCCAAAAATAAACTAGTAGTTTTTACTGGTCTTTCTGGTAGTGGCAAAAGTAGTTTAGCTTTTGATACCCTCTATGCTGAAGGCCAGAGAAGATATGTCGAATCTTTAAGTTCCTACGCTCGTCAATTTTTGGGATTAATGCGTAAACCCGATGTTGATCATATTGATGGTTTATCTCCAGCTATTTCCATCGATCAAAAAACTACTTCCCATAACCCTAGGTCAACGGTGGGCACGATCACAGAAATCTATGACTACTTAAGATTACTATTTGCCCGAATTGGTCATCCGCATTGTCCTAACTGTGGTAAAGAAATTAGCACTCAAACTATTGATCAAATTGTCGATCATTTACTTGATGAAATTGATCAAAGAGCTGCTCAACAACCAGCCCGAATGCTTATTCTTTCTCCCGTCGCCAAAGACAGAAAAGGAGAATTTTTATCCCTGTTTGAAAATCTCAAAAAAAAGGGTTACTTAAGAGCCAGAATTGACGGCACTGTTTATAACCTAGAAAAACAACTTAATTTAATCAAAACCAATAAACATACCATTGAAGCGATTATTGATCGGGTAGTGGTATCGTCAGCTCAACTTAAAAATACTGAGGAAAGAAAAATTTTACGTAGCAGACTCAATCAGTCAGTGGAAGAATCATTATCCTTAGCAGAAGGGGTGGTAGTAGTCTCCTTTGTGGAAGACCAATCACTTAACTTTCCAGAAAATCCTGAAAACTATACTGATCGGCTTTTTAGTGAAAAAAGAGCCTGCAGTGATTGTGGTATTTCTATTCCTGATATTGAGCCCCGACTTTTTTCCTTCAATTCCCCCCAAGGGGCTTGTCCGCAGTGTAATGGGCTAGGGTCACTGCTTAAAATTGATCCGCAAAAGGCCGTGGCCGATAGCCTAACTTTAAGTGAAGGCGCCATCATTCCTTTTGCTAGAACCATGAGTACTGATACCTGGTGGTCAAGATTAGTTCAACAAGTAGTAGAAGAAGCTGGTTATGATTTTCGCAAAACTTCATTTGATCAAATGAGTCCTGATTTTCAAAATTTACTCCTTTTTGGCTCTGATAAAGTTTATCGGGTCGAAGGAGAAAATCGGTTTGGTCGACAAACTGTCATCCACGAACAGTTCGAGGGCTTTATTAAAAACTTAGAAAGAAGATATCAAGAAACTGACTCAGAATTTATTCGCAAAGAAATTGAGCAGTATATGAAAAGACAAACTTGTCCTCTTTGTCACGGTCAAAGACTAAAAGACGAAGCATTAAGTGTCATTATCGATCAATTAAATATTGCCCAAGTTACTAATTTAGCGATTAACAAAACTTTAGACTGGACCAACAAACTATCAGATAAAGATATTTTATCCACTAAGGAAAAGCTAATTTCTCAATCAATTATTAAAGAAATCAAAAGTCGCCTGACTTTCTTGTGTTCCGTGGGACTTAATTATTTAAGTTTAGATCGGGAAGCCTCTACATTGGCAGGTGGGGAAGCCCAAAGAATTAGGTTGGCTTCACAAATAGGCACTGGTTTAACCGGGGTATTATATATTTTAGATGAACCAACGATTGGTCTTCATCAACGAGATAACCACCGCCTGATTGATACTCTAAAAAATTTACAAGAAAAAGGTAATAGTGTGGTAGTAGTTGAGCACGATCGAGATGTGATGAATGCTGCCGATATGATTGTCGATTTCGGCCCCAGAGCTGGTAAAAATGGCGGTCAAGTGGTGGCTCAAGGTAATATTGAAGAAATCAAAGCTCAAAATTCTTTAACTGGTAAATATTTATCCAGAAAAAAAGATGTTAAAAGAACTAAGCAAAGTAATCATCAAATCTCCATTATCAGTGATGACCAGATAATGAGCAAAACACCTAAAAAGCAAGCCATTAAAATCGAGGGAGCCAGTGAACACAATCTTAAATCTATTGACTGTGATTTCCCCTTAAATACTTTTACTTGTATCACTGGAGTTTCCGGGTCAGGTAAATCAACATTACTATACGATACCCTTTACGCACAGTTAGCTAAACATTTAGGTAAAGCCACTGATTTTACCCCCGGTCCCATCACTCAAATCACTGTGCCTGATGAAATCAAAAGAGTCACTTTAATTGATCAAAGTCCGATTGGCAAAACCCCCAGATCAAATCCAGCCACCTACACCAAAATTTTTGATTTAATTCGCAATATTTATGCTAATACCAAAGATGCCCAAGTTCGCGGATACAAGTCGGGTAGATTTAGTTTTAATGTTAAGGGGGGTAGGTGTGAAGCTTGTCAAGGGGACGGGCAAATCAAAATTGAGATGCAATTTTTACCAGATGTTTATGTCACTTGTGATGTCTGTAATGGCTCAAGATATAACCAAGAAACATTGGAAGTAAATTACCAGGATAAAAATATCGCTCAGGTTCTCCAGATGACTATCGATGATGCCGCTGTTTTTTTCAAACATCAGCCAACCCTCAAGAAAAAAATTGAAACCCTTCAAGAAGTAGGCTTAGGGTATATTCAGCTGGGTCAAAGTGCACCAACCTTAAGTGGAGGTGAAGCCCAAAGAGTCAAATTAGCTAAAGAATTGTCTACCCGTAGTTTGGATCATGTCGTTTATCTACTTGATGAACCCACCACCGGACTTCATTTTGAAGATGTCCAAAATCTACTCAATGTCCTTGACAGTTTAGTCAAACAAAATAATACCGTGATTGTGATTGAACATAATTTAGATATCATTAAGAATGCTGATTGGATTATTGATCTTGGGCCTGAAGGAGGCGATGGAGGGGGTGAAATTATTGCTGCTGGCAGTGTTAATGACTTAATCAATCATCCGACTTCTCATACCGGCAAATACCTCAAAATTGAGATGGATCAGATAAGTAATAGCTAATCTGTTATAGATAGTAGATAATTAAGAGTAGTCAGCACCAACTTTGTGATGAAAAAAAAGATTTTTTTACTATTTTTAACGTTACTATCCTCACTATTTTTTTTCGATCCCAACCAAACTTTTGCCAACGAAAATTTTTATAAAACTCTCAATTCCACCTACACCGTCAATGACCTCGGGTCGGCCCATATTGAACACGTCATCACTCTTAAAAACTTAACTCCAGCCTTTTATATTAAACAATATGCTATCAAAGTTAGCTCCACTAACTTAAGTGAAGTTAAAGTTAAAATCGACGATCAGGAAATAACGGCTAATGTGGTTGAAGAAGAAAGAGAAACTAGTATTGCGGTGGTTTTTCCCGATAAAACTGTTGGTCAAGACAAAACCAGAACTTTAGTGATTACCTATGATAATCCCGATAGTGCGGTCGTCACTGGTAATACCTTAGCTGTTTATGTTCCCAGATTAGCTAATAAACAAGATTACCAAGAATATAGCTTAACAATTTACAGTCCCCAAAAATATGGCTATCCCACCCGCACCTTTCCTGGACCACATTTTTCTAGCCAAATGGGTGATAAAATTATCACTAAATTTGACCAGATTGATGGTGAGGGAATTTCCGCTTTATTTGGTAGTACCCAAATTTTTGATCTGACACTAAGATACAATTTAGAAAACCAAACTTCCAATACGGGACTGATGCAGATTGCTTTGCCCCCTGATACTGTTTATCAAAAAATGGCCTACTTAGATATTCAGCCCCCCCCTAAAGAAATTCAAACCGATATTGATGGGAATTGGATTGCCACCTATCAAGTCGAAGCAGAAACAAATACCATTATTTATGTGACTGCTAAAGCTAAAATTTCTTTAATTCCCAATCTAGAGTATGTTATTCCTAAACCCACTAAAGTCCATTTAAATAGTCAGCCCTATTGGGAAGTAGAGGATCAAGAAATTAAAAAAATCGCCTTAGAAAACCCATCTTCACAACAAATTTATGACTATGTAGTTAATAGTTTAAACTACAATCCACTGGTAGATTTAAAACGCGAAAGACTAGGGGCCAAGAAAGCACTATCCGACTCCCAAAATGCCGTGTGTCAAGAATTTAGCGATCTATTTGTAGCTATTTGTCGCGCCGCTGGCATTCCTAGTCGGAGAGTATCCGGATTTGCCTACAGTGAGAACAGCAGCTTAAGACCGTTAAGTTTAGTCGAAGATATCTTACATACCTGGCCGGAATACTATAACAGAGACCAAAAATTCTGGGTGCCAGTTGACCCCACTTGGGGCAATACCACTGGAGGAATTGATTACTTTAACCAATTTGATTTAAACCATGTGGTTTTTTCCATTAATGGCTTATCTAGTGAAGTTCCCTTTTCTGCTGGCTCATTTAAATTAACCAACCAGAATACTAAAGATGTGGAAGTCAAATTTAGTGATCAATTTCCGGAAATTGAGCCAAAATACCATTTTGATATCAATCAAAAAAAACTTTGGATTTTTCCTATCCCCGGATTTTATGAATTAAAGATTACTAATGAAACTGGACAGGCATACTATAATATAAATCTACAAATTGAGAGCGAAAATGCATCTGTCTTTTTTGATAACCGGCCACTTTCTACCATCTTGCCAATGCAGACCATTGTTGTTCCTTTATATCTAAGTAGTAAGTATACTTTACCAAGACAAGAAATTATTAAATTTCACTTAAGTAATGAAACCAAGCAGTTTACCCTTACCAGCGGAGTCAACCTCGACTTCATCTTCAAATACTCCCCCATTGCCATTGGCTTGGCAGCCGGAGTTATCATCACTTCCCTTGTTACCGGGAGTATATTGGTTTACCGATACAAGCGGTCAAATTCTATACGTAGGTAAAGCTAAAATTCTCCGAAATAGACTGCGCTCATACACTAAAGTTAAACAACTTAATCCGCGAATAAAACAAATGGTTTACATGGCTGCCAAGTTAAACTTTCAGATACTAGAAAGTGAACTCGAAGCCTTACTGGTCGAAGCGGAATTAATCAGACTTCACCAGCCTCGGTATAACATTTTACTCAAAGATGATAAATCAAATATTTATTTACTGATCACCAAAGAAAAATACCCCAAAGTTTTAACTATCAGAAAAAAAGATATAGTCAGTGAAAGACCAACTGGCACAATTTTGGGTCCTTTTCAAAGCAGTTTTAAACTTAAAGAAGTCCTCAGATTAGTTAGACCAATCTTTCCTTGGTGTAATCAAAAGCAAACTGGTAAAGCATGTTTTTACTATCATTTAGATTTATGTCCCGGAGCCTGTTTAAGTAGTGTCACTGAGGTTGAGTATCAACAAAATATTGATAATTTAATCAAATTTCTAAAAGGCAAAACTAAACAAGTTTTAGCGGATTTACAACAAGAACTACAAACAGAAGTGGAAAAAGAAAATTTTGAAAAAGCGGCCACCCTTCGAGATCAAATTATTTTAATAAAAGAAGTCACCGATAAAAATAAACGTCTGACTCCAGATTTGATCTTACCAGCTCTTAAACAAACTTTGATTGAAGAGCAACTAGTTAGACTACATAGAATTGTAGTTGATTACTTACATTTACCTAAACAATACCCTTTAACTAGAATCGAAGGCTATGACGTTAGTAATATTTCAGGTACCAATGCTAGTGTAGCTATGGTCACTTTTACCAACGGGCAAGCAGATCCAGAAAATTATCGACTCTTTAACATCAAAACCTTAAACACTCCTAATGATTACGGCATGATGAGAGAGGCAATTTTAAGACGTCAAAATCATCCAGAATGGGGACTACCAAGTTTAGTAATTATTGATGGCGGCAAAGGGCAATTAAGAACCGCGATCCAATCTTGGGGAGATTCAACACCTATCATCTCCATTGCTAAAAATCCTGATCGATTAATCATTCCCATTTTTGAAGGCCAAATTAATAAAAGTAGAATTACAGGTTACCATGTTCTTAAACTTGAATCAGAAAACTTAGCTCTTAAACTAGTCCAACAGATTAGAGATGAGGCTCATCGCTTTTCTAAAAAACAACACACCAGAAGAAGAACTAAACAAATGCTTCAAGATTAAAAATATCTAGCTATCTACCATTAACTTAGGCTATACTATAAATATATGTTACTGAATTTACTTCGACCAGTGATCATTTCTGGCCTGACACTAGCTTTTTTATCCTTTTTGTTGCCCACAATTACTATTTCTAATTGGACCACTCTTATTTTAGCTAGTGTGGTATTAACCATCTTACAAAAATTAGTTAGACCAATTCTAAAATTAGTATTTTTACCTATCAACGTCATTACCCTTGGCCTTTTCTCGGTGATCTTAAATATTTTTCTGCTTTGGCTGCTAACTTACCTAGTACCTGGTTTAGATATTAAAGCAATGATCATAGGTGACTTTGCATTTAATCAATGGATGAGCTTACTACTGGTATCAATCATCATCAGTTTGGTCCAATCTGTTTTAACTTTGATTGTTTAAATTAAATCTTCTTGCCCAATATTATTCACTTTATCAAGTTAATTGACCCAATCAATAACTATGGGTTATAATCAGCCACTTTTGTTTACTCAACTCAAAGGAGAGTAGCTCGTGAACAAAAAGTTACTGAGGATCGAAATAATCCTTGCCGTGATCGTCCTAGTGGCATCCTGGGCAATGATTTTTAAGCTGTCGACATTGGGTAAGCCTCAAAATGAGGTCCCACCAACTGCCAACATTAGTATCGAGGTTGAAGGGGTGAGCATCTCTGGTCAAGCTCCCTGCGGGTACCTAGTCAACTTTGGCGTAAACACCATAGAAGGGATGCCGCCCGAGACAACTATGATCATCTTTGTTGATGCCAGCAACCAAAGGGATAATTCCATTGGAGTTATCTTGCCATTAAATACAGCCTGTTGGGGCAATGATTTTCAAAGTGGTCAATTAATGACACCCACCTTTTTCGCAGGCTCAGCGGAAAATCTGAGCCTGATCGGGACTGGTAACCCCATCTGGGTCGAACTGAAAATCAACTCAACACCGACTCCAGGAACCGAAGGTAGACCTTCGTCCCAGAGTCAAGCCTAATCACTCTTGCTTCAAGCAAGCTTAACCGCAGGACATCCTGCGGTTTTTGTTAAAAGTCACAAAAAACCCACAATTTTGAATTTATAGTGATTTTACCTGTATAATACGCATATGCTAAAGCGATTTATTTTATTTACTTTTTTATCTTTCTTTTTTGCTATTCCCACCAAAGCTGCTGCCCAGGTGACAGTTCCTTTAAGAACTGTTTCTCAATCACCCAATTTACAGGCAACTGATTCTGCAAGTTCGAGTGCTCAACTGGCAAGTGAATCTGGTAGTTTAGCCTCTCCCTCCGCCGCAGTTGAACAAAAAATCCAAGAAAAAAAAGACCAAGATATTACTGAAACAGGGGGTAAACAAAAAAGCGTTTTAGCTGCTTATTTAGATCAGCATCCCATTGGTAAGTTATCTTGGAATAATCCCCTTCAACATTTAATTAGAAGAGCCATTGAAAATGGACTACCGGCTAACATTATTGTTTTGATGATGTTGTTTCCTTTTATCGCTTCAGTGATTGCCATTTCTCGGCATATTGTGGGACTGAAAGGCTTTGGCATTTATATTCCAGCCGTGTTGTCGGTGGCTTTTGTCTCGACCGGCATTATTCCTGGTACCGTAGTCTTTTTGGCAGTCTTACTCTCAGCTATCTATGCTCGAAAAGTAGTTAAGCTGTTAAAATTGCCGCTGCTACCTCGAACTGCGATGTTGCTGTGGGGGGTATCGCTATCAATTCTGGGACTATTAGTTTTGGCCTCTTTCCTAGATATTTCCTCGATCGTGAGTTTAAATATCTTTCCGATCTTGATCATTATCCTGTTAACTGAAAACTTTATGGAAAGCCAATTATTTAAGAGTCAAAAAGAGGCGATTAGTATTGCCTTTGAAACTTTAATGATCGCCATTTTTTGTGCTTTTATCATTAGTTGGGACTTAATCCAACAGTTTGTCATCTTAAGGCCAGAGATTTCTCTGCTAGTGGTGGCCATCCTTAATCTAGTCATCGGTAGATACACCGGCCTTAGAATCCTGGAGTATTTACGTTTCCAGGCTATTACCAAGGATGAAGAGTAAATATGGCAAAATATAAAGATATTTTGGGCATGAATGCTCGAAATCAAATTTATACCAAGTTAAACTCAGCTCAAGCTAGAAGCATTTGTTCATCCAAATATGCGACTAAATTGCTACTTCAGTCAAAAAATATTCCCACCGCGCAAATTTATGCCATTATGGGTACGGATGAAGACATTGAAGACTTTGAATGGGAAAACTTGGATAAAAACTTCGTCATCAAACCAACTAATGGCCATGCCGGAAAAGGAGTGGTAGCTTTTAGAAAAAAGAGTGAAGATAATAAAAACTGGATTGATATCACTGGTCAGAAATGGAGTTTAGATGATATCAAACTTCACTGTCTAGATATTTTGGACGGTCAATACAGCACTCATGGCATGCAACATAATGTCATCGTCGAAGAAAGAATCCCCATTCACCCAGCACTTCTTAAATATACCTATAAAGGCACCCCTGACATCAGAGTGGTGGTTTTTAATAGCGTGCCGATCATGGGCTGGCTCAGACTACCAACTCAAGAATCTGGTGGTAGAGCTAATGTTTCTCAAGGTGCACTAGGACTTGGGGTTGATATGGCTACTGGAGTCACCACTCACGCTACCGCTCATAAAAACCAATTAATTAAATATTTACCAGGAACCAAAAAGAAACTTAATGGTATTAAGATTCCTTCTTGGCACAAAGTGTTGGTGACTGCGATTGAAGCAGCTAACGCCGCCGGATTAGTTTTTTGTGGGGTGGATCTTTTTGTTCATCCTGAAAAAGGACCGATGGTGGTTGAGTTAAATCAATCGCCAGGTCTGTCTATCCAAGTTTCTAACAAAGCGGGACTAAGAAGAAGATTGGAAAGAGTTGAAGAATTGAATGTTCTTAATCCTGAACATGGAGTCAGAATTGGACAGGCTTTGTTTGCTGAAAAGTTCTCAGATAAAATTTTAGCTAAAGATGGAATCACCATTATTAACTACAAAGAAGAAATTTTACTTTACAACGACAATCGCCAAGCAGTCAAAATTGAAGCTCTAATTAATACTGGCCGATACCGAAGTGCCATTTCCGCTGATTTAGCTGAAGAACTAGGACTGATTGATTTAGAAGACCTGTTATGGTTTCAAACTGAAGAGGGGGAGGGGAAAAGGCCAGTGGTGGAAGTGAGATTTAAACTGAAAAAACAACTTTTTACTACCACCATGATTGTATCTAAAAAATTAAATGGCAGCCGCCATAAAGTTGAGCTAGGTCGACGTGACTTAGCCGGATTTTTGATTGGAGATCATCAATTATGATGAACAAATTAATCGCTCTGTTTTTGAAAAAAAAAGTTCTTCATCGCTTTGAAAAAGTGGCTGTTTTTAATTTGACCAAAGATGAACAGACCATCGTCATGGCTAAAGTTGATACTGGAGCTGATCGCTCATCACTTGATGAAAAAGTGGCTGAAAAATTAGGGCTACTAGAAAATAATAACATTGTCGCCATTAAAAAATACCGCAGCGGTTTAGGTCATCAGGAAAGAAAAATAGTCAATGTTACTTTCATCCTAAAGGGGAAAAAAATTACCTCTCAAGTTAGCATTACTGATCGAACAGGGTTAAATTACTCCATGTTGATTGGAATAAAAGATATAAAGGGTTTCTTGGTAGACCCCAACCGCAATTAACCTAATTTTATTTTCCTACTTTTTATTCACTTAAATTTCGGTAAAATACCATTTACTTCCAACTTCCCCCCCACCAATATGACAAAATTCGCAATCATTTTCGGCAAAGGTAATTATGTTTCCAGAAATCTGGAACTAATTCGAGCTAATGGCTATATTCCCCTGATTATTGACTACCAAAGCAATCCTTTAGCTGATCAATCTTTCTTCTGTCTAGTTAAACCTGGTCAAGAGATTAACCAAATTGAGCAGTTTCTCAAAAAACACAAGGGTAAAGTTAGTTTGATCATTAATCGCATCGATCCCTTTGTTGAACTTCATAGCTTGCTAGTTGACCATTTCCAAGTACCGGGACCATCATACCAAGCCACTAAAATCTTTCGAGAAAAATCTTTACTTCATCAAATCATGGTTGACCATGAGCTAGATTTTTTTCGCCCTCGAACTTTAATCATTAACCTAAATGAAATTGATGACTACGCTAAAATGATCCAATTTCCGGTGGTGATTAAACCCTTCCTAGGCGCACACAGTAAGGGTGTAATTTTAGTTAGCAATCGAGATGAACTAAATGAAGCCAAACAAATTCTCAAAGTGCATTTCGACTCTTCCAAAGCAGTTAAATTCCATGCTGATAGTTCAGACAAAATCCTGATTGAGGAATACCTAGATGGCAAAATGATTGTCCCCATTTGCTACTTGGATCATAAAGGTAAACTACATACCCTAACTTACTTTGATGTGATTAGAACTCGAGATTTAGGCTCGGATAACATGCAACTAGTTTATCGCACGACTCCCTCCAAATATCCCAACTATATTACTCAAAAAATCGAATATATCTTACAAAAATTGGCTAGAATTGCCGGACTTAAATCAACTTTCTTAGATCCAGAATTTATGATTGTCGGTAAAAAAGTTTACCTGATTGAAATTAACGTACGAGCTGGTGGGTTTAGATACGAGTCAATGAAGTATGGCTTTGGTCTTAATATTGATCAAATGTCCATCTTTTTAGCGCTCAACCAAGAATTTGATGATGATTTTCAATTTATTAAACACTGTACTGCTTGCGAAATTTGGGAAGAAAAATCTGGAAAAGTGGTTAAATTCATATTACCAAAAAGTAAGTATCTGGTTGAACAAGAAATTGCCATCAAAGTTGGGGATGAGTATCTGGCTCCACCCCATGGCAACAAATCTTTTGGTAAATTTTATGTCGTGTCAGAAAAAGAAGATAGTCTGCGGATTGCTAAAAATATCAGAAAACAGATTAAGATTGAATTTGAAGAGAGTTGAATCAAGTGTAATTTTTAATTATTAGTAAATATAAAAAAAGAACCCCTTCACTGGAAAACCAATGAAGGGGTAGAGCGCCACTAGACTTATCTGATTCAAACAGTAATTAGTTGAAATTATGGGTTACCCCACAATTTCGAACTACTAGTGGTTTTGTTTGTAAAGACCATTATACCAACTTTTTGATGTTTGTCAATCCCATATAATAATATCCTAGGACTCAATGATATAATACCTCGATGCAAGATAATAATCTTACCACCAAAAAAGTCGCCCTTGGTATGTCTGGGGGAGTTGACTCCTCACTTTCCGCCCATTTTCTCAAACAACAAGGCTTTGAAGTGACAGGGGTATATTTAGAGTGTTGGAGAGCACCAGGATGTAGAACAGAACAAGATCGTAAAGATGCGTTACAAGTTGCTCTTTCACTTGGTATTCCCTTTAAGGTTTTGGACTTCAAAGATACCTATAAAGCTAAAGTGGTTGAGTATTTCTTTGACGAATATCAAAAGGGTCGAACTCCTAACCCTGATGTTTTGTGTAACAAAGAAATTAAATTTGGTTTGTTTTATAACTGGGCCATGAATAACGGGTTTGACTATATTGCTACCGGTCATTATGCCAAAGTCGGAAGTAGTGACCAACAACTCACTCTACAAGTCCCCAAAGACGCTCATAAAGATCAAACCTATTTCCTTTATCGTCTAAAAAAAGAACAATTGCCTCACATCTTATTTCCTTTAGCAGACTTAACTAAAAAAGAGGTTCGACAAGAAGCTAAAAAACGAGATATCCATGTCAGTGATAAAAAAGACTCAGTAGGTATTTGTTTTATTGGTGATATTAATGTCACTAGTTTTTTAAAAGACAGATTAGGGGAAAAACCAGGTGAGGTTGTAGACACTAAAGGCAATGTCATTGGTAAACACAAAGGTATTTGGTTTTATACCATTGGTCAAAGACATGGATTTGATATTGATAACAAAGTCCTGATCAAAACAGATACTGGTGAAACTATCATCAAACAAAATATCCCTCCCTTTTATGTGATTAGTAAAAATGCCGCTAAGAATCAATTGGTGGTTGGCTTTGGGTCAGAAACTTTAAGTGACCACTTTAATCTTGATGATACCCACTGGATTAACAGCCAGCCAGATCAAAATAGTCCACTTTTTGTTAGAATTCGCCATACTGGTCAATTACTTGCTGGTCAGCTAATCAAAAAAGATGACCAATTGCTTGTCAAACTAGATGAGGCTATTCAAGGCATTGCTGAAGGCCAATCCGCGGTTTTTTATACTCAACAAGATCGAAACCTGATTTGTTTGGGGGGTGGAGTAATTAAATACTAATCAAATTATTAAATTAATGCGATTAGTTATTTTGCCATTATTTAACCTTTGACACTATTGTAAAAAATGTTACAATAAAAATCCTTCAAAGGAAAAGTCATGCTCCCATAGAGGTACATGATACTAGCCTTAGATTTCAAAATTGCATAAAAGTTTTTAAAAATAGCCATCAAACTAATTATGGTTTATCTTTTTATGCCTTTTTATGTTCATTAACAAGTTAATAGTTATATTAATAATTTAGCAATTATTAATTGACAGAACTCAAATTTATTTGAGTTCATCACTAATCTGAATCAGACATGGTGGTAGAACAAACTCTGATAAACAAGCACAGTGTGTGTGAGTTTATCAGCGGATTGCTACTACTATCATTTATGATTTTAGTACAATCCGTTAATTATGTTTTACTTAAGTGTAAAACAATCCAAACATATATCTTTATGGTATATGCAAGGACCTTTAGTAGAATCAGAGTATCAAACTTTTTTTGAGAGTTTGATCCTGGCTCAGGATGAACGCTGGCGGTGTGCCTTAAGCATGCAAGTCGAGCGGGACCAGCAATGGTTCAGCGGCAGACGGGTGAGTAACGCGTAGGAATCTACCCAGCAGTGGGGAATAGCCCATCGAAAGGTGGGGTAATACCGCATAATATCGCAAGATCAAAGCATTTATGCGCTGTTGGAGGAGCCTGCGTCCTATCAGGTAGTTGGTGGGGTAATAGCCTACCAAGCCTATGACGGGTAGCCGATGTGAGAGCATGATCGGCCACAAGGTAACTGAGACACGGTGCCTACACCTACGGGTGGCAGCAACTGGGAATATTGCGCAATGGGCGAAAGCCTGACGCAGCGACACC
>Ga0172379_10003442_pt1 | contig 25200 bp, 20 predicted proteins | sample GrowelOW334metaG_FD_119756 | JGI IMG/M metagenome (GOLD analysis project Ga0172379, IMG submission 119756) | Groundwater microbial communities from an aquifer near a municipal landfill in Southern Ontario, Canada - Groundwater well OW334 metaG | ecosystem: Environmental > Aquatic > Deep...
ACTTTAATGAAAAATTACAACATATGGCTAAAAAACTAAACGAACTAAACCACCCCGACTTACTCAAAATACAACGCCGAGACCAAAAAAAATCGCCAAAAATGAAAGTGGCTGGCAAAAGTGTCTTTACTATTAAGGAACTAATCACTCAAAAGATTAAACGGCCTTAAAACGACGGTTAGTCAGCCTTGGCATTTGACATTTTTAACTATTAATGCTATACTAAGGAAGCTTTAAATCTCTCTTTAACTTAGCTTAACTAAACTTAACAACTTTATGTATTTAAGTATTGCTTTGATTATTATTTCAGTCTTATTAATCCTCGCAATTTTATTGCAAAATCGTGGCTCGGGTTTAGGCAGCGCTTTTGGTGGCGAAGGTAATGTTTATCGCACCAAACGTGGCGCCGAAAAAATTCTTTTTATTTCTACTATTGTTTTAGTGGCTATATATTTAAGCTTGGCTTTGGCCAACTTTTTATATCCCAAGCTCTAAACTTAACTAGTTAATTGCAATATCGTGTCAAACCTTGGCACCGCCTGGCAAAAACTAAAACTCAAACTCTTGGGTTTAATTTCGCCACATAAAAAATTTAAACACCTGGCCAATCAACAATTGCAACACGAACAACAATTGATCAGTTCTTTGTTGGGTAAAAAAATCCCCACCTGGCGACAATTTCGTTATTTAACAAAAATTTTAAACCCCAGAGAAAAAATTATTATTAGACATTTAGCTTCTTTGATAACCTTATGCACCCTGGTTTTAATAGTTAGTTTTTATTTACAAAATTCCACCACTATTCCGGCTTCAGGCGGAGAATATGCCGAAGGTTTAATTGGCTCCCCGCGCTATCTTAACCCCTTGTTGGCCAATAGTAACGATGTAGATTTAGATTTAAGCAGTTTAATTTTTTCCGGCCTACTTAAGCGCGACAACCAAAAAAACTTAGTCACTGATTTGGCTGACAACTACGAGATTTCTGCCGACCAAAAAACTTATACTTTTCATTTACGCAGTAATGTTTTATGGCATAACGGACAAAAATTTTCGGCCGATGATGTAATGTTTACCTTTGCTTTATTACAAGATCCGCAAGTCAAAAGCCCTCTTTACCGAACCTTTAAAGGCGTGACCTTAGAACGAGTAGATAATTACACCATTAAATTTATTTTAAAAGAACCCTATACTCCCTTTTTACAAACTCTAACTTTTGGCATTTTACCCCAAAGTTTGTGGTCCAATGTTTCAATTAACAACTTAGCCTTAACGGAATTTAATTTACGACCGGTGGGCACTGGGGCTTGGCAATTTAAAAGTCTAACTCGCGACGCCGAAGGAAATATCAAAAATTTAACCCTAACGCGGTTTGAAAATTATTATCAGACTAAACCCTTTTTAAAAAACTTGATCTTTAAATTTTATAGCACCCACGCTGAGGCTATTGAGGCCTTGAAAAGTAACAACATTAAAGGTATAAGCTTTGTACCGCGAGAAGAAAAACGTCAATTGACTGATTACAAAAATATTAATTTGTGGAAACTAAATTTGCCTCAATATACTGCCGTCTTTTTTAATTTAAAAAGTGGAACAATCTTGGAGCAAAAAGAAATTCGCCAAGCTCTTAATTTAGCGGTGGATAAAGAAAGAATAATCCGCGAAGTATTAAGTGGGGATGCTGAAGTTATTAATTCCCCTATTTTGCCGGGATTTTTGGGTTATCTGCAACCGGCTAATGAAGAAATTTTTAACCCGACCCGCGCCGCAGAAATTTTACAAAAAGCCGGTTGGAAAAAGCAAGAAGTAGGCTGGCGTAAAAAAGATAAACAAGAATTACAAATTACTTTAACGGCCACCGAACAAACTGAAAGCGCCAAAACGGCGGAAATAATCAAACAAAATTGGGAAAGCCTGGGCGTTAAAACTACTTTGAATTTAATTCCTTTAAACCGTTTACAAAAAGAAATTATCAACACCCGCGCTTATGAAGCGCTCTTGTTGGGCGAAGTAGTCGGCGCTGATCCTGATCCATTCGCTTTTTGGCATTCTTCACAAATTGACCCCCCTGGTTTAAATTTAGCAGGCTTTGCCAACCGAACAGCCGACCAATTAATTGAACAAGCCCGCCAGACCACTGATAAAGCCCTGCGCGATAAGCTTTATAAAGACTTTCAGGTTATTTTAAAAGCTAATTATTCCGCCGTCTTTTTATACTCTCCTTTATACTTTTATGCCCAAAACGAACAATTGAAGGGCTTTGCTGTAAAAGGAATTATTATGCCAGCTGATCGTTTTAGCAACCTGAGTGATTGGTATGTAAAAACTGGCAAAAAACTGTGGTAATAGTCGGCGAAAAAACTAGCTAGTTATTCTTAATCTATACCCTCTAAACCGAGAAATCTGGTCTATCTAACCAACAAATTTGCCCAGGCATCTCAAAATCTGGCCGATGTGGCGGAATTGGTATACGCGTACGCTTCAGAAGCGTATGTTGCAAGACATGTGGGTTCGAGTCCCACCATCGGCACCAAAAGATAGTCCTAAATTATTTACAATTTTAATCACTCTCTTTAACAATTAATTATTATTCTCTAAAAGCTTTTTAGCTTTTACTTAACTTACTTATGACAGACAAAAAAAACAAACGACCGTTTAAGAAACCTTGGGTTTCTAGTTTCAATCGTGGCAAAAAAGCCGAACTAAAAACTGAAAACAATAAAGAAACACCCACTAAAACTACTCTTTTAAGTAGCTTTGCTGGCAAAGAACCGGCTCTAAAAACTAACCCCTGGAATAACCGGGAACCAGTTTTAAAAACTAACTCCTGGAGCAGTAAAGAACCGGCTCTAAAAATCATCCCCTTGGGTGGTTGCGAAGAAATTGGTCGCAATATGACCGTCATGGAATATGACGGCGACATTATTATTCTGGATATGGGCCTGCAATTTCCCGAAGAGGATATGCCGGGTATTGATTATATCATCCCCAACATTAGCTATCTCAAAGGCAAAGAAAAAAACATTAAAGCAATTGTGATAACTCATGCCCACCTTGATCATATTGGCGCCCTCCCCCATTTACTGCCACTGCTCGGCAACCCTTTAATTGTTGGCGGTAATTTTACTATCGGCTTAATCAAGCGCCGACAGGAAGAATTTAAAAATAATAAAAACCGATCAAATTACAAAATAGTTACCCCTAACGACAAAATTACTTTGGGTAAATTTAAACTAGAATTTATCCACACTAATCACAACATTCCTGACTGTTTAATGGTAGTGGTACATACTCCTCAAGGTAGCATCTTGTATACCGGCGATTGGAAATTTGATTATACTCCCGTTGATGACAAGCCGGCGGATTTTGCTAAGCTGGCCCGAGTTGGTGATGAAGGAATTTTGGCGATAATGTGTGACAGCACTAATGCTGGCCAAGAGGGACATCAAATTTCCGAACGTGAGGTTGGTAAAGCCTTGCGGCAAATTATGAGCAACGTTACCGGCCGGCTAATAATTGGCACTTTTGGTTCCTTACTGTCTCGCGTTAAACAAATTATTGAAATTGCCGATGACTTAGGAAAAAAAGTAGCCATTGATGGCTATAGTATGAAAATTAACGTGGAAATCGCCCAACAGATGGGTTATATCAAACCAAAAAATCCTTGTTTGATTGAGATGTCTAAAGTGGAAGATTACCCTGAAAATAAAGTAGTAATCATTGGCACTGGCGCCCAAGGCGAGGATAACGCCATGTTAATGAAATTAGCTAATCGCGAACACCGCGACACCCGTATTTATCCTGGCGACACCGTGGTATTATCTTCTTCGGTGGTGCCGGGTAACGAATTGGCAGTACAAAAATTAAAAGATACTTTATACCGTGAAGGCGCTAACATAATCAATTACCAAATGATGGATGTCCACGCCGGAGGTCACGCTAAAAATGAAGAGGTAAAATTACTCTTGCGCTTAGTGCGACCAAAATACTATATTCCCGTTCATGGCAACTATTCTTTACTTAAAGAAAATTCTAAAACCGCTAAGTCAATCGGTTTTGAAGACAAACATATTATTATCCCAGACAATGGTTCCGTAATTTCTTTTAAAGGCGGTGAAGGAGCAGTAGCCAGCCAAAAAGTACCGGCCGATTATGTCTTTATTGATGGACTTGGGGTTGGTAATTCTTCTAACGTAGTCTTGCGTGATCGTCAACAATTAGCCGAAGAAGGTATGGTGGTGGTGATTGCCCTAATTGACACCAAAACCGGAGATTTAATTCATAACCCCGACATTATTTCCCGCGGCTTTGTTTATCTTAAAGAAAATAAAAACTTAATTGAAATGACTCGCAATCTGGTCAAAAAGCTTTTAAAATCTTACGATTTCCGTAGCGCTACTAATGATACCTATATTAAAGATAAAATTAGAAATGATCTAGGAAAATTTTTGTTCCAAAAAACCGAAAAAAAGCCCATGGTTTTACCGGTAATTATTGAGGTGTAATAAGCAAATTAGCTCTTCAGTCCCAAAGGGACCACTTCGTGGCAAATAAACCTACTTGTCATTGCGAGCCGCCAGCCGGCGGTGAAGCAATCTCTACCCGCTAACCAGACGACTTGGCTCGCTACGCTACGCTCGCGATGACAAAAAATAAAAACCCCGAGAACATTTTGTTCTCGGGGTTTTGGTTTGCCTAATTTTTAGGCGACTTAGCGGAGGCACAGTAGCAATAAAATTCGGTACCTGCCATTTCGGGTAACCAGAAAATAATAGTTAACCCCAACTCCCCCCAATACACACAAGGAATAATCTTGCGGCCAGCTAATTCAACCGGCCGGCAAAGATAATATTTTATTTCCGCAGTCATTTGGCCACAGTCTCCAGAATTAGCCAAATAGTCTTGAAAAAATAAAACCAGCGTTTGCTTCAGCGTTAAAATATTTTGGTGCTCAGCCACAAATTCTCCGGCCTTTAGTTTTTCTGAGTAGCCAAAATTCCGATCAAGTGTCGTCCTTTCTTCTTGACTCAAGACGATTTTTTTACCACTCTGGCTATGAGCTACTACAAATAACAAGCTTGGTCTAAGACGTAAATTTGGCTTCACAAATTTCTCGGCCTTCTCTTCAAAAATACTGAGGTCGTGAACCCATAGTGAAATATTTTTCCACTTAATCGCCCCCACAATTTCTTTCAAGCTCAGGTTGTTAAAAAATATTACTGGCCGACCCGGCTTAATAAAAGTGGATTCAAAAAATCCACTAAACCGACCAAACTGCGTGGTCAAACCAAAAACTTTTTCGTAAAAAAGTTTTTGTCTGACTAAATCCGGGTTTTCACTTTTTCCGCTTCTTGACATCACAGCTACCTCCATTAATTTGAAATTTTCAGAGAACTGAATTAACAAAAGATTAGTCCTTTTTAATTAATTTGTCAAGATGTCTTTTTTTTGCTAAAATTTATTCATATGGCAAAAGAAATAATCTTATCCGGCATGCAACCAACTGGCCAGTTACACTTGGGCAATTATTTGGGTGCCTTAAAAAACTTTGTTAAAATCCAAAACCAAGGTGATTACGAACGCTGTTATTTTTTTATTGCAGATTTGCATAGTATAACCGAGGATTTTGATCCTAAAATTAAAGCCGCCCAAACTTTAGAATTAGCCGCCGAATATTTGGCCGCTGGTCTAGACCCGGATAAAGTAGTAATTTTTGTGCAATCACAAGTACCAGCCTGCACCGAACTGGCTTGGATTTTTGATTGCCAAATGCCCATCGCCGAAATGCAACGAATGACCCAATTTAAAGATAAGGCTTTACGGCAAAAACAAAACGTTAACTTGGGCTTATTTGCCTATCCAATTTTACAGGCCGCTGATATTTTACTATATCACACTACTGCAGTACCAGTTGGCGAAGATCAAGTCCAGCACGTTGAATTAACCCGCCAAGCGGCTAGATTTTTTAATAAAAAATTTGGTCAGTATTTTGCTGAACCTAAACCCTTGCTAACTAAAATCCCTCGGGTGATGAGTTTAAAACATCCTGATCGCAAAATGTCTAAATCCGAAAGCGACGGCTGTGTCTTTATTGCCGACGAACCAGAAGTAATCGCTACTAAACTAAAAAAAGCAGTAACTACGCCGGAAGGCTTAGCTAATCTAAAGATCTTATCTGAAGAATTTAAAGAATTCATGCCGGCTAATTTTAGCTTTGACGAAACTAATAACCAAAAAAACAAAGCAGTACTGGCCCAAGCGATTGCTGACAGCTTGGTTGATTTTCGCGCCAAAAAACGGGAATTGCTAAAACAACCACAAGTCATTGTTAATATTTTAACGGCTGGTGCGACTAAAGCGCAAAGCGTGGCCGAAAAAACTATGGTTGAGATCAAGGCCAAAGTGGGGCTACTGACTTAATATGTTAAACCGATTTTGGCAAAAAACTAAGCAGTTTTGGCAAGAACTAACAAAATTGTTCTTGTTTTTGTTTAAAGAAAAACCGGCCAACCTGCCAATTGTAATTGTGCCAGGCTGGGCCGGTACCGCCAAAAATTATCAAACCTTAATATCCTCTTTACAAAAACAAACCAACCAAAAAATTTATTTTGTTGATTACCATCAAGCCGATCTGATTAACATTGACATTCTTTATGATTTCTTAATAAAACATCAACTGGCAAAAGTCAATTTAATCGCCCATTCCGCGGGCGCCATCAACGCTTTAACTTTAGCCCGCTATGAACCGCAATTATTTAACAAAATTGTTTTAGTTGACCCCGCCGGTCTAATTAAGGATAATAATTTTTCTCACTTGATTGGTCATGGTCTAATGTATCTATTAAATTCCTCCAAAGACATTTTGGCGGGCCGAAACCGAATTGCTGGTTTGACGGTCATTAGAGACCTTATTCAATATACTTTTGACAACCCCATTAAATCGCTGGCTGAAACCAAAAACATCTCGGACCACCAAATTAGTGGTTTTATTCAACCGCTATTACAAGCTGGAATCAAGCTTTATCTTATTCACGGTGAACGCGATTCGCTTTTTCCAGTAACTGAAATTACTGCGATTGCTAAACGCAATCATCTGACTAATTTTTATACCGTCCCGGCTGAGCATAATGATATTTTTATTGCCCCCGAGCCTTATGTTAAAATTATTGCTAAAATTTTAAATCTAGTCTAAATTAAGACTAACAACTTACAACAAAAGGAGGTAAAAAAATGGATAATTTAGCCAAGCCGGGTCCGTTTAATTTACAGCGCTACAGCGTGATGCTTAGTTGCGGTTTAATTACTAAAGTAGTCCTAATTACTAGCCGAGCCGAAGTTTATGGCCGAGAAAATTTTACCTTTCAACCAGGAACTCTGATTATCGGCAATCACCAATCAATGATTGATAGTTTTTTAGTAGGGACGGCTCTATATTTACCTAAGGCCTGGAAGCTAAAATATTTTAACTCCCTACCTTACCATGCCGCCGCTCAAGAGAACTTCTTTAAAAATTATTTTCTTAAGTGGCTTTGTACCAACTGTAACTGCTTACCGGTTAAGCCTGGTCGAAATAGCCCGGATATTTTGTACAAAATCAGCGAGTTGTTAAAAAATGGCAAAACCGTTTTTGTTTTTCCTGAAGGCGGGCGAACTCGCGACCCTAACGGTGAGTTTCGTCCAGCCGCGGCCGCCATTGGCCAGTTAATTTATCGCGTTAAATGCCCGGTCGTGCCAGTCTCAATTTGGGGTGCCAATCATTTATTACCAATCGGCAGTCATGTGCCACATTTTGGCCAAAAACTAAAAATTGCCATTGGCCGACCAGTTAACTTTGGCGAACTACTGAAGCAAAAATACAGTGCCAAATTAGCTCAACAAATTATTGACACAGGAATGTTGGAAGTAAAAAAAATCTTTGTGGAGCTCTCTAAATAAATTTATTACGGAGAGCTCTTTTTTATTGACAAAAAACCAAAAGTATGCTATGGTTAAAAGTCTAAAAGGAGGATTACCTAATGAATAGACTGCTCATTAAAACCATAAATTATTTTTTGTTTAATTTATCTGGAATGGCCATAAGAATATTATTGCTGGGCCGTTTCCAAATTATTGGCAAAGAAAGTTTAGAATTAGCTAGCAACCTATTGATCGCCTGTGGCCACCGGAGTCCTCTTGATCCTTTTGAAATTGGCTCAGCATTATTTTGGCCCGCCGTAATTAACCCCTGGCGACTAAAATTTTTGTCCTACTATTTGGCCGCTAAAGAATTAGTTTTTAAAACTAAACTTTTTTCGGCCGTCGGCAAGGCTTTCCGTTGTATTCCCATCAGCCGCCAAACGGACAGCGGACAAAATAAAAACACTTTAGAACTGGTGCTGAAAATTTTGCCACAATCAACAATAATGATTTTTCCCGAAGGCTCTTGCAATACTGATCCACAGGGCAAACTTTTACCCTTTAAGCCAGGCTTAAGCTTTTTGGTTTATCATAGTCACTGCCAAGTTCTGCCGGTAGCGATTGTTAATTCCGATGGGTTTTTCAATCCCCGGACCAAAAAAATTAAGTTTTGGCAAAAGGTGACGGTAGTAATTGGTAAGCCAATTAACTTTGATCGAGCCGATTGGCCAGAAACTTACACTAAAGTTTTAGGTCAAAAAATCTCGGACCAAATTAAAGCCGAGATTCAAAAACTTTACAACCTTGGCGCTCAATTATAACAAATTGAGCGCTTTTATTTTTGCTTTAAATACAACTGATAAGTATTAACCAAAAGATTAGCCACCGTTAATGGCCCTACCCCACCCGGCACCGGTGAAATAAAACCGGCCTTTTGCCAGCAACCACCAGCTACATCACCAAAAACAGCTTTACCTTTTTTGATAATTCCCACATCAATAATAATTACTCCGGGTTTAATCATGCTTGGTTTGATAAAATTTTTCTTCCCCACAGCGGTAATAATAATGTCTGCGGTTAGCATAACCTGACTAATCCGCTTATCACTAGGCAAAATACTGTGCACAATAATACTTTGCCTGGTTAAAATTTTGGTTACGGCTTGTACAAATTCTTTACTCTTAGCAACAATCAAAGCCTGATAACCAACGACAGACTCACCACTAGCTATAATCAAATCATTAATGGCTGCAGCTAAGCCAGGAACAATAATTTCTTGGTCTTTTTTTAAAACTATTAGATTTTTCTTACCAAACCCATCGACCTCTTTAATCGGAACAATCTCATTAATAATTTTTTCTTCATCTAACGAACCCGGCAAAGGCAACTGCACTAAAATCCCATTAATTTGATAATCTTGATTGAGCCATTGTATAACATTAATCACTTCTTTGGCTGTGGTCGTAGCGGGCAATAAATAAGGACAAAATAAAATTCCCACCTCTTCACAGGCCTTGGCTTTTAATTTGATATATAGCTTTGAAGCTTCGTCATCGCCAACTAAAATCGCTGCCAAACCCGGGGGCGTTGGTAATAAAGCAATTTTCTGTTTTAATTCTTGACGAATCTTTTCAGCCAAAAGCTTACCATCAAGAATTTTGGCTTGCTTAATCATAATTATTTTATCACTAGTGATTGCCTAAAGTCTGGACAGACACAGGGGTCTACCCCTACATTATTATAAATGTTATTAAACTAACTCCTCGTACAGCGGAAACTTTCTGGTTAATTCTAAAACTTTATTTTTAATTTTTTCTGGCGCTGTTTCCTGCTTTAAAATCTCCACCAACCAATCGGCAATAATTTTCATCTCTTCTTCCTTCATCCCCCGACTAGTTAACGCTGGTGTACCCAACCGAATACCTGAAGGTTTAAAGGGTGTGCCAGTGTCAAAAGGAATCATATTGGCATTAGTGTAAATTCCGGCCTCGGCTAACAAATTAGCTGCCGTTTTACCATCTAAATTTAACGGCCGACAATCAATTAATAATAAATGCGTGTCCGTACCGCCGGAAACTAGTTTTAAACCGGCCGCCAAAAAATCTTTTGCTAAAGCTTTGGCATTTTTGATAATCTGTTGTTGATAAGTAACAAACTCCGTAGTCATGGCTTCGGCAAAACAAACGGCCTTGGCGGCAATCACATGTTCTAACGGACCACCCTGATAACCAGGAAATACCGCGGAATCAATTAATTGCGCCAAATTCTTTTTTTCGTCCGGATGATATTTGGTTTTTAAACGATCCTCTATTTTAGCTAAAATAATCGCACTGCGTGGACCACGTAAAGTTTTAGTGGTGGTGGTCATTACCAAGTCGTGATTAGGCACGGGGTTTTCGTGCTCCCCCGCTAAACACAAACCTACAATATGAGAAATGTCCGCCATTGCATAAGCGCCTACTTCGGCGGCAATTTTGGCAAACTGACTAAATTCAATTTTTCTGGGATAAGCGGTGGCGCCAGATAAAATTAACTTCGGTTGTTCCCGTCGCGCAATTTCTGCCACCTCGTCCATATCAATTAATTCGTTATCCTGCCTCACCCCATAAGGAATAAATTGATAAGTTTGGCCGGAAAAATTAACCGAACTGCCGTGCGTCAAATGTCCGCCATGCGCTAAATTCATGGCCAAAATTTTGTCACCGGGCTTTAACACCGCGGCAAAACATTCTTGGTTAGCACTACTACCAGAATGTGGCTGAACATTAGCGTGTTCAGCTTTAAATAATTGTTTGGCTCGATCAATCGCCAATTGTTCAATCTGATCAATAAATTGATTGCCCGTGTAATAACGTTTACCGGGATACCCTTCCGCATATTTATTATTTAACGGCGTCGCTAGCGCTTCTAACACGGCCATAGAGGCAAAATTTTCCGAAGGAATCATTACCAAACCTTCCTGCTGCCGGCCAATTTCGGCCTGCACCAATTGATAAACTTCACTATCTTGTCGCTGTAAATTTTTATAATCCATAATGCTGTAATTTTACTAGAAAAAGTTATTTTAATCAAGAAAAAAGGTTAGAGCCTAAGCTCTAACCCCAAAGCTACAATCCCTTAGCAACCTTCTAACAAAACTTAGATTTCCCGTAACACCGGCCGGATATTAGGGGCACAATTTTGGGGTAATTTTTTTAAGTCAAACCAGCTCCATTCAATAATATCTACTCCGGGTTTAATCTTGCCAATCCGCCGAGCTAAATAGTGAATTAATACCACCATGGTATTATCATTCTTTTTAACTAACATTGGTTTAAGCGGACGGATAATTTTAATCTCCACCCCCATTTCTTCTTTAACTTCCCGTGCCGCTTCGCGTTCTAAAAAATCCACCGGCAATTTAGCGGGATAATTCTCCACTCGGCCACCAGGAAATTTCCAATAACCGTCCGTACCGTGACGGGTCAATAAAACTTTATCCTTTTCAATAATAACCGGCCCAGACGCAATAATGATATTTTTTGATTTTAGCATAACGACCTCCTACAATTTAGATTATTTTTAATATAACAAAAACTCAAGTAAACTGCAAATAACAGGCAGTAGGCCGGAATGACAAAAAATAAAAAAGGCAGAAAGATAAACTTTCTGCCTGAATTGAATAAAGACTAATTCGGAAATAATCTTCGTGGCATATTAAAAATCTCTTTCGGATTTTTAATATCTTTTAAGCCACCACTCCAGGCCTTTCTTACTTCGGGGGGAACTTGTTTTAAAACATTAGAAAGTAATCCTAATGTTTTAGCGTCCCTTAGGGATGAGTAGATTAATACTATATTCCCTTTTTCCCCGGTCTTACGAAAATCTTTCAGGCCGAGCTCACAACCCCCTACCAGCATTTGTAGGGCATGCTGTTTATCCCGTACTGACAATCCCATCTTTGCTGTCTTTGGCATTTTTGCCACCTCCTTTTTTTAGAAGATTATTCAATCTGACCAATTATTATAGCGCAAATACTCAAAACTGTCAAGCCTTGGTTAATTTCTTGACCAAATAGGTTCCTACTAAATTATACCCTAATTTTTGATAATATTCACGGACCCCAATACCAGCAATCACCGCGATTTTTTTAAACCCTTGTTGTTTAGCAATTTTTTCAGCCTTAACAATTAATTCCTTACCCAGGCCAGTATGTTGAATTTTGCCCGCCGTTGCAATTGGTACTAATTGACCATAGGTATGCACTTCACGAATAATCGCCGCATTGATTAACTCCAAAAAAATATTTTTGCTCTTTTTTTTATTTAAACGTAATCGCAAAAAAGCATAAAGGTAATTATTCTGATCAACGATTTGTAAAAAATATTCCCACCCCTCGCTAGCCGAGTATTGTTTAATTTTTAAGGCTAACTTTGATTTTTGATTTTTAATTTTTGATTTATTTAGCCCCACTTCCCGACACCGGATGCATTGACACTTAACTTTATTTTCTAAGACTTGACGCAAATTAGAAATCCGGCAACCGGCTACAATACTGGCCGCGGGAATATCGCGATACAGCCGGTTAATCCGCACATAGGCCGGCACAATTTTTTTAATTTTAATTAATAGGTTAATCAACTGCTTATCTGTATAAGTTTTATACTTACCCTGTTTAAACCAACGATAAAGCACTGAACCTTTAGTTACCACGCAAGGATAAATTTTTATCATATCCGGCTGAAAACGTGAATCCGTAAAAACTTTTTTAAACATAGCCAAATCTTTGGCCAAACTTGAACCGGGCAAATTTGGCATCAAATGATAGCAAATCTTAAAACCCGCTTCTTTTAATAACTTAGTGGCCACTACAATTTCTTTAACCCCATGTCCGCGTTGATTTAATTTTAATACCTTGTCATCAATGTTTTGCACCCCTAATTCCACCCGTGTACAACCCAATTCGCGCATCATTTTTACTTCCTGCTCATCAACATAATCCGGTCGAGTTTCTAAGGTTAAACCAATAATCCGATTTTTGGTTTTCTCATTCTTTTTCTGCTCTTTCGATAATTCTGCTTTTAATTTAGCGATCTGGGATTTGGTCTGATAATTTTGATTTTTAATTTTTGATTTTTGATTTTTATAATCATTTGCTCCCCTAAAACACTCCTTAATAAACCAATACTTATAGCTGCTGGGCAAATACGACCAAGTCCCACCCATGACAATTAATTCAATTTTATCCGTCTCATGCCCATTTAACTGCAACATTTTTAACCGACTCTGCACCTGTAAATAAGGCTGATACTGATTAGCAATCGCCCGCATTACTGCTGGCTCGTTGGCTAAATAGCTTTTGGGCACTAACTTTTCGGTTGGACAGTAAACACACTGCCCTGGGCAAGGATAGGCTTTGGTCAAAACAGCCACCGTGGCCACGCCAGACAGTGTGCGTACCGCGCGCTTGAGTAATAACTTTTCCAACCAGGGTATTTTTTTTAGCTTGCCTTGTTTAACCAAAATTTGATAAACTTCTTGCAGTTGCCAATTAGCCGGGGCATCCCGCTTTTGACTGCTCGCTAATTGATGAACGAGCAAATGAAAAGCCTCGACCGTAACTGGTCGTTGTTTAATGATAGTTTGCAAAATTTGCTTTAATAACTTTTTTTCCATAAAAATGAAACCGCTTTTAGCTCAAAAAATTCAACAACAAGTGCAGGCTGATTATAATACCATAGCCCAGGACTGGAATGCAACCAGACAAAATTTATGGCCCGAGTTTTTGCCGTTACAAAAATATCTATTGACTAACACCAAAATTTTAGATTTTGGCTGTGGCAACGGCCGGTTAGCCCCCTTCTTTGCTAATTATAACATTAATTACACTGGAGTTGATATCACAGCCAATCTAATTGCCCAAGCCCAACATAATTTTCCGCAAAATGTTTTTTTAACTGTCACCCCGGCCGCGGAACAACCCTTACCTTTTGCCGAGCAAACTTTTGACCAAATTTGGAGTATTGCCGTTTATCACCAAATTCCTTCCCGGGCCTTGCGACAAAAAACTTTACAAGAATTAAATCGTTTACTCAAACCTAAAGGTCAATTAATTATTACTGTTTGGTATCTATATCAACCAAAATATTGGCGCCTTATTTTAAAAAGTTTTTTAAAAAAAATATTTTTTAACTCTCCACTAGACTTCGGTGACGTCTTTGTTCCTTGGCAAAACATTACTTCGCGCTATTATCACGCCTTTACTAAACTTGGCCTAACTAAAGAATTTATTCAAGCTGGTTTAAAACCTAAAATTTTACCACTACATCGTCAAAATAAATTAGTCGGCTGGGCAGTGGTTGTTCAGAAATAAAAGAACCGTGTAAGGCATAAATGCGTTACACGGTTTAAGATCCTTCGAGTTATTATAACAACTCAACCGGAATCTCTTGCTCAACTTTTGCTAATTTAATATCCGGGTCGGAACGAGGCAAGCTACTAAATAATTTGCCCTCCTCACCCCATTTATCTTCGGCGCAAGTGATGGCCACGCCAACTCCGGCACCGATTACCTTGCCATAACTACCCCATTGGACAGCATGCCAATTACTGGCATGTGTCCCAGCGCCTGCGCTACCGCAAGCACTACCAACAATGCCGCCTATAGTACTCCAACCTGCAAAATTCGTAAATGTATTATTTTTTGCAAGTGGATACTCTTCGCTAAAGCTTTTCTTGTCGTAAGACCATTCTTTGTCTTTAAAGACGGTTTTGGCAGTGCTATACGTACGGATAACAATCTGGGCCTCACCCTTACCAACAGCTTTGCCAATATTTAATTTTTCTAATCCCGGCGCCTTAATTATGTGATTAATAGCGACGATACCACCTTCAAGCGGTGAAAAACAAATAGACAAAACTTTGACTGTTGGGGTGAAAACTTTTTTGACTGGATCAGCAAAGACTGACGCCGTTAATACCATAATCATGGTGATGGCAATCAACATAACTAATCCTATTTTGAAAAAAGATTTCATAATCTTCCCCCCTTTCATTTGAAATTAGCTAAAAAGCTTAAGCCTAATTTACACCAAGAAAAAATAGTTGTCAAGATTATAAACGATCACCTGTGGATAAATACCTAACCAAAAATTTGACTTTATTTAGCCTTCTGCTAAGATTCAGACAATTTCATTACCTTAGGAGGGAAAATATGTCAAAAAAACTCGGTTTTTTAAGCTTAATAACGCTTTTTATTTTTGGGTTAACGGGCTGTATTAATACCGCTGACGGACCTCAGGATGGGGACATTTCGGAAATCGGTAGCTTTACCTACCGAAGCTACTCTACCGGAACAGTGGTTGAGCCCCCACACAATCAAAGGATCGTGATGGTGGTGACAAATGGCGCAAAGTACGCCAATTTGTCAAAAGGGTTTAATGTAACCACTAAACCCTTTACCAGATTTTATTTCGACCACCCTTATTTTAAAAAACTAAAACGGGGTGAATTCGTCCATTTGTCGTCAGTCACGACCGATCACGTGTATATGGGCAACGTGATCTATAAAGTCTCCGGCGATTGCGTCCACGGCCAACTTACCGTGGATCAAACCGAAGGCCAGAGTTTTTAAAAAAACAAAAAGGTCAGAAAGATTAGTTCTTCTGACCTTTATTTTTTATTTAGCCTAAACACTTTTACGAATTAGGTTGATTATGCTAAAATATAAGCAATAAACTAACTAATTTTATGACAAAAAAATTTTTTGCCTTACTGCTGTTACTACCTTTGCTTTGGCCGGCCATAAGCTTGGCCCAAACCACTGAGCAAATTATTACTTTAAATGAGGTTCGGGAAGATAATTTTTTAGCCGTCGCTCCAACCGTTAAAATTTCCGGCCAAGTTAAAGGCGATGTTTTGGTTATTGCTAATGATCTAGAAATTAACGGCCAAGTAGACGGCGATGTTTTGGCAATTGTCGGCCAAATAAAAATTAACGGCGCGGTTTTGGGTAATGTACGCGTAATTGGCCGCGAAATTTGGTTAAATAACAAAATTAATAAAAATGTTACCCTAGCTGGATCTGATATAATTATCGGACCACAAGCTGAAATTTCTGGCACTTTAGCTTTTTGGGCCAAACAACTAAACCTGGCCGGCCAAGTAGCTAAACGTATTGATGGCCAAGGCCAAACCATTAACTTAGCCGGACAAACTAGTGATTTATATTTGACCAGTGAAGAGACTGGAAAAATTACTTTAAGCGCTAAAGCCCAACTTGGCAACTTAACCTACTGGGCCAAAAGTGATAAACAATTAATTTCGGAAAAACCAGCTAAATTAGGCGTAGTTACTTACCAAGTAATTAACCCCGAAAAAAACTTTTCTCGCCAATTAGCAGTCCTCTATTTATTTTATCGTCTAATCGCCGCCTTTGGCTTAATGATTGTGGGTTTAGTGCTAATTAACTTATTTAAAAAACCAACTAAAAATTTAGTTGATCAAATGTTAGATAGCCCAGTCATCAGTTTACGTTGGGGCTTAGCCAGTTTAATTGTTATTCCCTTAATTATTATATTTTTACTCTTAACGATTATTGGCGTGCCGTTGGCCATAATTTTAGCTGGACTTTACTTAATGGGGCTTTATTTAGGTAAAGTTCTAGCCGCACTAGCCTTAGGCGAAATAATTATCAGTTATCTAGCTAAACCTTTAACTATCATCAAACCCTTGCCCACTTTAATTGTCGGTGGCGTAGTTTTAATTTTTCTAATCAGCTTACCAATCATTGGCTGGCTAATTAGTCTCTTAGCGATTAGCTTGGCCTGGGGCGCCTTAATCAAACCCTGGCTTAGCCCCAAAAATCCCGATAACCAAGATGCCCAAAATTAATCCTAAAATTTTTAAAGCCTACGACGTACGCGGTCGTTATCCGCAAGAATTAACTACCAACGACGCCTTTTGGTTAGGCTGGTCTTTAGTTAAATATCTTAAAGCCAAAACCATTGCTCTGGGTTATGACGCCAGATTATCCTCCCCCGCTTTAGCTTGGGCCGCCGCCCAAGGAGTGTTAGCAGCTGGTAGTAAAATAACTAACATCGGCTTGGTTTCCACTGACCAACTTTATTTTGTGGTTGGCAAATTTAATTACGCCGGCGGAATCATGATTACCGCTTCACATAATCCCCCACAATATAATGGACTAAAATTTTGCCAAAAACAAGCTATTCCTCTAAGTTACCAGTCGGGTTTAAAAGAAATGGCGACTCTAATTACCAACGCCAAAGATTTTAAAACTACCGACCAAAAAATTAATCAAAAAAATTACCAAACCGCCTTTACTAAATATTTATTAAGTTTTATTAAAGCTAAAAAATTAAAAAAACTAAAAATCGTGGTGGATGCGAGTAATGGCTCAGTCGGACCAATTTTAAAACTTTTAAAAACTAGACTACCAGTTACTTTAATCCCCTTAAACTGGCAACCAGACGGCAATTTTCCGGGCCACTTACCTAATCCCGCTTTACCGCAAAATCTTAAACAACTAAAACAAGCGGTTAAAAAAAACCACGCGGATTTTGGCGTAGCTTTTGATGGTGATGCTGATCGCCTCGTGTTGGTGGACGAACAAGGCCAAACTTTGTCTGGCAGTGAAACAATGTTGTTAATTGTTACCCAATTATTAAACAAATCCGCTAAGCAAACGATTTTATACAATGCCAATACTTCTTGGGCGGTACCGGAATTAATTACTAAACTTGGCGGTAAAGCAATTAGAACGCCGGTCGGGCATTCTTTGATTAAACCTTTGATGCGAAAGCATCGAGCAGTTTTTGGCGGTGAAAGCTCAGGACATTTTTATTGGCAAACCAACTATTACGCTGATTCCGGCTTAATTACTTTTTTAATGGTTTTAGAATTATTAAGCCAACAAAACCAAAAACTATTTCACTTAGTCAAAAAACTAAATCCTTACTACCAAAGTCCCGAAATTACTTTACCCGCCAAAAACCAAACGGTGATCATTAAATTATTAGCCCAAAAATATTCTACTGGTAAAACCGATTGGCTAGATGGCTTAACCGTGCAATATCCCGACTGGTGGTTTAATGTTAGGCCTTCTAACACCGAACCACTGCTAAGAATAAATTTAGAAGCTAACAGCCAAAAATTATTAAACCTAAAAAGAAAAGAGCTTTTGCAATTAATCAGACGACTAAAAAAATAATTTAACAAAAGATTCTAACGGCTAAAATTTAAAAACCCTCGCTTGCGGCGAGGACTTTATATTAACAAAATAATGCAAAAAAAATTACCCCAATTAAATTAATTGGGGTAGAAATTAGACAACTACTTCTTGGGCCGGACACTGGCAAATCTTGCTTGCCAGGTTGACCAATCGGTGTTGTCATTTATATTTGTATGATAAGGAGCGGTGGTGGTAGGGGTAAACAGCACTAACCCCTCCGCCTTGGTGGCAGACACCGTTGCCAACCCTTGATTTTTTCCGTCTTTTCTAGCTTGACGGAAAATTACTAGATCGTAACCCCACTGGTTTTTAATATAAATTAAAATACCGTCGGGGTATTTCTCTGTTAACACAGGCCTTGCAACGACAATCGGGCGCTCGGTGTACCAATAACGAAACTGCTCTACAGCAAAATTAACCTCATTATAGTGTTGCATATACAACACCATAACAATAGTAAGTAGGACAGCCAACATCGTCAAAAGTATATACCGAGCCTTAATCTCGCCTACTTCAGCAAGATTTGGATGTGAAAAATGCAACGCTCTAGGCATGATATAATTCCTCCTTGTTTTATTATCAATATTTACATTATAGCACATTTATTAATCTTTGTCAATAACTAACAAAAATGTACTATACTGTTAAGCTCTAGAATAAGGTATAATTAAAAAAATAAATAACAAGATGATTAAAATAAAAAATAAAAAAATAACCCTTGAGGTCTGGAGCTTGGTGGCACTGGCTGTTTTAGTAGTACTGATAATTTTTTCTTTAAATAAATATTTTCTATTTCCCCCTATGTTTACTGACCCCTCTTTTCATTTAGCGGCGGCTAATGGTTTTAACCGAGCTGGCGGGGTCACCGTTTGGGATTTTTGGGAATTTGCACCCACTGGCCGGCCGCTACTCTACCCGCCCCTGACTCATCTTATTTTAGCGCTGATTTTAAAAATCGGCTTAGCACCAGAACAAGTAATTAGATTTTTTTCTCTATTAATTAACCCAATTATTCTTTTTACTTTTTGGTCGGTTACTAAAAAAATTGTTAATTCTAAATTCGCTTTGCTGGCCTTGCTGATCAATTTAATCTCACTGGATTGTTTTATGAAAAACACTCTCGTCTGGCCGGCGGTTTTAGCGCTGACTTTTAGCTTATTAACTTTTGGCGCCTTATATAAAAACAAAGTTACTAGCGCGATAATTTTTTTAAGCCTCGCTTTTTATTCCCACTTAGAATTAGGGCACCTGGCTGCCATTACGCTATTCATACTTTATTGGTTACTACCGACTTTTCGCCAAAATATTAAAAAAATTTTACTCTGCGCTTACACTCTTTATCTACCCTACCTATTGCATTTAATAACCAATATAAACTATTTACATTCTGGCGCCTTTGGCCCGATTGAATCCGCTACTGTTTTGTACCAAAATTTAAAAATATTTTTACTGCCAATGATCTTGGCAATACTCACTATTTTTTTATATTTTAAAAAAATAAAAATTTATCGCTTATCTTTAGTCGATCAACCCCCTGGTAATTACTTTCTTTTTATAGTTAGCACCGTGTGGTTTTTAACCATGGTGCCAATTGCCTTAACTTATCCCGACCGCTTTTTAAACATCCATGCCTGGTATCCCCTAAGTTTGTTAGCAGCCTTAGGTTTATCTTTTATCCTTAATTATTTTGTCAACCTAAAAAATTACAAACCAATCTTAGTCTACCTGGTAACTCTTTTAATCCTGATATTTTTTAACCCCACCCTTAATCTCGCTGGAAAAAAAATAATCAATTTTGAACACACCACCCTAACTAGATTAGCTACCTTTCCTAATTATCCCCAAAAAATGGTGGATGTTTTTGGTGAAATCATGCCACAGCAAATTATTAAGAAACTTATTGCCACTACCAACCCAACTGATATTGTTGCGGTTGCTACCCCGCTGCTCGGATCACTTTACGGCCAAGACGTAACACAACTAACCATGAATGATTACTTTGGCGCTTTAGCTAATCGTAGCACCATTGCCGGCGGGTTATTAAGAATTAGAAACACCACCGAAGACGAGATACCTAAAACTCTAGTGCCTCTTATTAATGTTAAAGCGATTATTGCTGACTACACTCAACTAAAGGCCGGGGTTGAATATAACAACTATTACTCCCAAGCCTTAGCCACGGAACTAAATGAAAATTTTTACCCCGTCCTACAAGAAAACCGGTTGGTTTTATTACTTAACAAGCAAACTGATAATTTACTCAAATCCTACCCTAAAGGACTAGTAGTTCCTTTTTGGTTAGTTAGCCTATTATCTTTGGTGGTTGTTTATTTTTTAGGCCGAGACCTCTTTAAGCCGGTTTGATAATTTTATTTGATTAACAAAAAAATTTTTCTACAAAAATATCCCATCCTAAAATGAGGTATTTTTTATTGGTTTAGCCGAATTTTTTAAATTAAAATTATGGTGTAACCGGAACAGTCCCAGGATCAACTTGCACCGTCGGACTGGCTGTATTATCTATATCAACTACTGGTGGCGAGCCACTGGTATCCTCAACAATTACCGGCAAAACTGGATCCGTAACCGGCGGGTTGACTGGCTCAACAATTACCTGATCAGTGCTAGTGGTGGCTGGTGTAGTAGTATCACCGCCCTGCACCGGCGGCGTACTAGTGCTACTAATAATACTCTCATCGGTACTAGTGGAATTCCCCGAACCACCGCTGACATCCCCTGGAGAAATAACTTCTACGGTTATTTCTACTGGGGGCAAAGCCTGAGCGTCACTTTGTACGGCCAAAGCAATCCAATCAAAGACCGTAGTAGTAGCCATAGTTGGTGACAAATTAACCCTAAAGCCGCTAACCGTTTTGTCACTCACCCAATATGAACGGTTAGGTAATTCCTGTTGAGGAGTAACTACCACATGTGGAATAACCGCATAAGGCTCTTTAAACAAAACCTCACTGCTAGTCGCCTGTTCCTTTAAACTAAGCGAACCGGCTGTATCTTCATTAAAATAAACATGTTTTTTGAAGGTAACCGCCGCCACAAAATTAGCTTCTCCATAAACCGTAATAGTGCCATAAAAATCATAATCCTGACGCACCACAATTGGTGTTTGACTTAAAGCTTCTATCTCCGGTGTGGTTGTAGAAACTTGTAAACTGCCAACTGTGTCTGCAGTTTCTAATGAGGGATTAATGTTGATATAAGCCAAAATCTTACCGGTAGCCTCCGGAGTGGTCGGTTTAAAATCTTGTAAGGCGGTGGCATAAATACCTGAATTCTTGGCTGTAGCCAACATACCATAACCCGGTATATCAGAAGTAGTGATTAAATCTCCGCGATGAATAGCACCATTTTTACCAGTCACCAACACGCCAATCCGGCCAGCTAAGGTTAGATAGCTATTACCAATACCACCAATTACAAAACCAGCATTGTCTTCACTAACCACCACCCCAACCACACTATGATCATATTGTTTAGTAGTTAAAGCGACCGTCTCGTCCTGATTAGGGTCTGACACCACGACCGAGCCATCAAGCACCGGAGAAGTACTGGAAGCAACATTAATACGTTCAGAAATATGCGCAGCAGTAACACAAGATCCGGTTGTTGTAGTACCCTTCTTTAACTGACCGTTAGCATCAATACAAACCGCGGTTAAAGCGCCGGCGGCAGCAATTGCCTGATCCATTCCATTCATCACTACGTGACCAGTAGTAGTAGCATTGCCGTTGAGCATGGTTGCACCCTGAACATTTAAAGTAGAGGTAGAATTCATCGAGGCCCCGCCTAAAGCAATTCTGCCAGAAACCGTCAAATTGCCGGTAGTAGTAGCATCACCACCAAAATAACTGTTACCACCCGCCACATAAATTGCATAATTAGTAGACGAAGCCATGGTTAAGTTTTCAACATAAAGACCATATTGATTTTGAATTGTGCCCCCGCCTAAGGTGGGATTTTTTACATAAAAATGATACATATTTGTGGTAGAAGCAAACCAACCTTTATTACCTTCCATATAAGTTCCACCGCTTCTATAGCCATAAAAATTAGTATTAGTTGGTCGCTTGCCAACACCATAATCAAATACCAACGAATCATAACCCATTAAATTTGTCCAAGCCGTGGTGCTGTCAGTATTTGAATAAAAAATAGATGAATAATTTTTATTAGAGGCGTGGGTTTTACCAACACCCGATGAATAAGTTTGCGAAAAAATATTAGCACTAAAAGTATCATAATAACTATCAATCGGATGGTTATCGGAATTACTTAATGTCATATAAGAATTAATCCCAATATTAATTCCCCCAAATCCGTTATAATTTATATCTTTTGTAACATACAATCCCCTGGTATCGGTATTAGCGGTTTGACTGCCACCGCTTATTGAAGCGGCGGTTCCCGCTCCAGTTCCTACCACATTTAAAATACTAGAATCACTTGGATTAGCTGTTCCGACAGCCAAACGAGCCGTTTTAATACTCGCGGTTGAAGTAGTATTGCCGTTAGAGTCAACGCCGAATACCGTGCTAGAACTCTTTTGTAACATTAAAAGATAGGCCGCGCCAGTGCCATTTGCTTTAAGATATGGAGTCACTGAATTACTACCTGACATACTTAAAGATGAGTTATCAAAACGAGAATAACTAGAACCGCTCGATATTTCTAATTGAGCGGACGGACTGGCCGTGCCAATACCCACCCGATTATTAGCGGAATCTACTTTTAAAGTATCAGTATCAACTAACAAATCAGCGGTTATGTTTGTATTGCCATTAAAATACCCCGCCCAATTTGTAGTCGCCCCGCTAGCCGAGGCATAAATTCCATAAGCAGTCCCTGAAGTCTGACCAACCGCCGAAACATTTATGCCATAAGTTGAGCCTTGACCCGTCCAAGCACAAGACTGCTGAGCTGAACATTGAGCATAAGTATAAGTTGAACAAGCGGCGTGAGTTCCTGAACAAGATGCTGGTGTATAAGAACAGTTTGTTATAGAGCAACCATAGGAGTCGGTAATTTCTGAACAAGAAGGTCTATTACCACCAAAACAAATCAGATTTCCATCATCCCAAGAATAACCAGCGGAGACACAATCACCTCCTGCGCCATCATATTGGGCAGCATCACCAGAACGACAATATTCGCTACTCCCATCATAATTACAACCAACGGCTGTACAACCGGCCTGTTCACCATTCCAAGTGGCGCAAGTCTGAGCAGAAGCACCATCACAATTAAAAGCAGTAAACGAACAACCAGTTTGAGTAGCGCAAGTTGTTCCGTTAGAGTTCCAAGTAGAACAAGCACTAGCCGTTCCCGAACAAGCACCAGCTGAATTAGTCACTTGAGTATTAACGCCATAAGCGGAAGAATAAGCGGTGTTGGTTAGTAAACCATTATATAAAATATTATCCGCCGCATTAGTGCCGGCCGTAAAACGATTAGCCGAAGCACTGGCGGTAGTAGTAGCGTTGCCAGAAATATAAGAATTTCCACCAACATATAGCGCATCGTTAGTGGTGGGATTGGTAGTGCCAACTACTAAACGGGTGGAGGTAGCGTTGTTTGTTACTAAATTAGTAATCGTCGACGAAGCGGCATTGATTAAAATTCCAGCGGTCGTAGAAGTTGGCCGAATAACATTAGTGGCAAAAGTTTCCCACATCCCCGCCGTTCCCGGCAAACCATAATCTACACCTGCCGTGGCGGTCCCAACCACCCCGGTAGACGCCTTAAGTAGACCAGTCAAAGTGCCAATAGTGGCCTCGTTGGTTTTTAGTGAACCAGTGGTGGTAGCACCAGAATTACTAGCCGTAAAAACATTACTGGCCCCACCCCAAACCGCTAACGAACCGTTAACAGATAAAGTAGAAGTGGCACTGGTAAGTTTTACACCAACGTTTCCCGCTGAGTCTAAAATAATATTGCCATTTCCTGAACCTATATAACTTTTTAAAATTGTATTCCAACTAGCGTCCATATATTGTCTAAAAATATTGGTCGTGCCGTACATTTCAGAAATATAAGGGTTATCTATACCATAAACTGCGGCGGCATTAGTCAGATCTAACCTACCAACTGGCGCCTGACTACCAACACCAAGTTTTCCATCTTTAATATAGACACTACTTTGTAAGGTGGTATTTCCGGTAGTGGTGGCTAAGCCAGAAATGTATGCATTCCCTGTTACATATAAAGTATCATTAGTAGTAGGATTAGTAGCACCAACTACTAGCCGTCCGGTAGTTGTCGCATTACCAGCCGTGCTAACCGTAAAAACATTACTGGTTCCACCCCAAACCGCTAATGAACCGCCAACTGACAAAGTAGAAGTGGGATTACTTAAACCAATACCCAGATAATTAGTAGTAGCATCTACCCTCATTGCCTCAATAGAGTTGCCATTAAAAATAATATCATCCCCCGCTCTAGCAGTTTGTAATACTAAGTTATTTACATTTGATTGAATATAAGAACTATTTGCATCCGCCCAAAGCCAAAGTCCATCAGCGTTGGCGGCGGCGGAGATTTTTACTGGATTAGAACTAGCCGAAGCAATAGCTTCAAAAATAGAAGTCGGCGCCATTGTTCCCACTCCAGTGAATCCACTATCTGTTTTGACAGTAAAATTTGAACCAACATTTAATGAACTGGTAGTGGTAGCGTTATTAACCATTAATTGTGTAATCGTTGAGGAAGCGGCATTCACTAAGATGCCGGCACCAGTAGAAGTAGGCGTTAAAATATTGCCGGTTAAAGCTTGCCAAGCGCCAGCATAACCAGTCGGAGCAAAACCAGTTACCGTTAGCGCCCCACCAGACAAAGTTAAACCTGAACCAGTAATATCGGTGACATCGTCGCCATTAACATTTAATGTGGCAACACGTAAAGCACCCGTAGTCGTGGCGTTGCCTTGGGTGTAAGTGTCGCCAGCAAAGTAAGCAGCACCTCCGACTGCCAATTTGTAACCATTGTCGGTAGTGGTAGCAACTTTAAGATGATCAGCGACATAACCAACCGTGGAGGTGGCTTGAGTGGTAGTGGTATAAGTTGAC
>Ga0172379_10003443_pt1 | contig 25194 bp, 28 predicted proteins | sample GrowelOW334metaG_FD_119756 | JGI IMG/M metagenome (GOLD analysis project Ga0172379, IMG submission 119756) | Groundwater microbial communities from an aquifer near a municipal landfill in Southern Ontario, Canada - Groundwater well OW334 metaG | ecosystem: Environmental > Aquatic > Deep...
ATTATTCATGTTTTTAATTTGTTTTATTTTATTAGATTTATGATAATAAAAAAATATAGATATCTCTGTGCAAGTTATGATAAAAAAAATTTTTATTTTATTCAGTATATTTGGTTTATTGATAATTCAATCATGTAAAAATAATACTTTAGTGAAAGATCAAATCACACTTAACATCGGATCTGAACCTCAGACTTTGGACCCTAGAAAAGTCAGAGATATAAATTCCATCAATATTGCAAAAACTCTTTTTGATGGACTCATGAGAGCTTCAAAAGACGGATCTGTTCAATGCGCTATTGCCGATCGTTATGTTATTGATGCAGACGGAAAACAATATACATTTTTTTTAAAAGAGTCTTTCTGGTCTAACGGTGAAAAGCTGACCGCTTATGATTTTGAATATAGTTATAAAAAAGCTTTGTCCATAGATTTTGTATCACCATACGCTTTTAATTTATTTGTCATAAAAAATGCCAAGCTTGCTAAAGCGGGAAAAATATCTTCCGACGAGATTGGAATTAAAGCCTTAGATGAAAAAACACTTGTCATTCAACTTGAAAATCCCTGCCCGTATTTTTTGAATTTATTAACTATGCCGATATTTTTTGCAGTTAATAAAGATATTGACCAAAGAAATCCGAATTGGTTTTTGGATGACAAGGAATTTGTGTCAAACGGAGCATTTAAATTATCAAGATTTAAGCATTCTGATTATATAGAAGCTAAAAAAAATGATCTCTATTGGGATGCGAAAATAGTAAAATTAAAAAAAATCAAGATGCTGATGATGACTCCTGATGCAGAGCTGGGAATGTTTGAAATGAATAAATTGGATATCGCCGGATCGCCTTTTTCTACTTTGACAGTCGATAGCCTGAAAAAATTAAAAAATGATAAAAATTTTTGCATTTTACCTTTTTATGGAACAAGTTTTATTAGAGTAAATACCTTAAAAATTAATGATCCTCATTTTAGAAAAGCACTTGTAAACGGCTTTGATAGAAAAAAAATTATTGAACATATTCTGCAGGGTGGTCAAAAACAAAGCACCAAGCTGGTCCCTACTGATGAAACCTTTGATATTCCGATCATTAAAGATGATTTTGCTTCAAAGACTGTTACTATTTCATATATTTCTTCCGACAGGGCTCATATTTTAGCCCAGGCTCTGCAAAGAGATCTTGAAGACAATCTAAAAATTAAAGTAAAGCTTCAGGCTTTAGAGAGAAAAACATTTTTAGACAGATTAGGTTCATTAGACTATGAATTGGCTTTAAGTTCATGGATAGCTGATTTTGACGATCCTATTGATTTTTTAAATGTTTTTAAATACAAAGATAGCTCGACAAATAATACCGGTTGGGAAAATAATAAATACACTGATCTTTTAGAAAAATCAGAAATTACAGTAGATAAGTGTAAAAGAGATAAAATTTTGGTTGAAGCAGAAAATATTTTGTTAAATGATGCGCCAATAATACCTATTTGCCATCTTGCTCAAAATTTATTGAAAAAAGAATCTATAAAAGATCTATTTATTTATCCAAATGGCTTTATAGATTTTAAATATGCATATTTTGAATAATTTTTTATAAGGCGAAAAGTATGAAACCGAAAATAATGAACCTGTTTACTCTAATGATGGTGACTGCTGCTTTTAATATAAGCATCAGAAATCTAGGTGTACTGGCAAAAACTGGTTTGGAAATATTCTTTTTTGGATTTTTAGCTTTAATAATTTATTATATACCTATAGCAATGGTTTCAGCGGAATTAGCTACCGGATGGCCTAAAATGGGTGGTATTGCCATCTGGGTAAAAGAAGCTTTCGGTAAAAAATTCGGACTATTAGCTATTTGGCTGCAATGGGTCTTCATGAATATTGCTGTGATTGCAATGCTTTATTTTATTTCAGGGTCTTTAGGCTATGTTTATTCGGCAGATCTTATTAATAATAAAATTTATTTGATCTGCGTCATATTAATACTCATCTGGACATTTACATTTCTGAATTTAAAAGGATTAAAAATTTCTACTGGAATATCAATGACTTTTTTCATCATCGGAGTTTTGATACCGGCTATTTTAATAATATCACTTGGTTTTTATTACGTTCATTCGGGTAAACCAATTCAATTAGATACTTCTTTTAATTTTGATAATTATTTTCCGTCCCTGCATTTTTCCACTCTTGTTATTTTGATCGGTTTTATGAGAACTTTTGGAGGAATAGAAGGTTCTGCTGTGCATGCCAATAATGTTTTAAATCCTAAAAGAAATTTTCCTATTGCCATAACCTTTGTAGTTTTCTTGTCTTTTGCTATAAATATATTGGGATCTTTATCTTTAGCAATTGTTATCCCTCAGGATCAGATCAATCTTTTGGGTGGAGTCATGAGCGCTTTTACCATATATTTAGAAAAATATCATTTAAAAGCTTTAATTCCGATTTTAAGCATATTTGTAGCTATCGGTCAAACCGGAGGATTCAGCACTTGGCTGGCAGGCCCTGTAAGAGGTCTTTTTGAAACTGCTCTTGAAGGAGAACTTCCTCCCTTTTTTCAGAAAGTCAATAAGAACAACATGCCAATCAATTTGATGATTCTTCAGGCAATTATAATTTCAATTACTTCTACCATGTTTTTACTTACCAGCAAAAACGTGAATAACTCATTTTGGATTACTGTTGCATTATCAATGATGGTATATGTTACGATGTATTTTTTAATGATCCTGTCTTGTTTGGTTTTAAGATATAAAAAACCAGAAGTTGAAAGAACTTTTAGAGTTCCTCTTATTTGGCTTGTTTCAATAATAGGATTAGCTGCCATGGTTTTTGCATTTGTGATGGCATTGACACCGCCTGTCCAGCTGCCAAACGAGAATCATGCTGCTTATGTCTCGACTTTAGTAATTTTCATTACAGTAATATTTGCAGTCCCATTCATAATTCATAAGTTTAAGAAACCATCATGGAACCCTAATCATAAAGAATAGATTTTTTATAGTTAGTAAAAATACTACCTTAAAAATACTACCTTCTTTTTGACAAATTATTTTTTTTGTAATACACATCGATCTAGATAAGTAATAAATTGGGCACTCATGAAAAATGAAAAGTCGATAAGTTTATTTTATTTAATAATGGTTTCTTCAGCCTTTGTTGTCAGCATAAGAAATTTGCCTACAATTGCTGAGACTCAAATGCAGATGATATTTTTAGGGATAGTTGCTGCATTGGTCTTTTTCATTCCCGGAGCCTTAGTTTCAGCTGAACTTGCAACAGGTTGGCCTGATATGGGAGGAGTTGCTGTTTGGGTAAAAGAAGCATTTGGTAAAAGATTAGGACTGCTGGCCAGCTGGTTTCAATGGACTTATATGGTTATCAGCGCTATTGCGATGTTATATTTTATATCATCGTCGATTGCTTATATGTTTAAACCGGATTTAGCTGACAACTGGATCTACCTGCTTGTTTCAGAGCTGGTTTTGATATGGCTCTTTACGTTTTTAAATTTAAAAGGTCTCTCTATTTCAAAATTGATATCCACTATTGGATTTTTAGCAGGAGTATTGCTGCCTGCTTTTCTGATAATAGTTTTAGGTTTGATTTATATCTTTCAGGGAAATGAAATCCAGCTGGATCTTAGCTTAACGAGAAAAAATTTAATTCCTAACTTTGAAGATTTATCGACCATTGTTCTTTTTGTAGGATTTATGAGAGCATTTGCCGGGATCGAAGCGTCAGCGGCCCATGCTAATAACGTTGAAAATCCTCAGAAAAATTATCCTATTGCAATCATGATTGTTGTGATTTTCGGCCTAGTTGTTAATATTCTAGGCTCCATGGCAGTGGCAGTTGTCGTTCCACAGAAAGAGATATCTTTAGTATCCGGAGTAATGGTTGCTTTTAGCAGTTTTTTAAAAACATTTAATTTGTCATTTTTGCTTCCTCTGCTTGGTCTTTTGGCAGCGGTCGGTCAAACCGGAGGCTTTAGTACCTGGATAACAGGACCTGTAAAAGGTCTTTTGAAATATGCAAATGAAGGAGAATTGCCTGCATTTTTTAAAAAAGTGAATAAACATGAAGTCCCTGTAAATCTGATGATCATCCAGGCAATAATAATATCTGTATTGGGATCGTTTTTTTTACTTTTTACAGAAAGCATTAATATTGCTTTTTGGATATCTGTCGCTCTTTCAATGCTGATTTATGTTTCAATGTATTTTTTAATGTTTTTATCGGGATTATACCTAAGATACAAAAAACCGAATGTGGAAAGAAAGTTTAAAATACCTTTTAAAAATTATGGAATGTGGTTTGTTGCATCTTTGGGAATGATAGGAATGGTTCTTTCTTTTGTTATTGCATTTATACCTCCATCTCAGTTGCCACAAAGCCATCACGACCTGTATTATAGCGTATTGATCCTTGGAGTAATAATTATTTATATTTCACCATTTGCTATTGAATCTTTTAAAAAAAGATCACAAAGAAAGTAAGAAAAATTAGTTTCTAATGTTAATATAAGTAATTTTTTTGGCTTATTAAAAAAAATTATTAAATTAGAATATTAATTAGATTGAGATGAAAAAATTGAGTTTTTTTTGCATAAAAAGCTCATTTCATATAAAAAAAGATAAGGAGCAACAAAAAAGGAAAAAATATGGAATTTGAAAAAAGAAAACTTGAATGGCTGGAATATGATCTTTTGAAAGACGAGCCAATTTTAGAAGCAAAAACTTTTTTAAGACATGGTGGAGTGAGTGAAAAACATTTTTGCAGTCTAAACTTATCCAATAGCGTCGGCGATCATCCGGATAATGTAAAAGTTAACAGGAAAATAGTTCAAGATAATCTTAAAGCTTCTCATTTGGTTTTTGCAAATCAGATACATTCCGATGTTGTTGTTCAGATTACTAAAGATAACCTTAATAAAATACCTTCTTGCGACGCTCTTGTTACTAAGGAAAAAGATATTGCGCTTGTAATTACACATGCGGATTGCCAGGCAGCCCTATTTTTCGATCCTGAAAATCAAGTTATTGCTGCAGCACATGCAGGATGGAGAGGTCTTTGCAAAAATATCTATAAAAAAACAATTGATTTTATGAAAGAAAAATTTGGTTCGAAATCTGAAAATATTCTTGTATGCATTTCTCCTAGTTTGTGTTCCAAACATTCCGAATTTAAAAATTATAAAAATGAATTTCCTAAAGAACTTTGGAACTACCAAAAAGAGCCCTTTCATTTTGATCTATGGCAGATCGGGGTCGATCAGTTAAAAAATGAAGGTATTGCCCCTGGGAATATCGAACTTGCAAATGAGTGCACATATTGTGATGAAAATAATTATTTCTCTTATAGAAAAAATAAAGAAACCGGAAGAAATGCTTCTGTTATTTTATTAAAAAAATAAAATTATCAGATGTTTTTGAAATTTCTATTTTGGAGCGGCCTGGTTGATTGCATTTTCAACAACTTTAAGCCACGCATCAGATTCTTTTCCAAGCTGCTGCAGAATGTAGTACCAAGCAACCGCCAGCATTGCAAGACCGATCCATGATTTTAAGGGCATTCCTAGAAATACTATTTGAACTTGAGGAGCTAACCTGTTAGCTATTCCTAAAAACATTTCAGCCATCAGGATGCCTATTATGGCAGGGGAACCTAGTTGTATTGCCATTGTCAGAATGTAATTTAATAAACCTACTAAAAGTTTCCAGAAAGGAATTTTCATAGAAAAAAATATAGGATTGAAAAATTTATCTACCGGTATCAGATGATAAGATTTTGCAATTGCATCTATAAATAAAAAAGGTCCGCCTATACTAAAAAAAATTACTATCAAAATATAATTATACAGAATTCCGATAGGTCCGGTTTGAGTACTGGTTGTCGGATCAGTAACCTGTAAGGATTGGGCGCCTCTCATATAATCGACCAGGCTTCCTGTTGATTGTGCGATATAAAAGGGCACAGATACTAAAAGACCTAAAATAAATCCTATCGCAATCTCTTTTATGAAATATCCAATAAAAATTACATCAAAAGGAATGTCGGTAGTAACTGAAAAAAGAATCTGGGGAGTAAAAATTGCAAGCAGGCTTATACAAAACATAACTCTTGCAGGACCGGGAACTAATTTCGCTCCGAAAAAAGGAGCGATATATACGATCGGTAAAAGCCTAGCTAAACTTAAAAAAAATATTGATAAAAAAGAGATTGGAGATAAATCTTTGATAGAAAAAAGCAGATTTGCATAAGAATCGGTTAAGCTTGCAGCATCCATTATTGGGTCCAAGTATGGAAATTAGAAAATATAGTAGTGGTGTATTGTATCATTTGAGCGCCTAACCATCCTCCCAGCATCATAAGAGTTAAAATCACAGCAAACAGCTTAACAGTAAAAGATAAAGTTTGTTCCTGAATTTGGGTAGCGGCTTGGAAAATAGCTACTAAAAGGCCTAAAACCATGCTGATTATTATTGGTGGACCGCTTAAAATCAAGATTAGGATCAAAGCCTGATAAGTCAGTTGAAAAATTTCATTTTGCATCATAGATTTTTTCCTATTTGAATGTCATTACCAGGCCTTGGACCAATAAAGTCCAGCCATCAACCATAACTAATAATAGTAATTTTATAGGAAGAGCGATGGTGAGGGGCGATAACATCATCATACCCATAGCGAGCAAGATGTTTGAGGTCACAATATCTATAACGAAAAAAGGAAGGTAAATAAGAACGCCGATTTCAAAAGCAGCTTTTAATTGTGAGGTAATGTAAGAAGGCATCAAAATAATAAAATCATTTGGTTTTAAAGAGGACTTGTATGGTTCGGGAAAAATTTTATAGGCCAGCTGATAAAAACTTTTGATATGTTTGGTCATAGTATTTCTTAATAAAAAACCCTTTAAAGGCTCTTTTGAGGCATCTACAATTTCAATTATGCTTTGCGCTGACTGAGGAGAGAAAACCGGCGATGTTCCGGCTTTAGCAATAACATCTTTTGATGAATTGTACATTGCAAGACCTGTTGGGAACATAACATAAATTGTCAATAATAATGCAAGACCGTTTAACACCTGGTTAGGAGGAGTTTGCTGGATTCCAAGAGCATTTCTAAATAGGGAAAGAACTATTATTATTTTTACAAAAGATGTCAGAAGCATTACAGCAAAAGGAAGAAGGGCTAATCCTGCTAAAATAGCAAGCTTTGATACCAGCGCAGGTTCTAAAGTAGCATCAGTCGGCTGAGCAAAAATTGTTGAAAAGGGAGTTAAAAAAAGAAACATTGTAGGTATTATAATTTTTTTTCTCATATATCTATCTTTTATTTTGGCATAAAAGCTTTAAAAGCAGCTTCGATTGCTCTAAATTGATTTTCAAGCTGGGCATTTATTATTCCTTTTTCAGTTTCTATGATACATCCCCCAGGTTCAATATCATTTCGTTCTTCTATAGACAACACTTGTACTTGCTCTAAAATTTCTTTTATTTTTTGTTTTTCTTTTTCTAGAATAGCTAAATCCTTTTTATTTACAAAAATTTTTATTTTTAAATTATTGGAAACAGGTTTTAAGGCAGTCTTGATTATATTTACTATAGCCTCAGGATTAATTTTAAGCTCTTCTGATACAATTTTTTTTGCTGCTTTAAGAGCCAATGGAAGAATTTTTTTTGTGTATTCAGCATCAAGATTTTTTATTGTTTTATCCAGTTTTAAAATATGCTGGTTTAATACCTCAAGGCCTTCGTTGAAACCTTCTTTTTTGGCCTCTTCTTTTAGAAGAGAGCATTCTTCAATATTTTTTTGTTTCAGTATTTCGATATCAGCCTTAGCTTTTTCTAATATGTCAGAAGCTTCTAAAAGTATTGAAAAATCCTCAGCAGGAATTATTTTTTCTCCTGGAGCGGAATGAATTTCGTCTTTTGAAAATGAAAAATATTTCATAATATTTCTTTTTCTTTAATAAGTTGTATAATTTTTAAAATTTCAGAGCGGATTACTTCTGAAACCATCATAACTTTTTCTTTCTTGCACTCTTTAAACAGAAAATTCCCTCTTCCGATATCAAGATAATGACAAACATACCAGATCAGATCCAAACTTTCACCGGATAATGCATAAGCCAGTCTCATTAGACCGCGGATGTGCAAAAAATTCCTGAATTTCTTTTTGTTCTCGAAAAATTTATCGATAATCATTCTTTGTGTAGCAAATGGTTCCACGTAATTTAAAAGAGAGTTTGCAAATTTTTTCTCATCCTTGCTCAAATAAGAATAAATTTTTTTAAGTTTATCTTTATCTAGTATATATTTCATCTCTTTCACAAGATCATATAACGAAAGATAATCGATAAGTTTAATCAGCTGTTTTTTTGTTAAAGTCAGTAGTATATTCATTTTAGATTCAAAAAGACATTCTATCGGCAATAAAGTATCTTCTTTCCTGATCAGAGAGGAAATAAGCTGATGTTTTAAAAAAGATTTGAGATTCGGGTTAATTTCATCATTTAATTCACTAATGCCTAAAATGTCCTGAAGCGGTTTCCTGTTTGATATTTTCATGGCGGATAAAAAAAGAGAAGATTCTTCGTTTGTATAGCTGTTCAAAAAGGGGATAAACCAAGAATAATGTATTGCATCGATCAGCGAATCGGGAAAATTTTTTTTAATTTCAAGTTTTTTGGAAAAAGGCGGAATACTTTTGAGTTTTGAAATTTCACTTTCTGTTAGATATTTCAATAATCTTTCGTTTTCACTTTTTTCTAAAAACATTTTAAAAAGAATCAGCTTTTTCATTCTTTAGGTTTTTCTTTCTGTTGTTTTAGTAATGGATAAAATTTATATATTAGCCATCCGATGGATCCTGCAAAAGCAAAAATAACAAGTATCATCGAAAAGAAAATTAATCTGAATTTACTAGCCGATCCTTTAGTCATTATTATAGACCAGATCTTAACATATTCTCTTTCTAGTGCTTTAGGTCCTATTAAAACTGAACTTGATGGAAGCTTGATATCAGTAAATCTTGATTTATCTGAAATAATAGTAACATCATCGTAAGACAAATTGTCGATGCTTCCAGATATAAGTCTTTTGATTTTGCTCTCTAGATGCTGGTTGGGATCATCTAATATTCCCTGATGTTTGATATAAACAGAAGCCTTGATTTTTGGAGTTTCTCCAGGAGTTATTAGATTTTCAGTAGAAGAGGGAGATGATATTTTAACATCAGCATCAATTATTCCATCTATTTTCCTAATTGTATTTTTTAATTCTTCTTCCAATCCAGATTGATATCTAATTGTTTCTTCCTTGTCAGAAGTCATCAAACCCTGCTTAGCAAAAAGCTCTAGAAGATTCGTTCCCTTAATTCTAGGAAGGCCGTTTTGATTTAATAAAGCAATTGCATCTATCATCTTGTTTTTTTCAACGAAAATATCAAATGAAATTCCAGTTGCTCCAGCTCCCGGAGTTTCAGTGGCAGAAGATTGAATTTTTTGTGCAGCGATCCCTTTTGAGGCTAAGAACACAACAATCTCGTTCGCTTCTCTCTCATCTACATTGTTAACAATTGAATGGTTGGTTTCACAGCCAGCTGCAAAAATTAAAATAAAAAAAACAAATAACAGTTTTTTCATAATCACACTTGATTTAACCTACTATTTATATTTATAGCATCTTTTGACTTTGAGAAAAATCGTTTTTTTATTTAAAAAAATATTTCTGCTTAACTTAAAGTTAAAAGCATCTTGTTGGTCAGATAATTTTTTTCCTCAATAATATCCAAAACAGATCTGATAAAAAATGAACTTTCATTTAAAGTATTACAAATAAAAACATTTTTCTTCTGGTTTTCTAAATAATCTTTTATCGATTTGAGGCTTTCTTGCGTTTCTTCGTCATTTATCAGTGTAGAGATGGGAATAATTATTATGATTTTTCTATGATTGTCATTCAGATGATCTAGAGTTTGCAGGTTTTCGGGATAATAATGCAGGCTTCCTTCAACATAAGGGTAAGACTTAATTATCTTTTGAGAGGTGTTTTCACATTCAAATAAATACAATGAATTTTCTTTTGAAGAATTACTCGCTGCAAACAAAAAAAGAGTGTTTTTTTGGTCCAGATTATCTTTTTTCATTAAGTTAGAAATTGATCTTTCGATAGATTTTATGAACAGATGATGATGATGATATGATTTTATCCAAAAAAATCTATCAATAATTTTATCTGAAATGTTTATCGAAAAATAATTTGCAATAAAACTGATTTGATTACAGTATTGCGGAAATAACGGGAATATATAATATCTTTCTGCATTTGCTTCATTAATTAAATTTAAAAAATCCTCATGAGTGTTTTCTAAATTCAAATAAAATGACAAACATTTGTTGTCAGTATGTTTGGCAATAGAAAATATTAGTCTTTCAGATAAGGGGTGGATGTCGTTTATAATTTTTTTCGGCGCAGCAGTTTGCTTTTTTTTAAAAATTTTATCAAAAAATGATTTTGAAGTTTCTTTTAAACTCTCATTTCCTAAAGTTACAAAAACATAAACTATTTTTTTGTTTGAAAACATAATCGAGCCGCTTCTCAAAATATTTTTTCACTTTTTAATAATAATTTCAAATAAAATTAATCTAAGCTAAAATAATAAAAAAGGAATTGTTTTGTGAGAAAAGTATTATTTTTTTTACTTTTTTTTAGCTTTGTTTCCTGCGCAATTAATAAAAAGCCATATTCGATAGCTATTGACAAAAGCTGGTATGCTACTGCTTTGAATGGTCAATCGAACAATTTAAATGGTTTTATCGCAGACGTTTTATTAGAAATTGCTAAAATCAAAAAAATTGAAATTTCTTTGATAGATGCGAACTGGGACAGCATCTATGATGGATTATACAAAAATCAGTATCAGGCTATTTTTTCAATTATCGAACCTTATAATTTTAATGTTGCAAAATTTGATTTTTCAAAAGACTTCCTTAAAACCGGATACGTTCTTGTCGTAGCAAAAGATTCAAAATATACATCTTTAAAAGACATGAAGCAAACTCATGTCGGCTATTTAACAGGGGATAGATCAATATTGATTTTACAAAAAAATAAAGAAATATTTGATGAGGAATATGTATCAATCCCGATGATGTTAGATGATATTAAAAAACTGAGGATTGAAGGCGCTGTTCTTTCAGTTATTCCGGGATACCGCTATGTAGCTGATCTTTATCAAAATGATCTGAAGATCATCTATCCAATACTAGATGATCAATCAATAAAGATAATTACATTGAAAAATCAAAATCAAAAGCTGATGGGTATTTTAAATTCAGGTCTTGAAGAGTTGGAAAAAAATCACACTCTTGAAAAATTGAAGGAAAAATGGGGTCTTCCTCATTAATTTTTTTTTAATTTTTTTTAGTTTTTAAGTTGAATTTATTTGTTTTCCGATATACAACGTTTTATTTTAAAAAATAAAATAAGGTAAAATGATCATGGTTAAAGGAATAGATAATCCAAAAAATCAGGCATCTTTAATAAGGGAAAATATAATAGATGATCTATGGAGTATAGATAGCAAATCTTCTAAAAGACTGCCTTATAATTATCAAAAAGCAAAAAAAGTAGCTGAAGAAATAATTTCTACCTGGAGTTTAGGCCCGATAGGAAGATTAAAAAGCGGGCTTTATTGGTTGGGCAGAAAGATTGTGCTCTTTTCCTGCCTTAAAAAATATATCAACACAAAAAGAATTGCTTCCGTTATCCATAGCGCTTTAGCGCACTGTTCAAAAGAAGAAATTGATAAAGTAAAAAATAGACATAGAGCATCAATGTCCGATTTTGGAGATGAGGCTAGCGGTAGGGCAATAAAAAAGGGTTATTATAAGGTGTGATTTTTATGGAATTGTTTGGGTATATATTGGGATATATATTAGGAATTGTGTTTTTTTTAGGTTTGATTCTTCTTTTTATGCTGCTGCAGACATGGATTTTTCTGATTTTTGCAGGCTTTTTTCCAAAAAGGCTGCGTAAAATTTATAAATTAATGCAGAGCGCTGATCAGATCGAAGATAAATAGGTTTTATTTATTAAAGATTTCACAAGAAATTGTATCTAAGTAATCTTTTGTTACTTTTTGAAGAATATAAGGCTCAAGCTGGCAGGGCTCGATGTTCCATATGGATTTTGCATAGTTATTAATCACCTGATCCGATGAGAACCGGCTCATCCCGCCAATGTTGTTAATGGCATACTCAGCCCATCGATATTTATCTAAATACAGATCTTCTACTTTTTTTTGAGTTTCATAAAAACTTAATAGGTCCTTGATCACAAAAAATCTATCAGGAGTTTGTGTGTCTGTTAAAATATTATATAAATCCAGAAGGATATTATTTTCTTCTTGATTTCTTGCAAGAGAGCCGTCTTTTAGCATATCAATTGCTTTTTTAATGTGAGGATATTCCTGATAAAAATAAAAAGGATTATAAGTTTTTTCATTTTTAATTTTTTCTATTTCATCAACTTTAAGTCCAAAAGAAAATGGCCACCATTTATCTTCTATTGCTTCGCGCATTTCAATATTCGCGCCATCTTCTGTGCCGATTGTCAATGCCCCGTTCATAGATAGTTTCATGTTTCCGGTACCGGAGGCTTCATATCCGGCTGTTGATATTTGACAGGAAAGGTCTGCTGCAGGAATTATTATCTCTGCTTTTGAAACATTATAGTTTTCGATTAAGACGAGTTTTAGATTTTTGTTAACATCAGGATCGTTATTAATCTTTTTAGATAGCAGAAAAATGAAATGAATTATTTTTTTTGCTATATCATATCCCGGCGCTGCTTTGCCTGCAATGACAACCAATCTTTTTATTTTTCTGGAGGCAGGATTGCTTTTTAGTTCATTATAAAGTATTAAAGTATGAAGGGCGTTTAAAAGCTGTCTCTTATACTCATGAAACCTTTTTATTTGCACGTCGACCAAAACGTTCAAGTCTTCAAAAATAGGATAATGATCTACAATTTTTCCTTTTCTATCACGGATTGGATTTTCTTTTTTTATAAAATCGAAAAGAGTTTTTTTGTTTTCCTGTTTTATAGTTAAAAATTCATCTTGAGATGATCTATCGCTTGCAAATGCTTTAATTTTTTGAATTTCATGAAAATCTCTTGTCCATTTATTTGAGATTCTTTTTGTAATAAAATCAGATAATCTGGAATTGCACTCGAGCAGCCATCTTCTTTGTGTTATTCCATTTGTAATATGAATAAATTTTTCTGGAAACATCTCATAAAAATCTTTAAATAATTTATGTTTTAGAATTTCTGTATGAAGAAAAGCGACTCCATTAACTTTTTTTGATCCTAATATTGCCAAATGCGCCATTCTGATCTGACCATTATATATCAGCGTCATCTGTCTTATTTTTTCTTCATTATTTGGATATCTTTTTCTGATCGAATTGCAAAAATCAAGATTTATTTTTTGAATTAGCAGATGCTGTCTGGGAAGAAGCGTTTGAACCCTTACTTCATTCCATTCTTCTAAGGCCTCGCGCATTATGGTATGATTTGTGTAGTTGCATATATTTTGGGTCATTTCAAATGCCTTGGAAAAAGGCACATCATGATTTTTTACAAGTCTTCTTATCAATTCAACTATCACAAGAGCCGGATGGGTGTCATTGATTTGAATTTGGATCTTTTGATCTAAATTCATAATATCGCCATATACCCTTAAATGCTGATGGATGATGTCCTGAATCGATGAACTGACCAATAAAAATTCTTGTTTCAATCTGATCTTTTTTCCTAAATCGTGATTATCGTTAGGATATAAAACATCTGTAAGGGAGGTGTTTTCGCCAGCTTCCTGAAGTTGACCTGCATTATAACTTTGAAGTTCAAAATTCCTAGGAGATTCCTTGGTCGACCAAAGCCTTAATGTGGAAACGGCAAAATTCAGATTTTCATCGGGATAGCCAACTATAGGAATATCGTAAGGCAGAGATCTGATTTCTTCAAAGTCCTCAAGATCATAAACTGTATCGCCATGAACATTGGTTCCAGGCAAGATTTTTCCTTTAAATTTAACGGTTCTTGCATGAGAATCATTTCTAAATTCCCAGGGAAATTGATTAAGCAGCCAGCAATCAGGTCTTTCTACCTGGTAGCCATCCCAAATTTCCTGTTCGAAAATTCCATATTGATACCTTAGTCCATATGCCCATGAGGGATATTTTAAAGTAGCAAGCGAATCCAAAAAGCAGGACGCCAAACGTCCAAGGCCGCCGTTGCCAAGACCGGGGTCGACATCATGGGAAATTAGATCAGGCAGGTTTCTTCCCATTTTTTTAAGAACGATTTTTACTACTTCCGAAGAATTCAAGTTAGTTAAATTATTCATCAAAAATTTTCCGGGAAGGTGTTCCATGCAAAAATAATATAACGTTTTGGCCCCGACCTCATCAATCGTATGACGGGTTGCAGCCCAATTGATCATTATCTTTTCTCTTATGGCAAAACAAAAGGCCAGATAATATTCGGAATTAGAAGCAACGCTTTCAACTTTTCCGAAATTGGTAATTAAATAGTGCTTGATGGAATGAATTAAATTAGAAGCTTCGAATTCAATATTTCTATCCATTGGAATAATCCCTGATAACCTAATTTATATATATGAAATTATTTGTTTAAAAAGAATAAAAATTTTTAGATTATAACTTTGAAAATGAATTTTATTAAAAAGAACATAATTATTGTCATCACTGCACATAGTGGGAGAGTAACGATCCAGGATAAAAATATGTTACGCATGATTTTTAAGTTTAGCGCAGAAAGACCTTTTGCAAGACCGATGCCAAATACAGCTCCAACTAAAGCATGAGTTGTTGATATGGGCATTCCCATCTGGGATGCGATCAGGATTGTTATTGCTGCAGAAAATTCAGCTGAAAATCCTCTTGTCGGAGTTAAAGCAGTTATTTTGTGAGCGATGGTTTCTACTATTCTCCAACCCCATGTTGACAATCCAACGACAATACCGATACTGCCGATAAATAAAATCCAAGGAGGAATTGAAGTTGCAAATCCGACTTTTTGCAGACTTAATGATTGAATAATTGCTGCAACCGGACCGATTGCGTTGGCAACATCATTTGTTCCATGAGCAAAAGCTACGAGACAAAGAGTCATGATCTGCAGGTAACCAAAACTTTTTTCTAATTGGGTATATTCTGTCGTCTTTTCAGTAAATTTGGTCTCTTCCATATATTCATCTATCAGATCTTCGACTTCTCCAAGTAGCTTAGAGGTTTTTTCTTTTGTATCGCCCCTTGAAGAAAGATAAGTTCTCTCCAAATGTTTTTTAGCTTTTTCTAAAGAGATCAATTGGCCTGGCGGCCGGTGAATAATTTTGCAGGAAGTAATTTTGATTCGTCTAACTAAAAAAAATGCTACGCAAAATGCAATAAATCCGATTGTAAGGGATAATAACAGGGCATTTGAAATAGAAAGACTTTTATCAATATTTGTAATTTTTCCTGAAAGGATGCTAAATGGGAAAAGCGTTAACGTAATAAATGCAAAAAACGGAACAAATTTTTTTGCAGATTCCAATGGGGAAAAAGCGAAAAGAATTTTTCTTTGAATAAAAGTAAAAATTAAAAATGCTAAAGAACCGCTAAATGCCGGAGTTATTACCCAGCTGAAAAAAATCAGGCTGGCTATTTTCCAGTTGACCGCATGAATACCACCGATTATTGCGCCAAATCCTAATACAGACCCCACAATTGCATGAGTGGTTGATATGGGAAGGCCCATAAAAGAAGCTACATTAAGCAATAGCCCGGTTGATAAAAGAGCCGCAAGCATTCCATATATGAAAATGTATATGTCTTTATCGAAAATATTTGGATTGACGATTCTAGATTGGATTGTTTCGGCGACATTGCCTCCTAAAAAATAAGCTCCGCTGAATTCAAAAATAGCAGCAACAATTATAGCCTTTTTTAGAGTTATGATCTTAGAGCCGATAGAAGTTGAAATGGCGTTGGCAACATCATTGGATCCGATGTTCCAGGCCATATACAGCCCGATGATAATAGCTAAGAATTCTAAAATTTTAGTTTCCATGATTTTATTTTATTTCAAGAATCATTCTTATGGTGTTTCCTAATTTTTCGGCGATATTGGAAATTTCTCCAACTTCTTTAAGTATTGTATGCCAAAGTATGAAAGTTGAATATGAAACAGTATCAGTTAGCGAATATAATTTTTTTAAAAGATTATAGCCGATGATATCAAGTTCATGCTCCTTATATGCTAATTCTTCTATCATGTTTTTTACTTTTTGTGCCTCAGCTCCGCCAAATGAGGTTTCAAGCAAGGTATCAAATTCCTTGATCACAGCATGGGCAAGCAAAAATGATTCAATATTTTGTTTGTAGAAATTTTCAAACTCTTTCAATTCATTATAATATTCTAATTCTTTTAAGGTAACGACAACAGCTATATCTTCTGCTTTATTGGCAAAAGAGTCCTGAAGCGTTAAAATTTCTAAGAAATCAGCTCTTTGTATCGGAAGAAATAAGCTTTTAGGAAGGTGATTCCTAATATCTTTTTTAATAAGGTCAGCTTCATGTTCTTTTTTTGAGATATGCAAACCTATTTCTCCAACTTTTTGATAATTTTTTTCTTTTAATGCGTCAAATAAATCGTTCAAAAGAAAAACACAACTTGAAACTTTGTCCATATGAATTTGCAAAGGTGCAAATGGTGATTTCCCAAATATTTTTGCAATAGTAAGCATAAAAATTTACCTTCAGTTATAAGACTTCATATTATAATTTTATCTTTTATTAATGAAGAACTTTATTCGATATCATTTTTTTTTAATTACCGGAATTCTTAAGCATTATTTTCTTTTTTCAACTCTTGAATGTTTTTTAAATTTTTTAGAGATTTTTTCTTTTAGCATTGAAAATTATGGAAAAACAAATTATTAATTAGGTTAAGTTTTCGAAATAGGTGTTAAATGAAAAGACTTGCTGTGTTTGGAACTCATGGAGCGGCAAAGACAACTCTTGTATACAAACTCGCAGCATATTATAAAATGAAAGATAAAAATGTTACTGTTATACATGAAACAGCAAGACTCTCGCCATTTCCTATTAATCTTAAGGCCGTTTATCAAACTACACTTTTTATTGTATCAGCTCAGTTACAGAAAGAATTAATGGCCGAAGCCCAAGGTTTTGAGATTGCTATTTCGGATATGACTTTATCAGATGCCTTCATCTATATTAATTATCTTAAAAGGGGAAATGAATTTACAAAATCTTTGGAAGAATTTTGCCTGCAATGGATAAAAAAATACGACCTGCTTGTTTATGTAGAACCGATTGAAGCTTCCATTATTTCATCTGATGGAATTAGAGAAACTGATAAAAATTTTCAGTTAGCTATTAGAAATGAGTTTAGAATTTTTGTTAAAAAAATAGAGGAATTGTTTAGAGGAAAAATTCATATTATTAAAGCCGAGTCAAATCAGGTTTTTGATGACAAACAATGTTTAAAATTATTAGAAAATATAAATAGGAGTTTATATGAATAAAATGGATATTTTTATTTGGGCAAATACAATACTTGCCATTATTGGAACTTATTTGAATGCAAAACAAGTTCGTTTAGGTTTCCTTGTCTGGATGCTGACTAATGGAGTTTTTGTTGTTTATAACATTACCCTGCATTCCTATCAGCAGGCCGCTTTATTTAGCGTATATGTAGGTCTTGCTATATTTGGATGGGTTAACTGGGGAAAAAATACTAAAAAATCTGTTGAAAAAGCTTAAAAAACTTTTTCTACATCCTGCAGAGTAACTTGTTTAAAGTAGCCGTATGGGATAGATCCAAGCATCAAATTGCCGATTCTGATTCTTGTAAGTTCTATAAGATTTAGGTTGGCTTTTTGTATAAAGGTTTTTACTTCGCGTTTTTTTCCCTCTTTTACAATTATTTTTAGAGTTCCTCTTCTGATCTTTAAGACTTTTATCGGTTTTACAAATCTGTTTTCAACAAAGGCGCCTTTAGAAATTATTTTAAGATGTTCTTCTGAAATATTCTCTTTTACCTTTGCAAGATATTCTTTTTGCAGATCAGCAGACGGATGGATAACCTTGTTTGCAAAATCTCCATCGTTTGTTACCAGTAAAAGACCTGTTGTGTCTTTATCTAAGCGGCCTACTGTAAATAATTTACAGGAATAGTTTTTAAAAAGATCTATTACTAAGTTTTCTTTTATTTTTCTTGTATTCGAACAGATAAATCCTTTGGGTTTATTTAAGATAAAATAATATTTTTTTTCTTCAGAGATCACCTTGTTGTTAATTTTAACAACATCTTTATCTGAATCTATAATCGTTTGAGGTAAATTAACCTTTTTTCCATTAACAGTTATTAGATTAGAAGCTATGAGGTCTTCAGCCTTTCTTCTTGAGGCTATACCGCATTCTGATAAAAATTTATTTAATCTTTTTAAAGTCATATATTTAAATCTTAGATATTTTCATAAAAATTATACTCTAAAGCAAAGATAGATTCAATATGAGCTTTTTATTTGGCTATTTCTTTGGAAAATTATTGAATTATTATTTTTTAATGAATCTTCTGTTTAATTATTTTTTAATAAGATCTCTTTTGGATATATATTAATTGTTTTATTTTTATGAGTGTAAAATTTTTTTTAGTAAATATTTTTTTTAGAAATTTCATATTTTTGGCTATTAAAGAAAATATGTTTTGTAAAATTTTTTTACCAATATCGCTTAATTGATCATTTGGCGAAAAACTTCAATTTAAGATAATATTTATTTGAGTTACTGCAAATGTAAAAAAGGGGTTAAAAATTATGTCAAAATTAATTTTAATGCGTCACGGCGAGAGCGTGTGGAATAAAAAAAATCTTTTCACAGGCTGGGTTGATGTTCCTCTTTCAGAAAAAGGAATTCAAGAAGCAATAGAAGGCGGCAAAAAGATAAAAGATATCCCTATTGATGTAATATTTATGTCTTCTCTTATAAGGGCTCAATTAACAGGATTTTTGGCAATGCAGCAGCATTCTTGCAAGAAAACTTTGGTCGTTCAGCATGATAGCGGAAAACAAAAAGAATGGGAAAAGATTTATAATGATAAAATAAAAGACGACACTATCGATGTATATTTTTCATGGCATTTAAATGAAAGGATGTATGGAGCTCTTCAAGGTAATAATAAAGATGAGATGAGACAAAAATATGGCAAGGAGCAAGTACAGATCTGGAGAAGAAGTTATGATGTTGCTCCTCCTCAAGGCGAGAGCTTGGAAATGACAGCTAATAGGACCCTGCCGTATTTTAAGGATGTGATCTTGCCTCATTTGCAAAAAAACAAAAATGTTTTCATAGCCGCTCATGGAAATTCATTAAGGTCTATAGTTATGTATTTGGATAACCTGACCAAAGAAGAGGTAATAAATTTGGAAATTCCTACAGGAGAACCGATTCTTTATAAGTTTGAAAATAAAAAATTCGAAAAACAGAAAATTTAATCATTTACTGAAAAATTTTTGAATTTCCAAAAATGACTTTCCTTTCGTTTCAGGGACTTTTTTAATGACGAAAAGAAGTCCAAGGAGACCTATTGCGCCAAATAAAAAGAAAGTCGGACTTTTTCCAAAGTTATATATTAAGCTTAAAAAACTTGAGGAAACTAAATAATTGCATATCCAGTTTGCAAGAGTTGTAATACCGACGGCCCTTCCTCTAATTTCCATAGGAAAAATTTCTGAGTTGATAAGGAAGCTGACGCCTCCAAGACCTGTGGCAAAAGAAGCAGTAAATAACATTAAAGGGATTATAATTAGATAAGATAAATTTTCTGGCGAGAATAAAAACATAATTCCTAAAGTAGTTAAAGATATTACCATTCCGCTTATTCCAAATATCAGAAGAGGTTTCCTGCCAACATAATCGATTAGCCAAAGGGAAACAATAGTTGCTAAAAGATTTGCAGATGTTACAGAAATTGCTCCGAGCATGGCTATATGAGGTGAATTGAAACCGGCCATTAAAAAGATTTTAGGAGCATAATAAGTGACTATGTTAATACCGGTAACTTGTCTAAAAATATTTATTCCGATTCCAACAATAAAAGCGGCTTTTACCTGTTTTGATAACAAGTCCTTCCAGCCGATTTTTTTATGGGACTCTATTTTTTTCACAACTTCGGTATGATTTAAATCATCGGTAATTTTTTTTAAGGCATTATAAGCTTCTTCAGTCCTGTTTCTACTGGCCAGATAACTTGGAGTTTCCGGGATAAAGAAAAGCAGTAGGAACATTAGCAGAGCAAAAAAAAGGCCGGTTAGGAACATAAATTCCCAATTTTGCGTTTTAGAAAAAAAATAACCAAAGATATTGGATATTAAAATTCCTAAAACTAAAAACAGATGGTTTATAGAAACCAGTTTTCCCCGATATTTTGGTTTTGACAGTTCGGCAATATAAATGGGAACGACAGCAGAAAAGATTCCAACGGCAAAGCCGACCAATGCCCTAGACGTATAAAATACATACAGGTTCTTATAGGTAACAAAAGAAAAGGTTCCAATAAAAAGAGCATAAATTGCGATAAAAAATGTATTCCTTCTCCCAGTTAAATCAGCAATCGTTCCGCCAAACCAGGATCCAATTAAAGCTCCGAATATTACAGTACTTACTAAAAAGCTTTGCTGAAAGATGGTTAGATTGAATGTTTCAGAAATAAAGATTAAAGCTCCGGAAATCGAAGCTGTATGGTAGCCGAATAAAAAACCTCCTAATGATGCAACAGAGGCATAAAATAATGAATTATAAAAATATCTTCTTGTTTTCATTTGTTTATTATATCGCCTGCAGCAAAAGTGATAATTTCTTTATTGTTAAGATACAGATTTAATTTTCCTTCGCAGGTAATTGAGTGCAAAACTCCTTTGTATTCATTTTTCCCATCAAAAAAAGTTATTTTATTGCCTTTATATAAAAGCAGGTTTTCATAACTTTCATGCAGAGGAGTGAAACCGCTGGTTCTGAAAATCTCAAGATTTTTCAAAAATTTTTGTTTCAAGTCTTCAAATAACTTTTTTTTGTCCCAAATTTTATCAGTTTCAACTTTTAAAGAAGTGGCAGGCTGATCAATCTGGTTCAAAAAATTTTGATCGGGGTTGACATTGATGCCTATCCCTAAAAAAACATCAGCCTGATCAATCTTTGTCTGAATTTCACATAATACGCCGGCTAATTTTTTATTTGACAGCATGATGTCATTGGGCCATTTAATTTTTGGATCTAAGTTGTTGTCTCTTAAAACTTCTATCAGGCTCAAAGCTAAAATATGGCCAATACTGATCAAGTGCAGGGTATTTGGTTTTAGCTGAAAATAAAAAGTAATGTTTAAATTATCCTTATTGCATGAAATCCATTTTCGATTAAATCTTCCCTTGCCATGAGTTTGTTCATCAGCATATATTGCAGTGATTTTTGTTTTATCAAAAGACGATGCGTTTTTTTTGGCATATTCCTGGGTGGAATCGGTTTTTGGTAGAAAGATATCAACATATTTCATATAAAAACTCTAATTTGTTAGATTAAATTATATTAAATAAAAATCCCTTTAGAGGCTATAATTTATTATATGTGGACCCATAAATATTTAACGAAATTAGATTTAAGACAATTCATTTTGGTTTGTTTTCTGATGCTGATTTCTCTTTTAGTAATTTCATCGATGACATATGAAGTCGACAAGGATGTTTTTTTTACAATCTATGTTAAAAAACAAATACAGTGGTTTTTTTTAGGCTGGGTTGTATTTTTCTTTTTTGCCGGCTTTGATTACAGGAAATTTTATCAGATAACCTGGCTGCTATATTTTTTTATGATTCTTATCTTATTGGGGTTATATTTTGCTGCGCCTATTCAAAGCGTTCACAGATGGTATAGGCTGCCTTTGGTCGGAATGAATATTCAGCCTTCCGAATATGCTAAGTTAATAGTTGTATTTACTTTGGGATGGTTTTTAGAAAAACAGAAATCGCATCTAGATAAAATTAGTTCAATTTTCCAATTAGCCGTTATTGTTGGAATTCCATTTTTTTTAATTTTAAAACAGCCTGATCTTGGGACCGCTTTGGTTTTATATCCGATCACATTAATAATGTGCTATTTTGGCAATTTCAATAAAAAAATATTATATTTCATGTCTTTTTTGGGAATAATAATGCTGATTTTTGTGGCTTTGATGTTTACTAATGTGCTTTCTCATGAGAAAATGAAACCCTTTTTTACAACTTTTTTACGAGAATATCAATACGAAAGACTGAATCCTGATACATATCATCAAAAAGCAGCGCAAAGCGCTATTTCGATAGGTGGCTTTTTAGGTGCTGGCTGGAAAAAAAGCGAATTTGCAGCTCAAAAATGGCTGCCGGCTGCGCATACCGATTCTGTTTTTGCATCGTTTGCAGAAGAATTTGGGGTGATTGGATCAATTTTTCTTTTATTTATTTTTTACATTTTGGTACATATTAGTTTTCAGATGGTATCTTATGCAAAAGATTATTATGGCAGACTTCTTGCATCAGGTATTGCGGTTTATTTAGCGATGCATATTATAGTTAATATAGCAATGATGTGCGGTTTTTTACCGATTTCTGGAGTGCCACTCGTTTTAATTACCTATGGAGGAAATTCCATCTTGACAACTATGGCAGCTCTTGGAATATTACAAAGTATCTATAGCAGGAGATTCATGTTTTGAAACATAATTTTATATTTCATCCTAAACCTTGGATAGGGGAAGGAATTATTACGTTGAATATGGTTGAAGAAAAATTAAATTTCTTTACCAAATGGTCTATTTCAGAAGGAGATTTTACCGGTAAAATTCAATCTGTTCAGGAGCTCCAAATAAATGGAATTTCTGAGAGTATGCGAAATGAGCTTACTTTTTTTGATTTTACCGAGAATAAATTTTCGGTTGAAATGGAAAATTTAAATGTTGGAAAAGTAATTGGAACAGGTGTTTTCAATGATAAAATGATCGCTTGGGAATTTAGGGACAATGATCTTAATTTCGAAGGATTTGAAACTTATTATTTAAAAGATGATGGAACTTATTCTGTTCATGCAGAATATGTTACTTCTGATCAATTTAGAACACAAATCGATGGCAAACTATGGCAGCCGCTGCAACAATAAGGATTGTTATGAAAAAAAATATTTTATGTTTTTTATTATTATTATTAATTTCCAGCTGCGCAGCAGGTGGAAAAGTTTTAACTTCAGATAAAGTTAGCGAAGTTACTATCGGAATGAGCGTTCAGGATTTGGAAAGCAAACTTGGAAAACCATACTCTATAAAAAATTTAAGCAATGGTCAGACTGAATATACTTATATTCAAAAAGATGATTTCGGAGATAGGGGAGTTTTGCAGGAAAGACATTATATAATTACCATAGAAAAGGGCAAAGTTGTCAATACCGAAACTAAAATTCTCAATAGGCCGGCTTATGAAAGAAATAGTTATGAGATGCAGACAACATCCAACTAATTTCTAAACAATTTATATCTTTTTGCATAGTCTATGCGAAAAGATATAAATGTATTTTTCATGTTTGATAAAGTATATTATTGAACTTTTGAATGCTGTTTTCAAAATATTTCAATATTATCGATAAATAATTCTTTCTGCAGCTTTTATTTGAATCGATTTTCGGATATTTCCGAATATTTATAAATCAGATAGAAAAAGCCTTTTGGAAAAAGTTATTTTTTCTTATTTCCAATAAATACAATTCCAGATCCAAGAATGATAAAAATGCATCCTCCAATCTGTAAGTAAAGGGCGATAGTATTATAAAGATTAGCTTTTTCTGTTCCGGCTTTGATTTTTTTTTCTACAGGTCTTGCAATCTCTTTTCCGACTTCTTTTGTTACCGGATTAAGAGAAAAAAGAGCTTTTCCCTGATCAACCTGATGCTGCGCCTCAGAGATTTGTTTTCTGCCTTGCTCAACTTGGGATTTAATATAAAAAGATGAGATGAGCATCGCAACGCCCAAGATAGCTATAATTATTCCTAAAATTTTTTTTGCAAGCATATTTACCTATCCAATGTTTTTTTTAGTATTATCAGTAAAATAAAAAAAAGTAAATGCCTGGATGAATAATAATGAGAAGGATTGTTTAAAGATTGCATCTAGTGGTTAGCTGAAAATACTTAAAATCATGAAGTTAAGTGCTTCAAAATTATTATAAGGAAAAAAGTATTAAGCAAGGATTTAAAAATTAATCCTTGCTTAAATAAAATTACATTGCTGCTTTGATTTTAATATCAACGCCGGCTGCAACTGGAAGAACTTTTAATTTATCAATAGTATCAGGAGTAGGGCTCATAATATCTAAAAGTCTAATGTGAGTTCTTGATTCAAATTGCTCTCTAGACTTTCTATCAACGTGAGGGGATCTTAATACTGTAAAGATTTCCTTTTTTGTTGGTATTGGAATAGGTCCTACAACCCTAGCACCAGTTCTTTTCGCTGTTTCAACAATATCTTGAGTTGCTCTGTCAAGTAAGCGCTGATCGTAAGCTTTTAAGCGAATTCTAATTTTACTTTTTAGTTGTTTAGCCATAAAAATAATATCCTATTTTTTTGTAATTTCTTCTTGTAATTTTGCTGGAACCTTTTCGAAATGACCAGGCTCCATTGTATATGTAGCTCTACCTGAAGATAAAGATCTAAGCTGAGTTGAATAACCAAACATTTCAGACAAAGGAACTTCTGAAGTTATAATCAATGTTTTTTTATTCATGTCTTGTCCTAGGATTTTTCCTCTTCTTCTATTTATGTCTCCAATAATATCCCCTAAATAGTCATCAGGAGTTGTTACTACTACTTTCATAATAGGTTCAAGTATTACAGGAGAAGAAACTCTTGCAGCTTCTCTTATGGCCATGGATGCACAGATCTTAAATGCCATCTCAGAAGAGTCAACTTCATGGTAAGAACCAAATACGATTGATACTTTCATATCAACTAAGCTATATCCGGCTAAAACTCCTGTTGCGATTCCTTCCTGAATTCCTTTTATAGTTGGAGCTA
>Ga0172379_10003444_pt1 | contig 25194 bp, 25 predicted proteins | sample GrowelOW334metaG_FD_119756 | JGI IMG/M metagenome (GOLD analysis project Ga0172379, IMG submission 119756) | Groundwater microbial communities from an aquifer near a municipal landfill in Southern Ontario, Canada - Groundwater well OW334 metaG | ecosystem: Environmental > Aquatic > Deep...
CGCGGTCAAGACGCACAATCCCTTCGCCGTGAATGACATCGCCTTCGCGCGGGCCACCGGGTTTCCGCTGGAGAAGATGAACAACTACGGCTGCTCGCTGATCTGGGGTCACCCGCAGGGACCGACGGGCCTGCGCAGCGTGATCGAACTGATCGAGGAACTGGTCTTGCGCGGCGGCGGCGTCGCCCTGTTCGGCGGCTGCGCCGCGGGTGATTCAGGGATGGCGGTGGTGTTGCGCGTCAGCGGCTGAGATCAATGCGGCAGCAGCGCAGACTGCCGCCATGACCCGGACCAGGCTCGTGCTTGTCGCATCAGCGCGCCTTGATGCGGCGTAGCGCAAGCCCAAGGACAACCCCGCATGCGGCGGCACCTGCGGTGACCCGGAGCGCGTTGCGCCACTGGCCGCTGGCGGCAAGACCCAGCACGCCGCCGAGAATGCTGGCGGCCAGGCCGGCGTAGCAGGTGCGCAGGGCACCGAGGCGGTCGCCGAGCAGTCCGAACAGAATTCCCGTACTGACGCCCAGCGTATTGATCATCGACGACACCCAGCCTGCCGCCACCAGCGAAAGGCCGAACTCGGGGCGCAGCGAACCCATGGCAGCAAGCGGGGACGGGAGACTCCGGTCGCGCCCAGACCTCGGGAATGAATCGGGATCTGCAAGGCAGCGACAACCATTCCCTTGCCCGCGTTCAGGTTAGCTAGTGCGCGCCAACGCCGAGCCACTTGTCGAGCTGCGAATGGTCGTCGCGCAGGGTTTCACTCTCGCCCGAGAACACCACGCGGCCGCGTTCGAGCACCAGGGCCTGGCGCGTCAGCGGCAGAATCTGGTGGGCGTGCTGTTCGACCAGGATCACCGCCATTTCACCCGAGCTCACCATCCGGGTGATGATGCGCAGCAGCTCCTGTACGATCAGCGGCGCCAGGCCTTCGAGTGGTTCGTCGAGCAGCAGCAGCTTCGGATTGACCATCAAGGCGCGAGCCATGGCGAGCATCTGCTGTTCGCCGCCGGAGAGCTGGTGGCCCATGTTGCTGCGGCGTTCGTCCAGGCGCGGGAAGATCTCGTAGACGCGCTTCAGGTCCCACGGTCCGGGCCGCGCCACCACCGTCAGGTTCTCCTCGACGGTGAGCGAGGAGAAGATGTCGCGCTCCTGTGGCACCCAGCCCAGGCCCAGCTGCGCCCGCCGGTGCGGCGACACGACGGCGAGATCCTCGCCCCGGTAACGCATGCGGCCGGACTTGAAGCGTGTGGCGCCCATCAGGGTCGATAGCAGCGTGGTCTTGCCCATGCCGTTGCGGCCTAGCAGCGCCAGGCTGTCGGCCTCGCCGAGGCTGAATGAAATGTCCTCGAGGATCACGGCATCGCCATAGCCGGCCCAGACGTTTTCCAGTCCAAGAAGTTCAGCCATCGAGCGCCTCTCCCAAATAGACTTCCCTGACGCGGCGATCCTTGGCGATGACCTCGGGAACGTCCTCGGTCAGCAGGGCGCCGCCCACCAGCACGGAGATCTTGTCGGCAAAGCGGAAGACGAGGTCCATGTCGTGCTCGATCAGCACGATGGTCACCTCGCGCGGCAACCGCGCGATGGTCGCGAACAACTCCCGGCTTTCGTCGGTCGGAACGCCGGCCGCCGGCTCGTCGAGCAGCAGCACCTGGGGTTTCGCGGCCAGCGCCAGGGCGATCTCGATCATGCGCTGGCGGCCGTAAGCCAGGCTGCGGGTCTGCGTATGCGCCACGTCGAGCAGGTGCAGGGTGGCCAGCAGTTCAGCGGCTTCATCGATCGCCGCGGTGTGGGCGCCGACCGGCTTCCACCAGCTCCAGCCGAGGCCGAGGCGCTCGCAGACGGAGAGGGTGACCGATTCCAGCACGGTCATTTCGGCGAACAGCTGGTTGATCTGAAAGGTGCGCACCAGGCCGCGCTTGACGCGCTGGTGCTGCGCCAGATGGGTGACGTTATCGCCCTTGAGGAAGACGTCGCCGGCGCTCGGTTCGAGAAAGCCGGTCAGCAGATTGATCAGGGTGGTCTTGCCGGCGCCGTTGGGACCGATCAGGGCATGACGCGCGCCGGCTTCGATGCTGAGGCTGACGTTGTTGCAGGCGATGAAGCCGCCGAACTGCTTGCTCAGGTCGCGCGTCTCCAGCACGGCGCTCATGACGGCTTCCTTCCCGGCACGGGCAGTTTGCCCAACAGGCCCATGATGCCGTCGCGGGCGAAGAGCACGATCACCACCAGTGCCGCGCCGAGCCAGAACTGCCAGTATTGCGGGTTGATGTCCGAGAGGAAGTGGTGGGCGGCCATGAACACCATGCTGCCGATCAGCGCGCCGTAGAGACGGCCGGTGCCGCCCAGCACCAGGATCAGCAGCAGCTCGGCGGAACGGGAAAAGGACAGTACGTCGAGTGAGACGAACTGCGTGGTCTGGGTCAACAGCCCGCCGGCGACGCCGGCGTAGGCGGCGCCAATCGTATAGATGACGACCAGGCGGCCGTTGACCGGGGCGCCGATGGCCGGCATGCGACCGACGTTCTGCCGGATGCCGCGCAGGGAAAGCCCGAAGGGGCTGTGCACCAGGCGCCGCGCCAGCCAGAACATGACGAACAGCACGGCCAGGCTATACCAGTAAGCAGTCTTGCCGTAGAGGTCGAAACCGAACATGCCGAGCACCGGCTTGACCTCGACCCCCTGCAGGCCATCGACGCCGCCGGTGAAGTCGGTCAGCTTGTTGGCCGCTTCAAAGAGCATCATCGCGACGCCAAGAGTCACCATCAGGCGGGTCAGGTCGCTGCCGCGCAGCACCAGGAAACTGGTGACGAAGCCGGCCGCGGCCGCAAATGCCGCCGCACCCGCCAGACCCAGCAGCGGATCGCCCCAGCCGTATTTCGCCAGCAGCCCAGCGGCATAGGCACCAAGGCCGAAGAACGCGGCGTGGCCCAGCGATACGATGCCGGCATAGCCGAGGATCAGGTCGAGCGACAGGCAGAAGAGGGCAGCGATGGCGATCTGCGACAGCAGCGAGAGGTTTTCGCCGAAGGCGAAGTAGGCCAGCACCGGCATCAGCCAGAATGCATATTCGGCCCAGTGCCAGGCGGCGGCTTGGCGCAATGGAGCGAGGTCGAGTTTGACGGACGCCACGCCTATTTCGCCGCGGTGCGCCCGAACAGGCCCTGCGGCCTGAAGATCAGCATGGCCACCATCACTGCATAGATGACGAAGGCGCCGATCTGGGGAACGTAGTACTTGCCGGCGACGTCGCAGATGCCGATGATCAGCGAGGCGATCAGCGATCCCTTGATGTTGCCGCTGCCGCCGACGGCGACGACGATCAGGAAATACACGATGTACTTGACCGGAAATTCCGGATCGAGCCCGAGCATCTCGACGCCGAGGGCGCCGCCGAGGCCGGCCAGCGCCGAGCCGAGGGCGAAGGTGAGGACGAAGACGCGGTCGACGTCGATACCGAGGCCACGCGCGGCGCGCGGGTTGTCGACAGATGCCCGCAGTTGGGCGCCGAAGCGGGTGCCGGCGATCATCCACTGCAACGCGAAGGCGATGGCAAGGCCAAGCACGATCAGGAACAGGCGATAGACGCCGATATCGAGGCCGGGCAGGTTGAACTGACCGGACAGCATCGGCGGCAATTGGAGGGGTTGCTGCTGGGCGCCGAAAAAGTAGTTCGCCGTCGAGATCGACATGAACACGAGGCCGATGGAAAACAGCACCTGGTCGAGGTGCGAGGCGCCGTAAAGGCGTCGGTACAGGGTGCGCTCGAGCACCACGCCGACCAGCGCCGAGACCAGGGCCACCACCGGCAACGCGGCGAGAAAGGGTACGCCGAAGCGATTCAGCAAGACGACGCAGATGTAGCCGCCGAGCATGGCGAAAGCGCCGTGCGCGAGGTTCACGAAGTTCATCAGGCCGAGCGTGACCGAAAGCCCGACGCTGATCAGGAACAACAGCAAGCCCGAGGCGATGCCGTCGAAGACGACTGTCATGGAGTTCTCCGGAGGAAGCGAAATCCGGCGGGAGCGGTGGGCGCTTCCGCCGGCCTAAGCTGGCTTATTGCTTGCCCGGATCCTTGAAATCAGCCACATGGTCGAATTCGACGTTCTGCAGCTTGCCGCCCACCTTCTCCACCTTGCGGATGTAGATGTTCTGGACGATGTCGCGGGTGGCCGGATCGATGCTGATCGGACCGCGCGGGCTGTTCCACTTCATGCCTCTGGCCGCTTCGATAAACTTGTCGGCGTCGGCGTTGCCGCCGGTCTTCTTCAGAACTTCGGCGATCAGGTGCATGCCGTCATAGCCACCGACCGACATGAAGTTCGGCCGGTCCTTCGGGTAGGCCTTGTAATAGGCTTCGGTGTAGGCCTTGTTCTCCGGCGACTTGTGGGCCTCGGAGTAGTGGAAGGCCGTGACCAGGCCGAGCGCCGCATCGCCGATGGCGTCGAGGATGTCCTCGTCGGGCAGGTCGCCGGTGGAAATCAGCCTGATGCCGGCGGCGGTCAAACCGCGCTCGGTGAAGCCCTTCATGAAGGCGATGGTCTCGGCGCCGGGCGGCAGGAAGATGAACACGGCATCGGGCTTGGTGTCCTTGATCTTCTGCAGGAAGGGCGCAAAGTCCGGATTCTTCACCGGGGCGCGAACTTCGCCGACGATCTCGCCGCCGGCAGCGGTGAAGGTCTTCTTGAACTGGCCTTCGGCGTCGTGCCCGGGACCGTAGTCGGCAACCAGGGTGAACACTTTCTTGATCTTGTTCTTGGCGGCCCAGCTGGCGATCGGCGCCGAATTCTGCGGCAGCGTCATCGAGGTGCGCACGATGTAATTGGACTTGGTGGTCACCGCCGAAGTCGCGGCATTCATCACCACCATCGGCTTCTTCGCCTCGGTGGCGACCGGCGCTACGGCGAAGGCCGAGGGCGTCAGGCCGAAGCCGGCGAGGATGTCGACCTTGTCCTTGATCACCAGTTCCTGGGCCAGGCGCTTGCTGACGTCGCCCGCGGTGCCGGGGCTGTCGTCCTTGACGATCAGCTCGACCTTGCGCCCGCCGAAGGTGTCGCCCTGGGTGGCGAGGTACAGCTTGACGCCGTGTTCGATCTGCTTGCCGTAGGCCGCGAAGGGGCCCGTCATGGGCAATACCAGGCCGATCTTGATCGGATCGGCGGCCTGGGCTGTCAGTGATGCAGCAAGCGCGATAGCCGCCAGCGTGATGCTTTTCTTCAAATGACGCATGTCTTGTCTCCTGATAGTTGTCGACCCGATCGTGCAGGATGCCGGGCCGTACGATACTCGAAAATGCTGCGATGGCAACGTGCCTCCGTGCCTTGCCTTGCTGCGCCGGCGGCGCGCTGTGTTTTGCGCCAAAGCATGATGCCGCCTCGCGTTGCCGGTATGATTGAACGATCATTCAGTACAAAAGTCAAGCCCTCGTTCGCGACCAGGCCTGCGAGTACTGGTAGCTATCGCGTTTTGTTATGGGAGCCAGGGCAGGGCACCGGTGTGGGCATGTTTTGAACCTAAAGCAATCGGATGCTTCGTGCATCGCCCATAACGAAAAGCGATAGCTACTAGTGCGAGTTGCGGCTTGGCCCGCCGCCGGTGTTTTGTCAGAATGCTTCGCTCAAGATGCGTACCCCCTGACAAAGGACCCCATGACCATGCTGCCGAAGCGGCCGCTGTCGAACTAGCGATGGAAGTTTCCTTCAGCAAGGAGGTCGAGCAACTGCGCCAGGGCGCGGGCGAGACCTTCCACGGCGAGGGCATCCTGGCCATCACCAAGGCGCTGCTGCAGTCGGGCGTGGCCTATGTCGGCGGCTACCAGGGCGCGCCGGTGTCGCACCTGCTCGACGTCATGGTGCAGGCCGAAGACTACATGGCCGAGCTCGGCGTGCATGTCGAGGCCTGTTCCAACGAGGCTTCGGCCGCAGCCATGCTGGGCGCCTCGATCCACTATCCGCTGCGCGGCGCAGTCACCTGGAAATCGGTGGTCGGCACCAACGTCGCCGCCGATGCCCTGTCCAACCTCGCCTCGCCGGGCGTCACCGGCGGTGCGCTGATCATCGTCGGCGAGGATTACGGCGAGGGCGCCAGCGTGATCCAGGAGCGCACCCACGCCTTCGCCATGAAGTCGTCCTTGCTGCTGCTCGATCCACGGCCGCAACTGCCGAACATGGTGCGCATGGTCGAACAGGGCTTCGCGCTGTCCGAGGCCTGCAACACGCCGGCCATCCTGCAGCTGCGGGTGCGCGCCTGCCATGTGCGCGGCAGCTTCGAATGCGCGGACAACCGCGCGCCGGCGATGTCGCGCAAGGCCCTGCGCGACGAACCGGCCGCCTTCGACTACGAGAAGCTCGCCCATCCGCCGGCGACCTTCCGCCAGGAGAAGCTGAAGAACGAGCAGCGGCTGCCGGCGGCGCGGCGCTTCATCGTCGAGCAGGGGCTCAATGAGTTCTTCGCCGGCAAACGCGATGATATCGGCCTCATCGTCCAGGGCGGCCTGCACAACACCCTGGTGCGCGCGCTGCAGCAGTTCGCAATGGGTGATCACAATCTTGCCGATGCCTTCGGCGCCGCCGAGTTTCCGCTGCTCGTGCTCAACGTCACCTATCCGCTGGTGCCGCAGCAGATTGCCGACTTCTGCCGCGGCAAGCGCGCCGTGCTGGTGGTCGAGGAAGGCCAGCCCGAGTACATCGAACACGAGATCCTGGCGACGTTGCGCCGCCAGGACGTGAATACCGCCATTCACGGCAAGGACCTGCTGCAGATGACGGGCGAATACACGGTCGAAGCCATCGCCCAGGGCCTGATCAAGTTTCTCGCGCGCCACGCCGCCGATCTGCCGCTGGCCGCCGCGCAGGATTGGCTGACAGCCAATGCGGCGCGCCGCCATGCAGTGGTGGAGCAACTCGCCGCGCCGCTGCCGCCGCGCCCGCCGCAGTTTTGCACCGGCTGCCCGGAGCGGCCGGTGTTCTCCGCCCTGAAGCTGGCGCAGCAGAACGTCGGCCCGGTGCATGTCGCGGCCGACATCGGCTGCCACTCCTTCGCCACCTTCGAGCCCTTCGGCTTCGGCCACACCATCCTCGGCTACGGCATGAGCCTTGCCAGCCGTGCCGGGGTCTCGCCCATGCTGAAGCGTCGGGCGCTGGCGGTGATGGGCGACGGCGGCTTCTGGCACAACGGCCTGCTGACCGGCGTCGAATCGGCGCTGTTCAACGGCGGCGACGCCGTGCTGCTGATCATGAAGAACGGCTACACGGCTGCCACCGGCACCCAGGACATCATTTCCACGCCCGACGAGGAGCAGAAGGCGAGTGCGCCCGACAAGCGCCTGAGCCTGGTCGATCGCAACCAGACCATCGAGCACACCCTGCAGGGCCTCGGCGTCAAGTGGCTGCGCACCGTGCCCAGCTACGAGGTGGACACCATGCGCCGCACGCTGGAGGAGGCCTTCACCACCGAGACCGGCGGGCTCAAGGTGATCATCGCCGCGGGCGAATGCCAGCTCGAGCGGCAGCGCCGCGTCAAGCCCTGGCTCGCCGGCCTGCTCAAGGCCGGCAAGCGCGTGGTCAAGGTGAAGTACGGCGTCGATGACGACGTCTGCTCGGGCGACCATTCCTGCATCCGCCTGTCCGGCTGCCCGACGCTGACGCTGAAGGACAGCGACGATCCGCTCAAGGTCGATCCGGTCGCCACCGTCATCGAGGGCTGCGTCGGCTGCGGCCTGTGCGGCGAAAACGCCCATGCCGCGACGCTGTGCCCGTCCTTTTATCGCGTCGAAATCGTCCAGAACCCGGGCCTCGGCGAACGTGCACTGGCCGCGCTGCGCCGCGGCGTCATCGGCCTGTTTCAGAAACCATGAGCACCCTTCAACCCATCACCATACTGATCGCCGGCTTGGGCGGCGAAGGCGGCGGCGTGCTGGCCGAGTGGCTGGTCGAACTGGCCATCCGCTGCGGGCATCCGGCGCAGGCCACCTCGATTCCGGGCGTGGCCCAGCGCACCGGCGCCACCACCTACTATGTCGAGATCCATCCGCAAAGCCTCGCCGCGCTCGGCGGCCGCATCCCGGTCATGAGCCTGGCGCCGGTGCCGGGCTGCATCGACCTGATGGTCGCCTCCGAACTGCTCGAGGCGGTACGCGCGATCCAGAACGGCTTCGTCTCGCGCGAGCGCACCGCGCTGCTGGCGTCCTCGCAACGCACGCTGACCACCTTCGAGAAGCTGGCGCCAGGCGACGGGCGTTTCGACAGTGAGCGCCTGCTTCAGGTGGCGGGCAGCAACAGCCGGCAGCTGGCGGCATTCGACGTCGGCGGCACGGCGCGCGAGGCGGGCACGGTGCCGAGCGCCGTGCTGTGCGGCGCCATTGCGGCCAGCGGCGTGCTGCCCTTCGAACGATCTGCCTTCGAGGACGTGATCCGCGCCTCGGGGCGCGGCGTGGCGGCCAGCCTGCGCGGCTTCGCCCTCGGCTTCGAGCGCTGCGGCGCGGCGCTCGGCGCAGCGCCAGCGCCGACTCTTGTCACACAGCTCGACCTCGTCGCGCTGGGCCATGCGCGGGTCGTCGAGTTCCAGGACGCGGCCTATGGCGAGCTTTACCGGCAACGCGTCGAGCGCCTGAAAGCGGCGGAGCGGCTGGCCGATCCGCAGGGACGGCACGGCGGCGAGCTGACGCGCGAGGCTGCGCGCTTTCTCGCGCTGTGGATGGCCTTCGACGACGTGGTGCGCGTCGCCGACCTCAAGAGCCGCGCCGGCCGCTTTGCCCGCGTGCGCCGCGAGGCCGGCGCGCAAGCCGGCGAGGTGATGCGCATTGCCGATCATTTCAAACCCGGCGTGACGGAACTGGCCGGGTTGCTGCCGCAGCCGCTGGCGCAGCGCTTGCTGGACTGGGAAAGTCGGCGCCGGCGGGACGGCAAATCGCCGCTGGCGATGCCGCTCAAACTGCGCGCCGACAGCATTTCCGGCTTTTTCGCCCTGCGCCTGCTGGCCTCGCTACGCTGGCTGCGGTGCCGCGGCCAGCGCTACGCCGAGGAGCAGGCGCTGATCGAACGCTGGCTGGCGGTGGTGGAAACCGCCGCGGCCAACAGCTGGGAGACCGCCTTCGAACTGGCGCTTTGCGCCCGCCTGATCAAGGGCTATGGCGCGACCAACGAGCGCGCCAAGGAAAACTTCAGGTATATAATGAATTGTTGGACATCCACCGATGCCGGGACCATCCGCCGCGCGCGCGAAGCCGCGCTGGCCGACGACAGCGGCTCGGCCCTGGACGCGGCGATGACGCAAGCCGGCGCGTCGGCGCGAGCGGTCAAGGCAATACCGGTGCGATGGCTGAAACGTACAGGACACAGAACATGAACGATCTCACGGAAATACCTGGAGTCTGCCCGCGGCGCCACATTCACCGCCACCGCATTGCCTTTTCGGAATGCGATCCGGCGCAGATCGTCTTCTTCGCCAACTATTTCGTCTGGTTCGACACGGCCAGCCGCGAGTTCTTTGCCGCCTGCGGCATTCCGACCTGGCATGTGACGGAAAGCGAGCGCGGCATCATCGGTACCCCGGTGCTCGACGTCCAGGCGAAATTCCTCAACTCCGCCACCTACGGTGAGGACATCGAAATCGAGACGACGGTCGAGCAGTGGAACAACAAGACCTTCGTCATGCGCCATGTCGCGCGGCGCGGCGAGACGGTCCTGGCCGAGGGGCGCGAGGTGCGCATCTTCGCCATCCGCGATCCCGAGGACAAGCGCCGCATCAAGTCCATCCCCGTCCCTGAGGACATCAAGAAGGCTTGCGTGCAGTGCCGCGCTTCCGGCTGCGGCATCTGCCGCACCGAGGGCGCCGTCACCGAACTGCCGGTCGCCTAGCGGCCGCTGCCCGGCAAGGCGCGCCTGCGCCCGGGCCGGAACGACGGCGATTGCGGTCAGGAACTTCTCCCCGGAAATAAAAAAAGGCAGGCTCCGCATGGAGCCTGCCTTCGGGCTGAGGGCGATCCCGCTTACAGCTTGTCGTACTTCTTGAGGGTGGCCACCGCGTCGTCGTAGAGCGCCTTGCCGTTGGCACCCTTGGCGGCGGCTTCCTTCATCCAGGCGTCGTCGACCTGGTCGGTGGCCTTCTTCCAGCGCGCATACTCGGCCGGGGTGATGGTGACGAAGGTGTTGCCGCGGTCCTGAGAGATCTTGCGCGCGGGGCCTTCGGGGCCGTCGAAGACCCTGCCGGCCCACTTCGAGGTCTCGAGGCCGCTGTTGTTGTCGATCACCTTCTTCAGGTCCGCCGGCAGGCTGTCGTACTTGGCCTGGTTCATGGCGAAGACGAAGATCGAATTGCCTGGCTTGGGCATGCCGCGCGGCACCTCGACGTGAAACTTGGTGATCTCCTGCAGCTTGAACGTCGTCACCACTTCCCATGGAATGTTGGCGCCGTCGACCACGCCCTTGGCGATCGCCTCGGACACCTGCGGCGCCGGCATCTGGACCGGAATCATGCCCAGGGCTTCGATCATCTTCGAGCCGAGGCGGCTCGGCGCACGAACCTTGAGTCCCTTGAGTTCTTCCAAGGTCTTCGGACCGACCTTGCCGAAGTGGAAGGTAGCGCCATCATGCATGTGCATGAAGATGATTTTCGTGCCCTTGAACTCGTCGAGCGCGTTCTTCTGCACGTATTCCCACAGTGCCGGACTGGAGTTCGTCGCGTTCCTGGTCAGGAAGGGCAATTCGAAGACTTCCGCCTTGGTGAAGCGGCCGGCCTGGTAGGTGGGCAGGGTCCACACGATGTCGGCGACGCCGTCGCGCGCCTGGTCGAACAGTTGCGGCGGCGTGCCGCCGAGCTGCATCGCCGGGTAGATCTGGCACTTCAGCTTGTTGTTGGACTCCTTGGCGATCTTCTCGCACCAGGGGCCGATCAGGTTGGCGTGGGCGTTCGAGCTGGGCGGCAGGAAGTGATGCACCTTGAGGGTGATCTCTTGGGCGAGGACGTTGCCGCTGCCGACGACGATGGCCGCGGCCGCGATCAGGCGGGCGAGTGTGCGGGTTTTCATTTGTGGGTCTCCTCCGTGGAAAACTATTGTTTAAATAAAACTATTGTTTGAAAGTATGCACCAGGTACAGCGAGATGATGGGGAAAAACAGCAGCAAGCCAATGCGCAGGAAATCGGAAATCAGGAAGGGTATGACGCCCTTGAAGGTTTCCACCAGAGGCACGTCCTTTGCCAGGCGGTTGATGATATATACGTTCATGCCGACCGGCGGATGGACCAGGCCGATCTCGACCACCATCAGGGCGAGAATACCGAACCAGACGGATTTGTCCACCTGGGCCATGCCCCAGTAGTCGAGCGCCATGACCATCGGGTAGAAGATCGGGATGGTCAGCAGGATCATGGCCAGCGAATCCATCACGCAGCCGAGCAGGATGTAGATGACGAGGATCATCACCATCACCAGCAGCGGCGACAGGCCGCTGTGCTGGACCCAGGTGGCGAGCTCGCCGGGCATCTGCGACAGCGCCAGCGCGGTGTTGAGCATGTCGGCGCCGAGCAGCACGAGGAAGATCATCGCCGTCGCCTGCGCCGTGCCGACCAGGCTTTCGAGCAGGCCATGGTGGCGCATGCCGCCGGTGACCACGGCGAGGATGCCGCAGGCGGCAGCACCGATCGCGGCGGCCTCGGTCGGGTTGGCCCAGCCACCGTAGATGCCGACGATGACGACGACGAAAACCAGCAGCACCGGCAGCACCGTAATCAGGCTCTTGATCTTTTCTGCCCAGTTGACTTCGGGGGCGGCCGGGCCCGCGGCGGGGTTGAGGGTGACGATGATGCGTATCACCAGCATGTAACCCAGCATGGCGATGATGCCGGGCAGCACCGCGGCCATGAACAGCTTGCCGATCGACTCCTGGGTCAGGATGGCGTAGATCACCAGCGGCACCGAAGGCGGGATCATGATGCCCAGCGTACCGCCGGCGGCCAGTGCCCCGGTGGCCAGCGAGCCGGAATAGCCGTAGCGGCGCAGCTCGGGCAGGGCGACCTGGCCCATGGTCGCGGCGGTGGCCAGCGAAGAACCGCAGATCGCGCCGAAGCCCGCGCAGGCGCCGATCGCGGCCATTGCGACGCCGCCCTTGTGATGCCCGAGAAAGGCCGAGACGGAGCGAAACAACGCCTTCGACAGGCCGCCGTGGGTGGCGAACTGGCCCATCAGCAGGAACAGCGGAATCACCACCAGGTCGTAGTTGGAAAGCCGGGCGTAGGCCAGGTTTTTCAGCGAATTGAGCAGCGGCAGGGTGTCGCCGACCAGGTACACATAGCCGCCGGCACCGACCGTGAACATGGCGATGCCGATCGGAATGCGCACCACCAGCAATGCCATCAGGATGCCGAACATCAGGAAGCCGATCGTGGTACCGCTCATGGGTGCGCCTTGAAAGCCATGCGCAACTGGTGCGCGAACATGTAGCCGCCGGCGGCGGCGAGCAGCAGAAAGCCGGGCACCATCAGCGCCTGCGGTATCCAGGCCGGCCATTGCAGGATCATCGAGGTTTCGCCGAACTCCTTGACCGTCATCGCCCCCTCCCAGGTGCGCCAGGCGATCAGGGCGCCGAACAGGCCGACCAGCAGCGAGCCGATGGCGTCCATGATCCACAGGGTCCTCTGCGACAGATTGTGGGTGAAGAAGTCCACCTTGACGTCGCCATGAATCAGGTGGCAATAAGGAAAGAACGAGGCGGACGCGCATGCTGCCAGCATTTGCAGCACCTCGACATCGCCGGGCACGACCATGCCGAGCGTCTTGCGGCCGACAATGGAAATGACCGACATGATCACCAGGCCGACGAACACCAGTCCGCCGATGATCGCCATCAGGCGGGCCACGGCGAGCAGACGCCTGCCCCCGGGGCCGAAGCTGTCCTTGAGTGCAAACGGGGTGGGTGGTTTCGCTTCCTGCATGCGGGGCCTCGATTCAGATTCAGCCATTATGTCAGCCTGAGGAAGCGCGGCGATGACAATGTGGGTACTATTAGCTATCTCATTTTGTTATGGCAGTCGCAAGGCTCCGGATGAATCTCAAGCAACTTGAATATTTTGTCAGTGTCGCCGAACTGGGCAGTTTCAGCAAGGCGGCGCTGGTCCTCAACATCGCCCAGCCGGCGCTGTCGCGCCAGGTGCGGCTGCTGGAGACCGACCTGCACGTAAATCTGCTGACGCGCAACGGTCGCGGCGTGGTGCTGACCGAGGCCGGCAAGCGGTTGTTCGACCACAGCGTCGGCATCCTGCAACTGGTGGCGCGCGCCACCGAGGACATCGATGCCACCCGCGACGAACCCACCGGACGCATCGTCATCGGCCTGCCGCCGAGCATCGGGCGGCGCCTGACGCTGCCTCTGGTCGAGGATTTCCGCCGCAACCTGCCCAAGGCGCGCCTGGCCATCGTCGAGGGTCTGTCGACGCACTTGACGGAGTGGATCGCCACCGGCCGCGTCGACCTCGGCCTGATCCATAATCCCGAGCCCAATCCGGCGATCGAGGTGACGCCGGTGCTGGACGAGGTGCTCGGCCTGGTGGGCCCGGCCGCGGGCAAGCCCGGCAAGAAGGGCAGGGCAGGCGAGGTATCGCCGCTGCCGCTGGCCGAACTGGTGAACTACCCGCTGATCCTGCCCGAGCGCACCCATGCCATGCGCAAGCTGCTGGAGACCCAGGCGGCCTTCGCCGACCTCAAGCTCAACGTGACGCTGGAAGTTTCCAGCGTCCAGTCGATTCTCGATCTGGTCGCGGCCGGCCACGGCTATGCCGTGCTGAGCCAGACCGCGCTGGCCGCCTCCGGCCGGCCCGAGGCCTTCAGCCTGCGCCCGCTGGTCAAGCCGGGCCTGACCAGCACGCTGTTCCTTGCCGTCTCGGCACACAAGCCGGTCACGCCGCTCGGGCGGCGGGCCATGCGCCTGCTGCAGGACCTGCTCGCGGCCAGCGTCGACGATGGCAGTGCCATAACAAAACGCGATAGCTAGTAGTGTGCGCGGCGGCTTGGTCCGCCCGGGGGAAATTGTCAGAATGCCAGCATCCGAAACAGGGGCGCCCAGATGCAAATTTCCATTCCTCGCCTGTTCATGCGCAGCGGCACTTCGCGCGCCGTTGCCGCTTCGCTGCGCCACGGAAACCCGACATGAGCACCCGGCTCACCGGCATCTCGTCGATGGCGACGCGCCAGGTGCTGGCCGAACTGGCCGCTGCCTATCGGCAGCAGAGCGGCGCTGACGTTGCCAGCGAGGTCGTGTTCGAGTCGGTCGGAGGCGTTGATGCGGCGAAACGGGTGCAGGCCGGTGAGCAGTTCGATGTGGTGGTGCTCGCCGCCGATGCGATTGACAAGCTGGTCGCCAGCGGGCGCGTGATCGCCGACAGCAAGGCCGACCTGGTGAGATCAAAGGTGGCGATCGCGGTACGCGCCGGTGCGCCGCGGCCCGATATCGGATCGGAAGAATCGCTGCGACGCGCCGTGCTGTCCGCGCGCACCCTTGGCTATTCCACCGGGCCGAGCGGCACCGCGCTGCTGAAGCTGTTCGCGCGCTGGGGCATCGCCGACACCATTCGCGACCGCGTCGTGCAGGCGCCGCCGGGAGTGCCGGTGGGCCAGCTGGTGGCCCGGGGCGAGGTCGAACTCGGCTTCCAGCAGTTCAGCGAAATGGCGAGCCAGCCCGGAATCGCCGTACTCGGAACCATGCCGCCCGGTACCGAGATCATCAGCATCTTTTCGGCAGGCCTGTGCGCCGCCTCAAACCAGCCCGAGGCCGTGCGTGCCCTGCTCGCCTTCATGCAATCGCCGGCCGCGGCCGATACCAAGCGGCGCCACGGCATGGAGCCGGCGTGATTACCCCAGCGAATACTTCAGGAGCCCATCCATGATCATCGACATCCACGGCCACTACACCACCGCGCCCAAGGCGCTGGAGGACTGGCGCAACCGCCAGATCGCCGGCATCAAGGATCCGGCGCTGATGCCGAAGGTCTCCGAACTGAAAATCAGCGACGACGAGTTGCGCGAGTCGATCGAAACCAATCAGCTGAAGAAGATGCAGGAACGCGGCTCGGATCTCACCATCTTCTCGCCGCGCGCCAGCTTCATGGCCCACCACATCGGCGACTTCAATGTCAGCAGCACCTGGGCGGCGATCTGCAACGAGCTCTGCCATCGCGTCGCGCAGCTCTTCCCCGACAACTTCATCGGCGCGGCGATGCTGCCGCAGTCGCCCGGCGTTGATCCGCGCACCTGCATCCCCGAACTGGAAAAGTGCGTCAGGGAATACGGCTTCGTCGGCATCAACCTCAACCCCGACCCTTCCGGCGGCCACTGGACCTCGCCGCCGCTGACCGACCGCCACTGGTACCCGATTTACGAGAAGATGGTCGAGCACGGCATCCCGGCCATGATCCACGTCTCGACCTCCTGCAACGCCTGCTTCCACACCACCGGCGCGCACTACATCAACGCCGACACCACGGCCTTCATGCAGCTGATCCAGGGCGACCTGTTCAAGGATTTCCCGACGCTGAAGTTCGTCATTCCGCACGGCGGCGGCGCTGCTCCCTACCACTGGGGCCGCTACCGCGGGCTGGCGCAGGAGCTGAAGAAGCCCCTGCTCAAGGACCACCTGCTCAACAACGTGTTCTTCGACACCTGCGTCTATCACCAGCCCGGAATCGACCTGCTGACCAAGGTGATCCCGGTCGACAACGTCCTGTTCGCCTCGGAGATGATCGGCGCCGTGAAGGGCATCGATCCCGAGACCGGCCACAATTACGACGACACCAAGCGCTACATCGAAGCCACGCTGAATCTCAGCGCCGCAGATCGCTACAAGGTCTACGAGGGCAACGCGCGCCGCGTCTATCCGCGCCTCGACGCAGCGCTCAAGGCGAAAGGAAAATAGTCATGAGCATGAACAATCTCGGCATCGTCAAACGCAACATCGTGCGCGCCGACAAGGCAGCGGTGGACAAGCTGTCGCGCTTCGGCGTGGCCACCATCCACGAAGCGATGGGCCGCGTCGGCCTGATGAAGCCCTACCTGCGGCCGATCTACACCGGCGCTTACACCTGCGGCACCGCGGTGACGGTGCTGCTGCAGCCGGGCGACAACTGGATGATGCATGTCGCCGCCGAACAGCTCAAGGAAGGCGACGTCGTGGTCGCCGCCTGCATCAGCGACAACGAGGACGGCTTCTTCGGCGACCTGCTGGCCACCTCGTTCCGCGCCCGCGGCGGCAAGGGCCTGATCATCGACGCCGGCGTGCGCGACGTGAAGGACCTGACGGCGATGAATTTCCCGGTGTTCTCGCGCGCGATCAGCGCCAAGGGCACCATCAAGGCCACGCTCGGCTCGGTGAACATCCCGGTGGTCTGCGCCGGCGCATTGGTCACTCCCGGCGACGTGGTGATCGCCGACGACGACGGCGTGGTGGTGGTGCCGGCCGCGATCGCGCAGCAGGTGGCCGATGCCGCCGAGGCGCGCGAAAACAACGAAACCACCAAGCGCGCCCGCTTCGCCGCCGGCGAACTGGGCCTCGACATGTACAGCATGCGCGAGACACTGGCCAAGGCCGGCCTCAGGTACATCGACTGATGACCTTCCCTACTCCTGCCCTGCACTGGAACATCGCCCTGGTCGGCTATGGCGAGGTCGGTCGCATCCTCGCCGAAGACTTGCGCATGTACATCAAGACGGTGACCGCCTGCGACCTGAAAGTCGGCGCCGGCGACACGGCGGCAGCGGCGGCGATGCAGGACCATGCGTCGAAACTTGGCGTGGCGCTGTCCGCTACCCATCCGGGCACCGTCGCCGGCGCCGACCTGGTGATTTGTGCCGTCACCGCCAGCCAGACCGTCGCGGCAGCGGAGGCTTGCGCGCCCGGCCTCAAGCCCGGCGCCTTCTTCCTCGACTTGAACTCGGCTTCGCCCGCGGCCAAGATCCGGGCCGCCGGGATCATCGAAAAGGCGGGCGGGCGTTATGTCGAAGCTGCGGTGATGACCTCGGTTCCGCCCTACCGCATCCGCGTGCCGCTGCTGCTGGGCGGGCCGCACGCGACGGCGATCGAACCCGGGCTCAAGGTGCTCGGCTTCGAGGCCAAGGTCGCATCCGAAAAGCTCGGCGTCGCCTCCGCCACCAAGATGTGCCGCAGCGTGATGATCAAGGGCCTCGAGGCCATGGTCATCGAGAGCTTCACCGCGGCGCGTGCCTATGGCGTCGAAGACGCGGTGATCGCATCGCTCTACGAAACCTTTCCCGGCATCGACTGGGAAAAGCAGGCCAGCTACTTTTTCCAGCGCGTCATCGAGCACGGCCGCCGCCGCAGCGAGGAAGTGCGCGAGGTCGCCGTAACGGTGCGCGAAATCGGCCTCACGCCGTGGTCGGCGCAGGGCACGGCGGAACGCCAGGCCTGGGTCGCCGACCTGGCCGAGGAAGGGCTGTTCGGCAACAAGGGCAGCAAGGAGTTCGCCCGCAGCGCCGACTGGCGCATCGAGGCGGATCGCATCCTCGCCAAAGTAAAACCGGTGAAATGAAAATGGAATTCCAGAAAACTCCGGGCTGGCTCGACTGGTACGCCGTACCGTCGGCGCCGACTTTCAAGGTGCCGGTGGGCAGCGTGGACGCCCACTGCCACGTGTTCGGCCCCGGCGCCGAGTTTCCCTTCGCGCCGGAGCGCAAGTACACGCCGTGCGACGCCTCGAAGCAACAGCTGTATGCGCTGCGCGATCACCTCGGCTTCGCCCGCAACGTCGTGGTGCAGGCCACCTGCCACGGCGCCGACAATCGCGCCATGGTCGATGCGCTGGAAAATTCGGCTGGCCGTGCACGCGGCATCGCCACGGTGCGACGCACGGTGACCGATCAGGAACTGCAAGCCATGCACGCGGCCGGCGTGCGCGGCGTGCGCTTCAATTTCGTCAAGCGCCTGGTGGACTTCACGCCGAAGGACGAGCTCATGGAAATCGCCGCGCGCATCGCGCCGCTGGGCTGGCATGTGGTGATCTACTTCGAGGCCGTGGACCTGCCCGAACTGTGGGATTTCTTTACCGCCATTTGTGACAACTTAGCGACCACGATCGTGGTCGACCACATGGGCCGCCCCGACGTCAGCAAGCCGGTCGATGGGCCCGAGTTCGAACTCTTCGTCAAGTTCATGCGCGACCATCCGAACGTCTGGAGCAAGGTCAGCTGCCCCGAGCGGCTTTCGGTCACCGGTCCGAAGGCGCTGCACGGCGAGCAGCATGCCTATCGCGACGTGGTGCCCTTTGCCCGGCGCATCGTCGAGACCTTCCCCGACCGCGTGCTGTGGGGCACCGACTGGCCGCATCCCAACCTCAAGGACCACATGCCCGACGACGGCCTGCTGGTCGACTTCATTCCGCATATCGCGGTAACACCCGAGCTGCAGCGCAAGCTGCTGGTCGATAACCCAATGAGCCTTTACTGGCCGGAGGAGAGAAAATGGAAAGAAGAGAAGCTTTGACCCGGATGGCCGGGGCGGTAGGTGCGACTCTCGCGGTGGCGACCACGGGAGTTCGTGCCGCAGACGGCGCGGACGACGCAAAAAAACTGACCCCGTCGGGCCTTGCCCCCGACCGGAACACCAAGACGCCCGGCTTCAAGGCGCCGCCCGGATCAATCGACACGCACTGCCACATCTTCGGCCCCGCCGCGCGCTATCCCTACTCGCCGAAGCGCAGCTATACGCCCTTCGATGCCGGGCTGGACGATTTCCGCGAGGTTCATGCCAGGATGGGCATCGAGCGCGCGGTCATCGTCAATCCGAGCCTCTACGACATCGACGCCCGGGTCGCGGTGGATGCGATCGCCGCCAGCGGCGGACGCTATCGCGGCGTCGTCAACATCGACGACCGGGTTTCCGACGCGGAACTGAATGCGCTGCACAAGGCCGGCATCCGCGGCTGCCGCTTCAACTTCGTCAAGCACTTGGGCGGCTTCCCGGACATGGCCGTGTTCGACCGCAGCGTAAAGCGCGCCGCCCGTCTCGGCTGGCACGTCGTCCTGCATTTCGATGCCAAGGACCTTCCCGACTTCTACCCGCTGCTGGATGGCCTGCCGCTGCCCTACATCATCGACCACATGGGGCGGGTGCCGGCCAAGGACGGCCTGGAGCAGAAGCCGTTCAAGATCCTGGTGGACCTGCTCCAGCGCGACAAGAAATGCTACGTCAAGCTCAGCGGCGCCGACCGCGTCTCGTCCACCGGAGCCCCCTTCCACGATGCCGTACCCTTTGCGCGTCGGCTGGTCGAGACGGCGGCGGACCGGCTGGTATGGGGCAGCGATTGGCCCCATCCGAACGTGAAGACCATGCCCAACGACGGCGATCTGGTCGATCTGATTCCGCTGTTCGCGCCGGACGCCCAGACCCAGAAGCAGATTCTGGTCGACAATCCGATGCGCCTCTATCAGTTCGAAGCCTGAGCACAGGGATAGCCCGATGACTGCTTCCACCGCGACACTTTCGCCGCCCGCCGCAAAGCGCCGCCCGTGGTATCTCACGCTCTGGATCCAGGTGCTGGTCGCGATGGTGATCGGCATCCTGGTCGGGCATTTCGCGCCGCAGACCGGCACCGCCATGCAGCCGCTGGGCGATGCGTTCATCAAGATGATCCGCATGCTGATCGCGCCGATCATCTTCTGCACGGTCGTGCTCGGCATCGCCAAGATGAACGACATGACGCGGGTCGGCCGGGTCGCGATCAAGGCCCTGATCTACTTCGAGGTGCTGACGACCATCGCCCTGATCATCGGCCTGCTCATGGTCAATCTCTGGCAGCCCGGCGCCGGGATGAACATCAGTGCCGCGTCGCTCGATGCCGGGTCGGTCAAGGGTTACATCGCCCAGACGCAGACCCAGGGCGTGGTGCCGTTCCTGATGAACATCATTCCGGGAACGGTGGTCGGCTCCCTGGCCGAAGGCAACATCCTGCAGGTGCTGTTTCTCTCCGTGCTGTTCGGCGCGGTGTTGACCGCGCTTGGAAAGGCCGCCAAGCCCTTGATCGACATCCTCGATACCCTCTCGAAGATGCTGTTCGGCGCCGTGGCGATCGTGATGTGGGCCGCACCTCTCGGCGCCTTCGGCGCGATTGCGTTTACCGTCGGCAAGTATGGTGCGGGAACGCTGGTCTCGCTGGGAAACCTGCTGGTCTGTTTCTACGTAACCTGCTTGGTGTTCACCTTCTTCGTGCTCGGCCCGATCTGCCGGATTTGCGGCTTCAGCCTGCTGAAGCTGATACGCTACATCTGGGAAGAGATCCTGATCTGCCTGGCGACGACGTCGTCGGAAGTCGTGCTGCCGCGGATGATCGAAAAACTCGAAGCCTGCGGCTGCAAGCCGAGCGTGGTCGGCCTGGTAGTCCCGACCGGCTATTCGTTCAACCTCGACGGCACTTGTCTTTATCTCGCTGCGGTGACGGTTTTCCTGGCGCAGGCGACCAACACGCCGCTCGACCTCTATCAGCAACTCGGCCTGCTTGCCGTGCTGTTGCTGACATCGAAGGGTGCGGCAGGGGTGGCGGGCGCCGCCTTCGTGGTGCTGGCCGCGACGCTGTCCACCGTCGGCACGATTCCGGTCACCAGCGTCGCGCTGATCCTCGGGGTCCATCGCCTGCTGGCGGAGGGCTTGGTGCCCACCAACCTGATCGGCAATGCGGTGGCGACCATCGTCGTCTCGAAATGGGAAGGCGCGCTCGACGAAGAGCAGTTGGCGCGCGTTCTCGACGGACATTCGCGAAAGGTCTGACATGGCACTCGACAAACCCTACCAGGATGTTCCCGGCACGACGATCTTCGACGCCGAGCAGTCGCGCCTGGGCTACCACCTCAACCAGTTCTGCATGTCGCTGATGAAGGCGGAGAACCGAGCGCGCTTCAAGGCCGACGAACGCGCCTACCTCGACCAGTGGCCGATGACCGAGGAGCAGAAGCAGGCGGTGCTGGCACGCGATCTCAACTGGTGCATCCGTCTCGGCGGCAACATCTACTTCCTCGCCAAGATCGGCGCCACCGACGGCAAGAGCTTTCAGCAGATGGCCGGCAGCATGACCGGCATGACCGAGGAGGAGTACCGCGACATGATGATCGCCGGCGGCCGTTCCATCGAAGGTAACCGAGTGGTCGGCGAGGACGGCGATGCGCAGCCACACCGTCAGCCGCAGGGCAAGTCGCAGCAGAAAGCGGGAGCCTGAACATGGCCAGGATCACGGCCAGCGTCTATACCTCCCACGTCCCCGCCATCGGCGCCGCGCTCGATCTCGGCAAGGCTGGCGAGCCCTACTGGCAAAAGGTTTTTTCCGGCTACGATTTCTCCAAGCAATGGCTCAAGGACAACACGCCCGACGTCATCTTCCTGGTCTACAACGACCACGCCAACGCCTTCAGCCTGGAGTTGATCCCGACCTTCGCCATCGGCTGCGCGGCGGAATTCGCGATTGCCGACGAGGGCTGGGGGCCGCGCCCGGTGCCTGTCGTCAAGGGCCATCCGGAACTTGCCGCGCACATTGCACAGTCGGTGATCCAGGACGACTTCGACCTGACCATCGTCAATCGGATGCCGGTGGACCACGGCCTCACCGTGCCGCTCTCCTTGATGTGCGGCCAACCGCAAGCCTGGCCGTGCCCGGTGATTCCCTTTGCGGTGAACGTGGTGCAGTACCCGGTGCCTTCGGGCCGGCGCTGCTTCAATCTCGGCCGCGCCATCCGCAAGGCCGTCGCCTCCTTCGACGCGCCCTTGAAGGTGCAGATCTGGGGCACCGGCGGCATGAGCCACCAGCTGCAGGGACCGCGCGCCGGCCTGATCAATCGCGAATTCGACACCGCCTTCCTCGACCAGCTGATCGCCGATCCCGCGACGCTGGCGCAAAAGCCACACATCGATTACGTGCGCGAAGCCGGCTCGGAAGGCATCGAGCTCGTGATGTGGCTGATCGCGCGCGGCGCCATGAGCGACAATCCCCCGAAGGTCGCGCACCGCTTCTACCATGTGCCGGCGAGCAACACCGCCGTCGGCCATTTGATACTGGAGAACACATGAGCAAGACCATCAAGGTTGCGCTGGCAGGCGCCGGCGCCTTCGGCATCAAGCACCTGGACGCCATCAAGCTGATCGACGGCGTCGAAGTCGTGTCGCTGGTCAGCCGCGACCTGGCGAAGACGAAGGAAGTGGCCGCCAAGTACGGCATCGGCCACGTCAGCACCGACCTCGCCGACAGCCTCGCGCTGCCGGCCGTCGACGCGGTGATCCTGTGCACGCCGACGCAGATGCACGCGGCGCAGGCCCTGGCCTGCATGCAAGCCGGCAAGCATGTGCAGGTCGAGATCCCGCTGGCCGACAGCCTGGCCGGCGCCGAGGCGGTGCTGGCGCTGCAGCGCAAGACCGGGCTGGTCGCCATGTGCGGCCACACGCGCCGCTTCAACCCCAGCCACCAGTGGCTGCATAACAAGATCACCGGCGGCGAATTCAACATCCAGCAAATGGACGTGCAGACCTACTTCTTCCGGCGCAGCAACATGAATGCACTGGGTCAGGCACGCAGCTGGACCGACCACCTGCTGTGGCACCACGCCGCGCACACGGTCGACCTCTTCGCCTACCAGACGGGCGGCACCATTGTCGCCGCCAACGCGCTGCAGGGGCCGCTCCATCCGGGGCTGGGCATCGCCATGGACATGTCGATCCAGTTGAAGAGCAGCACCGGCGCGATCTGCACGTTGTCGCTCTCCTTCAACAACGACGGCCCGCTCGGCACCTTCTTCCGCTACATCGGCGATAGCGGCACCTACATCGCGCGTTACGACGACCTGATCGATGCCAAGGACAACAAGATCGACGTCTCCAGGGTCGATGTCTCGATGAACGGCATCGAGCTGCAGGACCGCGAGTTCTTCGCCGCGATCCGCGAAGGCCGCGAGCCGAATGCCAGCGTGGCCCAGGTGCTGCCCTGCTACCGCATCCTCGACCGGCTGGAGCAGCAGCTGGCGCAGAGCGCATAGGAGCCCCAATGCAGCAGCGCCGCCTCGGCCCTTTCAGCGTCTCGGCCCTCGGGCTGGGATGCATGAATCTCAGCTACGCCTACGCTACGCCACCCGCACCCGAGGCCGCCGCGGCAGTGCTGTTGCGCGCACTGGATCGCGGCATCAATTTCTTCGACACCGCGGCGCTGTATGGCTTCGGCGCCAACGAGACGCTGCTCGGGCGCGTGCTGAAGCCGCACCGTTCGCAGATCGTGCTGGCGAGCAAGGGCGGCATGACGGGCATCAATGGCAAGCGCGTGATCGACGGCCGGCCGCAAAGCCTCAGGCGCGACTGCGAGGATAGCCTGCAGCGCCTGCAGACCGATGTCATCGACCTCTATTACCTGCACCGTTGGGACAAGCAGGTGCCGATCGAGGACAGCATCGGCGCACTGGCCGATCTGGTGCGCGAGGGCAGGATCAGGAGCATCGGCCTCTCCGAAGTGTCGGCGCCGACGCTACGGCGCGCGCATGCCGTGCATCCGATAACCGCGCTGCAGTCGGAATACTCGCTGTGGACGCGCGAGCCGGAAATCGCCACGCTCAAAGCCTGCCGCGAGCTGGGCGTGGCCTTCGTCGCCTTCAGCCCGCTGGCCCGCGCCTTCCTCACTGGCACGCTGCGCGACCCGCAGGCGGAACTCGAGGCGAAGGACATCCGCCACATGATGCCCCGCTTCGATGCGGACAACTACGCGAAAAACCTCGAATTGCTGCCGGGATATCGACGCATCGCCAATGAGGCGCATTGCACGCCGGCCCAGCTCGCACTGGCCTGGCTGCTGGCGCAGGGCGAAGACATCATTCCGATCTTCGGCACCCGGTACCCGCAGCATCTCGACGAGAATGCCGGTGGCGCCGCCGTGAAGCTCGATCGCCACATCGTCGCGCGGCTGGATGCGCTGATCAACCAGCAGACAGTCGCCGGGCCACGCTACAACGCGGCCACGCAAACGGAAGTCGACACCGAGACTTTTTGATTCGGGGCACAGGAGGCAGGACATGAATACCGGCAGGCAGAAGCGCATGATCTCCGGCACCACGATGTTCGATGGCGATCAGGCGCGCAAAGGGTACGCGCTGAACAAGATGTGCTTTTCCTTCAACTCGGCCGAGAACCGCGCCGAGTTCCTGCGCGATCAGGAAGCCTACTGCAGCAAGTACGGGCTGAACGAGCAACAGCGCGCGGCGGTGCGCAGCCTCAATGTCCTGCAGATGCTCGCGGCCGGCGGCAACGCCTATTACCTGGCCAAGCTGGGCGGCATTTTCGGGCTCGACATGCAGGACATCGGCGCACAACAGACAGGCATGACCAAGGAGGCCTTCAAGGCCAAACTGGTCGCCGCGGGAAAGTAAACATATGGCCAAAATAGTCGGCGGCATCAACGTCACCCACGTGCCCTACATCGGACGCGCGATTGCCAACAACCTGCAGCAGGACCCGTACTGGAAGCCCTTCTTCGACGGCTTCCCGCCGGTCCACGACTGGCTGGCGAAGGTCAAGCCGGACGTCGCCGTGGTCATCTACAACGATCACGGGCTGAACTTCTTCCTCGACAAGATGCCGACCTTCGCCGTCGGCGCCGCAGCCGAGTACAACAACGCCGACGAGGGCTGGGGCATTCCGACCCTGCCGCCCTACCAGGGCGAGCTGGATCTCTCCTGGCACATGATCGACTCGCTGGTCGAGGAAGAGTTCGACATCGTCACCTGCCAGGAAATGCTGGTCGACCACGCCTTCACGCTGCCGCTCGAGCTGTTCTGGCCGCAGCGGAAATCCTGTCCGGTGCGCACCGTGCCGGTCTGCGTCAACACCGTGCAGTTCCCGCTGCCGACGCCGGCGCGCTGCTTCAAGTTCGGCCAGGCCATCGGCCGCGCCATCGAGTCCTGGGACAGCGATGCGCGCGTCGTGGTGATCGGCACCGGCGGCCTCTCGCACCAGCTCGACGGCCAGCGCGCCGGTTTCATCAACAAGGAATTCGACCTGATGTTCATGGAAAAGCTGATCAGCGATCCGCTGTGGGTGACGCGCTATTCGATACCCGACCTGGTCGAGCTGACCGGCACCCAGGGCGTCGAACTGCTCAACTGGCTGACCGCGCGCGGCGCGCTGCTGGGCGAAGTGGCGAAGGTGCATGCCAACTACCACGTCCCGATTTCCAAC
>Ga0172379_10003445_pt1 | contig 25193 bp, 21 predicted proteins | sample GrowelOW334metaG_FD_119756 | JGI IMG/M metagenome (GOLD analysis project Ga0172379, IMG submission 119756) | Groundwater microbial communities from an aquifer near a municipal landfill in Southern Ontario, Canada - Groundwater well OW334 metaG | ecosystem: Environmental > Aquatic > Deep...
AATGAAAGCGCGGTTGATATGAAGAAAATAGAGCAGAAGAATTATTTAAAATATTTGATGATAGTCGCCGCATTGGCGTTTCTGTCCGGTTGTTCGAGTTGCGGGAAATCAGGCGGCGGAACTCCGGCGCAGAGCCCGTCAGGCATGCCGGTGATAGAAGTTGGAATCACGAACAGCGACAGCGTGAATTATATAGTCAGGGCGGAGGTCGCCCTGACCGACAGCGAGCATGAGGTCGGTCTTATGAACAGGAGCTCTCTCGCCGGGAACGCCGGGATGCTGTTTGTTTTCACGGATTCGCAAATACGGTCATTCTGGATGAAGAACACGCTTATACCGCTGGACATGATATTCGTCGGGGCCGACAAGGTGATTGTGAGCATCAGCAAGAACACGGTTCCGCTGACAACGACTTCGCACTGGTCCGCCGGTCCCGCGAAATATGTTCTCGAAGTGAACGGCGGTTACTGCGACAGCAAAAACATCGGGGTCGGCGACACGCTGACGTTCGAGGGATATTAAGGCGGTATTGTAATAGCAGTTTAGAGCTGTAAGCTTAAGCGCGTTAATTCAACTTAGACAATTTTCCGGTCGTAAAATATATGATGCGTTCGCAGATATTCGTGACGTGGTCGGCGATGCGTTCGAGCGACTGGACGACAACCATCAGGTGTGAAACGAAGCTGATGCAGTTGTTGTCCTTGATCATGAAATCGACGAGTTCTTTAAAAATGCGGCTGTTGTATTCGTCGACGGCGTCGTCCATGTCGATGACTTTGCGAGCGAGTTCGGCGTCTTTTTTTACGAAGGCTTCAAGGCTGAGGTGAAACATCTCGGTCACGCGCTCGGCCATTTTAGGGAGATCGACATATGGCTTGAGTTGCGGAAGGGCGGCGAGTATTTTGGCTTTTTTAGAGATTTTGGTGGTATGGTCGGCGAGGCGCTCGACGTCGGTGATGATTTTCAGAACGCTTTCGATGGTGCGAAGGTCCGAGGCCATGGGTTGCTGAAGGGCAAGCAGCCGCAGGCACTTCTCCTCGATTTCGATTTCCTTGTGGTCAATTTCCTCGTCGGCGGCGATCACTTTATCGGCGAGAGCGACATCCTGCTCGATCAAAGCTTTGACTGAGCCTTTAATAAGATCCTCGGTCATCGCGCCCATTTCGAGAACGGAGTGAAGCAGGTCTTCGATTTCCTGAGCGAAAGATTTTCTGATATTCTCGTCGGTCATCCGAACCTCCCGGTTATGTAATCTTCAGTCTGTTGCGCGCCAGGTCTCGTGAAGATCTTGTCTGTGGGGCCGATTTCAATGATTTCTCCGTGGAGGAAGAATGCCGTGATGTCGGAAACGCGGGCCGCCTGCTGCATATTATGGGTCACGATAACGATGGTATAGTTTTCCTTCAGGGAATGCATCAGTTCTTCAATTCTCAGGGTGGCGATCGGATCGAGCGCTGAGCAAGGCTCGTCCATCAGAAGGATTTCAGGCTTGACGGCGAGAAGGCGGGCGATGCAAAGGCGCTGCTGCTGGCCGCCGGAAAGTTCCATCGCCGACTTGTTGAGTTTGTCCTTGACCTCGTCCCAGAGGCCTACCGATTTCAGGCTGTTTACAACGATCTCCTCGAGGTCTTTATGCGAGGCAGCCATTCTGTGGATTTTCAGTCCGTAAGCGACGTTGTTGAAGATCGGCATCGGGAATGGGTTGGGCCTCTGGAAGACCATGCCGACTCGCTTGCGAAGGCTAACGACGTCTGTCGCCCTGTCGAGCACGGAGAGTTCGCCGAATTTCACGGAGCCATCCGTTTTAACGTTTTTAATAAGGTCGTTCATGCGGTTGAGCGTCCGGAGGAAAGTTGATTTGCCGCAACCGGACGGCCCGATGAGGGCGGTGATCTGATTCTTCGGAATATCTATAGAAATGTTTTTGAGCGCGTGAAAGTCGCCGTAATAAAGGTTGAGGTCTTTCACGGCGATCACGGGATTTTTAATATCAACTGTTGTCAGCATTGTTTAGCTTTCGGCGGCGCGAAGCCTTTCCTTATTTGAGTTTATCACCATTTCCGGCGTTTTCTGAATCTGTTGCGAAAAAATATCGCTATGAGATTGAGTCCGAAAACGAGGACGACGAGAACGAGCGCGGTTCCATATTTTGTTTTGTCCGGAATGCCCGGCACCTGTGTGGCGATGATATAGAGGTGATAGGGAAGGGCCATCGCCTGATCGAAGATCGAATGGGGGAGCCGCGGGAGGAAGAAGGCGGCGACGGTAAACAGAATAGGAGCGGTTTCGCCGGCGGCGCGGCTTACGCCGAGAATAGAGCCTGTGAGAATGCCGGGAAGCGCGTTGGGAAGAACGACTGTGCGGATGGTTTCGAGCCGTGTGGCGCCGAGAGCGAGAGCGGCCTCGCGGAATGACTTGGGCACGGTGAGCAGCGCTTCCTCGGAAGCCGTAATGATGACCGGCAGAATGAGAAAAGCGAGAGTGAGCGAACCTGAGAGGATGGAGGAACCGAACTGAAGGAAGATGACGAACAGGCCGAGTCCGAAGAGTCCGAAAACGACGGAGGGAACGCCTGCGAGGTTGACGATGCTGAGGCGAATCAGGCGCGTGAGCCAGTTGTCGCGAGCGTACTCGGTGAGATAGACGGCGCAGGTGACTCCGAGCGGGAGCGAGACTGAAATGGCGCAAATAACGAGATAGAGAGTGCCGACGATGGCGGGAAAAATGCCGCCTTCTTTCATTCCGGCGCGAGGCGCGGCGGTAAGGAATTCAATGTTTATCGCAGGCAGTCCTTTAACGAGCAGAAAACCGAGAATGAAAATGATGGGCAGCACGACCGCGAAACCGCAGAGCGTCAGGATTGTGAAAGCGATATGCTGCGATATTTTAGCCCGCATTTAAGCTCTGGCGCCCTTTCTCCGGACAGCGACGTCTGCTATCAGATTGATGACGAAAGCGATGCAGAACAGCGTGATGCCGATCGCAAAAAGCGCGTGGTAGTGGTCGCTGCCTCTGACGGTTTCGCCCATTTCCGCGGCGATTGTGGCGGTAAGAGTGCGCACCGGCTGGAAAATCGTATGCGGAATGACGGCCGAGTTGCCGCAAACCATCATGACGACCATCGTCTCGCCGATCGCGCGGCCGACGCCGAGCATGACCGCCGCGATTATTCCTGAAAGCGAAGACGGAAAAATAACTTTATAAAGCGTCTGCCACTTAGTGGCGCCGAGCGCGAGCGAAGCTTCCCGCTGATCTTTCGGGACGGAATAAATCGCGTCCTCCGAGATGGTGGCGATGGTGGGAATCGCCATGAAAGCGAGAACGATTCCGCCGGTGAAGGCTGTAAGTCCGGTGCTGATGTGGAACGCGTTTTTTACAAACACCGAGAGAGTGACCATTCCGATGAAGCCGAGAACGACGGAAGGAATTCCGGCGATAAGCTCGACGATAATTTTGAGGAAATCGCGGATTTTGGGAGGCGCAATTTCGGCGATATAGAAGGCGCATCCGACTCCGAGCGGCGCGGCGATCGCGGTTGCCAGAGCGGTCACCAGCAGCGAGCCTTCGATCAGCGGCAGTATCCCGAATTTCGCCGGAGACGATATCGGATACCACAGTTTGCCGGTTAGAAAATCCTTGATCGAAACCACGCTGAAAACAGGCAGGCCGTCGCGCAGCAGATAGACAAAAATCAGTATGAGAATGATGATCGAGAAAATGCTCGCGAACGCGATCAGATTCTCCCAGAGAAATTCTTTTATTTTTTTTCGCTTCATATATGAAAAACGGAATTATTTCAGCGGAACAAAACCGGTGTCCTTTACGATAGTCTGGCCTTCGGGAGACAGAACGAAATCGATGAAATTCTTAACGGAATCCTTCGGTTCGCCGTTCGTGTACATGTAAAGCGGCCTTGAGATCGGGTATTTGCCGGAAAGCACGTTATCAAGCGTCGGCGCGACCGGTTCATCGCCGGTTTTGCCGGAAATGGCGAGCGCTTTCTGTTTGCTCGAGATGTATCCGATTCCGTAATAACCGATAGCGGAAACATTCGTGGTAACTTCATCCGCTATCGCCTGCGATGAGGACATCAAAAGCGCCGTAGGGCTGAACTCGACGTTTCCTTTGGAGTTGCCGTTGTTCAGAACGTGTTCCTTGAAATAGACATGCGTTCCGGAGTTGACCTCGCGGGACAGGATAACGATTTTTCCGGGCGCGCCGCCGATTTCCTTCCAGTCAGTTATCTTGTTGGTGAATATATCTGCGAGTTGGGCGATAGTGAGAGAATCGATTTTATTTTTCGGATTGACGACGATAGCGATGCCGTCTAGAGCGACTTTGAATTCATTGGGATCGACGCCGTTCTTTTTCGCCTGTTCGATTTCGTCCGGTTCGACAGAGCGCGAGGTTTCGGCGATATCGGTTGTTCCGTTGAGAAGCGCGGCAATTCCCGTTCCTGAGCCGCCGCCGGTTACTGCCATGCTCGCGGACGGATATTTCTTCATGAACGCTTCGGCCCACGCCTGGCCGAGGTTGACCATGGTGTCTGACCCTTTGATCTGAATGCCCGCCGCGCTCCCGCCTCCTGGTTCCGCGCCGTTTCCTTTTTTCGGCCTGCTGCATCCGGCTGACATGGCAAGCGCTCCGATTATCGCACAAACCGCGGCTGTCTTAATTTGTTTTCTCATAAATACCTCTTTAACAATGTAATCAGGCGCAAACTCAGAGCGAAATAGACTGGCTGAGAGTTTTTGCAATCAACGCATATATACGCGATATTGTATTCATATCAATTTGTTTAATCAAGTATATGGATAGGCATGAAAGGGAAGTTGAATAATCTGCCTTAACGGTTATGGATTGACACATCGATTTTAAAAGCGCTATTTTTCAATTTTACCAATTACTGAAGAAGGATCGCTGATGGACTCTATCATAATAAGGAAAGCTAAAAAGGAAGACGTTGAAACGATTGTAGCGATGCGGATAGCGATCCAGAAGCATCTTGAGAAGATCGACCCGGAAACATGGCGGTTTTCTGAAGAAGGATACGCGATGGCGCCCAAAGAGATAAGGTTTCGGCTGGAGAGCAAGGCGTGCTGCATTGCGATAGCGGAGACAACAGGAGGGGCGCCTGTTGGAATGGTGATGGCGGAGATCGTGAAGAATTCGGGCGTCGTGCCTGAAATGTACGGGCATATACATTGGCTGTATGTGAGGGAGCCGGCGAGGCGTCTCGGAATCGGAAAGCGGCTGATACAATACACGAGCGGTTTTTTCGAGACGTGGAATATCGAATTCATAACAGTGGGCTATGTCGTCAAAAATCCTGAAGCGGCTGCTTTCTGGCCGTCAGCGGGCTTCAAGCCGCGCGTAATGCATGCGTATACAACGCGCGAAAAGCTAAACAGGCTGACAGAGGGGATGCCGCCGGCAAAGGATATTTAATCCGGATTCCGTGATTATTCCCTAATGTTCATCAAGCGAAATCTTATCTGAATAACATTATTTTTTGACAGTTTTCTTGAGGGTTTTCTTTTTAACCGTTTTCGCCTTCTTTATTGCTGCTTTATTCTTAGGCGCGGCTGCGGCGCAGGTTTTCTGGTCGCGCAGGCAGATATTGCACCGGCTGTCGGCGCACCACTGGCAGAAAGTGCAGTCGGGACACGGATGTTTTTTCGGGCCGGCAGAACTCTGATCGCATTTCATATCATTTCCTTTTGACTATTAAGCAGGCATAAAGTCATTCTATAAGTTAAGCCATAAATATAATAATATGCAGCTCTGGCATCAAGTTCCAGCACAAAACACAACATAGTCTCGCGCGCGGGATAAAAAATCGATATAATATGAAAGAATGAAGCAGGCGCGCTCATAAATAAATACAAGCGTCTGATGTAGAGGGAGCGCGAAATAATTGTAATCCGGAGAGATAAAATGAGAAAACGAATGCTGTATTTGGCCGTAATAATGACATCGGTTTTGGTAATGGCGGCGGCGCCGCTTTGGGCGGAAGAGACATCCGTGGCGGCGACAGATGCAGCGGTGGCAGCCGCAACGCCGACTTTTTATGCGGTTGCGTTCAAAGGAGTGGACCGGAAGATGATCGGCGAGATACTGCCGATGGTTTCGAAAGAACTTTTGGATATCCCGTTCGAGTTACTCGAATCGGCGCCTGATATTCCAAAAGAAGCGTATGAGGAAGTGAGGGAAAAATACTATGCCGGCGCGATACTGGATTATCTGGAGACGCTGATGCCGAAGGGCGGGGTCGCCATAATCGGTTTTGTAAACGAACCGATATTCGCCGGCCCGTCGCCATTCGTGGATGGTGTAGGGCTGCCGGATAAAGGCGCCGCGATAGTATCTCTCGCGCAACTCAAGGAAGTGGATTATTACCGCTTCCGGCGCCGCGCATTCAGCGAAGCCTTGCACGAGATGGGCCATGTCGCCGGACTGGATCACGACCCGAAGTCTTATTGTGTTATGCAGGATACTCACGACAAGGGGCAGCTCGACGCGCGAGAAACGAGTTTCTGCCCGTTTCATCTTCAAAACGCCTATAAATTCCTCAGCAAGAAAATCCCGAATTTGAAACCGGTGGACCCGTACAAAGGCAAACAGAAAGTTCCGCCGGTTAAATCCGCATACAAGGAAGATGCCGAAAAGAAGGAGAAACCGGCGGACATTAAGCCGCCGGAGTTGCTGGATATTTATCCGAACGAAGGCGCGATGGTCACGAAGGACATCGGGTATATACGCGCGAGGCTGGTTGATCAGCCGGCCGGAGCGGGCGTCGACCCCATGAGCATTCTGCTTCTTGTGGACGGAGCGCAACTGAATTTCAACTACACCGAAGCAACGGGCGAACTGACCGCCAGACTGCGCGATCTCGATCCCGGAATACATTCGGTGGAACTTCACGCGTCGGATAAAAAGAATAATTCAATGAACCCGTTTTTCTTTTCTTTCATAGTGAACGAATGAGATTGTCTGATGAAATTATAATGCGCGATACAGGAGAGTATGAATGAAACGAATGATTATGCTGATAACGATTCTCGCCGCTTTTTTGTCTGGGCAGGCAGCAATTTCTCAAGAGGCGGCGCCTGACGCAGGCGTGACTAACAAACGAATCATTCTGACCGTAAAGGAAGCTCGCGGGAACGCGGAAAACTACAAAGGCAGGAAAGTCGTTGTTGTAGGCGTTTTCATGGGATGGAACGGACGCTGCAAGCCTCCAGCTCCGATGAGAAACGACTGGATGATTCAGGACAAGGAAGGCAACTGCATCTGGGCGCGCGGCATGTATCCCGAGGATTGCTCCGCGGTGACGAAAATAGGCGTTGGAAATGATGTGGCGGTGGAAGGATTTTTAAGAATTGAAAAAAAGGAAGTCGTGATCATGTCCACCCGCACGCAGGAGGTAATAGCGCAGCAGAAACAAAAGAAGAAGGAACAGACTCAGAAACAATACGATGAAATGAATACGCAGTTGCAGAAAATATTAGATAAGCAAAACCTTCAAAATGTTTTGAAGGTGAGCGACATCTCGTTCAACCCGTCGGTTTTCGTAGGATCTGAGCGGCATGTGAAAGGCCAGTATTTTGCGGACAAAGGCCATTGCGAAGGCGCGCCGCCGTTTGATAACTCAGTATGGATGTTTGAAGATCTGCTGGGCAAGTGCATTTTCGTTCATGGGCAGCGTCCGGAGATCGACGGGAAAGCGCTGAACGTCGGCGACCTCGTCACAATCAAGGCGGTTGTTAAGCAGAAAGAGACAGCCGGGAAAACGGTTTACTATCTCGACACCATGGATGCGCCCGAAAAAGAAGCGGAGTCTGTAACGAAAAAGGAACCGGTTAAAAAAACTGAGGCGCCTAAAAAAACGAATTCCGTTAAAAAAGCGACTTCCGCAAAAAAATAAATAACGAGTATGAACCGTGTCAGAATAATTCTATAATATTCAAAATTTAACGGAGGCTTAGGAATGTTCAGAAAAACGGTAGTTATGTTGATTGCGGGAATGTTAATTGTCACGGCTGCGCAGAGCGCGAGCGCAGCGAAGCCGGCGGCTCCGAAAGCCCCTGCGGCAAAAAAAGCTGCGGCTCCGAAGGCTGACGCGATTGTCGATTCGCTGTTCAAGAAAACTGCCGAACTGAAAACATATAAATTCTTTTTCGATTACTTTGTTCCCAAAACCGACAAGGTTAAAGGGGAATCCAGAACATGCGATTTCTGGTATTCCGGACCGGGCTATCTGCGGCTCGTTGTCACCGACGGCGACGATAAAGGCTCGCAAGTCGTATATAACGAGGAAAAGAACGATAAGGCGGTAAAGGCGAAACAGTCTTATATGCCGATCGCGATTTCCGTTAAGAAGAATGATCCGCGGCTCGAAGGATTTTTCGTAAGCGACTGGAACTCCGACGTGAAGGAAATAAAGAAATTCACAAGCGGCGCGAAACCTATCCTTGCAGGCGAAGAAAAGATAAAGGACCGGGTTGGATACAAAGTCGTGTTTGACGGCCTAAAGGGCGAATTCGACAAGGTGATAATCTGGATAGACAAGAAGGACAGCGTTCTGCTGCAATACGAGTATTATCTCGGCGGCCCGCTGAAGCAGCGCAAAACTTGGTACAACTACGACCTTAACCCGGCGATCACAAACGCTGATTTCAAGATTTGATCTTAATGCTCAGTATTTGATAGCTTTAAATTCATCTTCCAGAGCGGAATACAGGCTTTTAAATCGGGCCTGATTTTCGCCGTATTTCTTTGTCATGGCCGGGTTGGGCTTTGTTGTTGAAGTGACGCGAACTGTGGCGTCGGCGGCTTCCACGACGTTTTTGAAAGCGCCTGCGCCTGAGGCGGCGAGAAGGGCGGCGCCATAGGCCGGGCCCTCGTCATGATTGACTGTCACCACCGGTTTGCCGAACATGTCGGCCTGCATCTGGCGCCAGAAAGCGTTCTTGCCGCCGCCGCCGGTTGCGCGCACCTGTTCGACTTTGATTCCCATCGATTCCATTATGTCCAGCGAATCTTTAAGCCCGTAAACGATGCCTTCCATCACAGAGCGAACCATGTGGGCGCGATTGTGGCGCGGCGAAATGCCGAAGAAGACGCCGCGCGCGAAAGGGTCTTTGTGCGGCGTGCGTTCGCCGTTTAGGTAGGGCAGGAAGAGAAGGCCTTCGCAACATGGGGCGGCTTTTTGCGCTTCCCGGCTGAGCAGGTCGTAGGCGTCGCCGCCGCCGGCTTTTTCCGCAGCGATTTCCTTTTCGCAGAACGTGTCCCGGAACCATTTGAACGAAAGCCCTGCGGAGAGCATGACGCCCATCAGATAGAATTTGCCTGGCACGGAGTGGTTAAAGGAATGGACGCGGGCGCTTGGGTCAACGCGGAGTTTATCCGTGTGCGCGAAGATGACGCCTGAGGAGCCGATGCTGGACGAAACGCGGCTCGGGCGCACGATGCCGGTTCCGATAGCGGCGCATGTGTTGTCGGCGCCGCCGCCGACCACCGGCGTTCCTTCGCGCAGGCCTGTCAGCCGCGCCGCCTCGCGCGTCACAAGGCCGGCTATCTCTGAAGAACCGACTATCGGCGGAAGTATACTTGTTTTTATTCCCATGTCGCGGATCAGGTCGGCCGCCCATTCGCCTTTCGCCACGTTAAGCATGAGCGTTCCGGCAGCGTCCGAAATATCAATCGCGCGTTCTCCGGTGAGCTTGAACCGCACGTAGTCCTTCGGCAGCAGGAAGCAGGACATTTTCTTATATAGATCGGATTCGTTTTTTTTCATCCACAGAATTTTAGGCGCGGTGAAGCCGGTGAGGGCAGGGTTGGATGCGGTTTTGATTAAGCGGTCGGCGAACTTCTTCTGAAGCGTGTCGCATTCTTTAACGGGCCGCTGGTCGCACCACAGGATGGCTGGGCGGAGCGGTTTGTCGGCGGAATCGAGGGGAACGAGGCCGTGCATCTGGCCCGAAAGGCCGACAGCGGCTATTTTCGAGGCGTCAGCGCCGCCGGCCATCAGTTTGCGAACAGCGCTGGCGGTCGCTTTCCACCAGATGTCGGGCGCCTGCTCGGCCCAGCCGGGTTTAGGCGTTGAAAGCGGATACTCCTCTCTCGCTGAGCCGGCGATGCGGCCTTTCCCGTCTATGAGCAGAGCTTTCAATCCAGTGGTTCCGATGTCGATTCCGAGAAAATATTTCATGCGGTTTCACCTCAAGGGTTCGAAAAGAATTTTGCTAAACAAATTTGAATCGTCGCGCTCGAAATGATTCACGATGTCTTTGAATCATTTCAAAACGCGCCGCGCATCAAGGATAAATATAAATGAAAGCGGAATCGGATGTCAAAAAACCGGCTGAAAAAAGAAGCGCCGGGCCTTGCGGCCCGGCAGTATAAGGGCAGATATTAAAAAAGAAAAATGATGTCGGGGGGAGTCCGTGGTTTTTTATTGAACACATAACCTGCGGTTCAAAAAAACGGGCTCCTGAGCCATACCCCGGAGGGGGCAGGCTTGTATAGCAGTTATTTACCCGACGGCGGCAGGATTAAACATGGCCGAAGCAAATAATCAAACGGGCTATTCTGAAAGCGTGAATAATCAGGGTTCAATTGAGAAATGCGGCGCAGTGGATTATAAAGTGATGATAGAGCATTAGGCGGCGGAGCATAGCATGAAGATATTGATAGCGATATTGGCGGTGGCGGCGATAATATTTTTCGCATACAGATCGGCGTCGGCGCAATCGGCGGCGACGATGACTGTCACGTTTGTTTATACAAATGATATGCACGGTGTTTTCAGAGGCTCCGATGAGAGCGCGTTTATGAAGTTGAAACCGGCGCAGGGACTGTTGAGAATATCGACGCTGATAAAGCGCGTGAAAAGCGAGAATCCGAACACGATAGCGCTCGACGCGGGCGATGCGCTGCACGGCACGCCGATGATGTATGTTTTTCGCGGCGAACCCGTTGCGGAATTAATGAACGCCGCCGGTTACGACATAATCACGCTCGGGAATCACGATTTCGAATGGAAGATGCAGGTCGCATCGGAACGCGTCGCGCGCGCGAAACAGGATGTCGTTGTTTCGAACGCTGTTTTCCCGCCGGGATACGATTTCAGCGCCGTGAAGCCGTATGTCATCCGCGAGATCGGCGGGGTCAAGGTTGCGATTGCGGGATTGTTCACTGATGAAACATTAAAATTTATATGGCCGGGCTATATTCAGGGGCTGGAAATCGAGCCGGCGGAAAAAGCGCTCGAAAGGCTATACCCCGATATGCTGCGCGAAGCGGATTATATTGTTTTGTTGTCGCATCTCGGAACGGCGAACGACTTGCAGATCGCGACTTCCTCGACCGGAGCAGATCTTATTCTCGGCGGCCATTCCCACAATGTGATATTTCCGCCGATTCAGATAGGTAAAACATATATTATGAACTCCGGCGCTTACGGGCTCAACCTCGGGAGGGTGGATGTCGATTTTGCTCCGGGAGACGACGGGCGCATGAAGCCGGTCGGCGTTCGAGCCTCAATGATTCCCGCTGACGAATCGGTTACTGAAGACCCTGAACTGGTTCCTGTTTACGAGCAGTACAGGACAATGCTCGCGGATGTGATGTCGCTGAAAGTCGCCGAATCATGGGCGATCGCCGGCGATAAGAAACGGACGGGCGACAGGGCGGCGGACCTGCTGCGCGAGGCGACAGGAGCCGACATAGCGTTCATAGGGGCGGGCCAGATAAGCGGCGAGATGGGCGTCGGGCCGGTTGCGGTTAAGGACTTCTATAAAGTAATGACATCTTACTCGCGGCAAAACATAGTTCTCGGAAAATTGAGCGGAGCGCAGATCGCTGATCTGATCGAACGCTCGGCGAACGGAACCAAGGCGGCGAACGGCATATATTTTTCTGGAATTAAGTATGAAATCAGTTCCGACGCCGCCGGAAAGAGTATCGTTTCGATAACGGTAAACGGAAACCCGCTGGATAGCAACGCCGGTTATCTTGTCGCGTCAACAGGGAATTTCATTATGGAGCGCACTGATTTGCTGAGCGCAGATCCTGGCGGCGTAGCGGACACCGGCGAAACTCTGCGTGATGTGGTCATGAAGCAACTTGGCATTGGCGGCGGAGGCAATTATGCATCGGGGAAAATCGGGAAAACAGCGTCGCCGCCTGACGAAGCGAATTAATCACGGCAAATAATCATAATTGCGCGCACAGAGCTATTGGATAACGCCGCCGACTCTTGATTGCAGATCGCGCATAAGAAGATTGATTTCAAGTATTTCCGGATAAACTTTGTAAACCCTGAACAGAACCATCTCGGCCTGTGAAATATTCCCGCTGTCTGAAAGAATTTTAGCGAGTTCGAAAGCGATGTTGGGATTTAACGGGTCCAATCTGTTCGCTTCCACAAGAATGCCGAAAATTTTCGATTTGTCCGGGTTTTCAGTTTTCAGCAAATATTTAGCGGCGTCGAAAAGGGCGGAGCTTTTAGCTTTCTTTTCCTTCACCATGTTCGCATATCTCAATAGAATTAAGGCCGATTCCTCGTAGCGGCCGAGACCTTTAAGAATGATGGCTTGAGCGTTCAAAATTCTGATGTCATCTTTCTGAGATTGCGAGAGCAGGGAAGCGAGCGTTTCAGCTTTTTTGAATTCCTGTTGTTTGATCAGGAACATAAGGTAAGATAGCTGCGCCTGGCGACCGGCTCCGTTTTTAATAGAGAGGTTGTAATAATCATCGGCTAAAAGTGAAAGGCCGATCGAGCTGAAATATTCGGCGGACAGGAAAAGGACGGCGGGGTTGTCAGGCGAAAGTTTATTGATTATCTCAAGATATTTCCCGTAATCGGACCGATCAATTTTGGTATTGTAAACGTCATTCGCAATACCAAAGTACTCACTCGCGGTGAGTTTACGGGCGTCGAGACCGACGGAGGCGAGAGGATCGACTGGATAGATTGAAGTGATCATGTTTGCGAGAACGGGAGCAGGTTCGAAGAACTCGAACGGGGCGGCGAACTCGAGAAACGGGCGGTCGTCGGTGTGCAAGCGGCTGCCAGCGGAAAGTTTCCGAATTTCGTTGGGGCCGGCGACAAAGTGTGCGGCGGTAATGCCGAGCCTGTCGAATCCGGGGCGCAAAGGCTTGAGTTTAGCTGCGAGTTGAGCGGAATCGAAGCGTCGAGCGATTTCCCGAGCGTCGATCTGTATAGGTTTTTCTGAGCCGATCAGGAAAAGATCGTTTTCAACGAGGAAAGCATATACGTAAGGATAAACAGACTGGTAAGTGGCGAGGATCATGGAGAGGCTTTTGGGGGCCATGGAATATAATTGAACCCACTGGCAGTAAATGCCGCCGGCCCGCAGACGGGATTTTGTCAGTTTGAAAAAATCCTGAGAATACAGGTTGGCGATGCCGGCGATCCAGTGATTAGAGGGTTCGGAAATTATTACATCATATTTATCGCTGTTCGCGAGCAGATAGTTTCGGGCGTCCTCAATGTGTATCCGCGTTCGTTTGTCGTCGAGGAAATGAAAGTTTTTATTTTCGAACAGCCGGTCCGCCTCCACGACATAAGGTTCAATTTCGATAGCGTCAACAGAGCGGACGGACGGGAACTGGAGAACTGTCCCGGCGGACATCCCGCTGCCGAGGCCGATCACCGCGACTTTTTGAGGATTCGGATGGATCAGAAGCGGCATGGCGGCGAGGAAAATCTGGGTGTGCGCGTCTCCAAAGCTTGACGCGTCGGTTTTACCGTTGACTTTCAGAAACATATTATCGCCTTCTTTCAGAACGGCTACGGAAACTGTTGCGCCGTCGCGATAATATATGAGTCTCGCGTTTTGTTTGATCGATTTCGAAATAGAATCAGGATCTTTGATACTATTATAATTTCTGTGATATAGGAATGGCCCGCTGGTCATGAGGTAAGAATCCCACGGCTGGGAAAAAGAGATGAAGAAAACGGCGGCGGACACAGCGGCGGCCGCGGCAAATCTTTTCAGAACCGGAACTTTGATCTCGAACGCGGAAAAAACGACGCCCATGCCGAGCATGGCTAAAACGCCGATCAGCAGCGTCGGCCGCAAGCCGATCAGCGGCAATAATATAAATCCAGTAAGCGCCGATCCCAATATCGCTCCGAGCGTATTCCAGAAATAAATCCTTCCGACGCCGGCAGACACCGCGCCGGTCTTCATTGTGTACAAGGAAATGATCGCCGGGAAACTCGCTCCGAACAGAAACGCGGGCGCGAAGAGTATCGATCCGCAAACAATAAATTGAAGTATGAGTATCAGATTATAATTCCCGTTAATCATATTCATTGTTTTCATGAAAAGAAAGAAAGCCCATTTTAGCATCGGGAAGTATGACGCGGATGCAACGGCGATCAGGAGAAAACAGGTTGCGATAGAGGCGAAGCCGGTGGATATGATCCGGTCCGGGCGCGAGCGCATGAAGCGGCCCATGGAGAAGCTTCCGAGCGCGATCCCGATCAGAAACGCCAACAGTATCAGAGTGAACGAATAAACCGAACTGCCGATAATCAGCGCCAGCGAGCGCGTCCAGGTTACTTCGAGCAGAAAGCTGACGAACCCCGAAGCGAAAGCGCCGCAGAGAAGGAGAGGGATGAAAAATCCGCGAGAGGCGGCGCCTGTCAGAGGGGTAGCGGAGCCGCCGGCAGGAGAGAGAGCATCCGCGCCGGCGCCGGGCGCAGGAGTTGCGGTTTCGGTTTCATCTGTATTCAGTTTGCTCATCTTCTGATGCTGGACAATCGCCAGAAGGCCGATGCCGATATTTAAAACCATTCCCATTTTAAGCGTGTCAGTTATGCCCATCAGCGCCAGAAGATAAAAACCGGTAAGGAAAGCGCCTGTGACAGCGCCGATTGTATTCAGCCCGTAGAGGAAAGAAACTGAGATTGAAAGCTTATCGCGCCTGGCGACGAAGAATTTGCTCATGAGCGGAAGTGTGGCGCCCATGCAGAACGTTGGAATCGCGAGTATTGCGGCGGCGGCGACGGCTTTGATCGCGATAAGCGCCGGTTGGCTGACCGCTGCATGGTAAAGTTGCGGATACACGCTTTCCAATGCTTTGATCAGCAACGGCGGGATGAAAGCGTAAAGGCCGATGATAATCTCCACGATTCCATAGAACATGATCGCGCTTTTTCGCTTTTCTATGAAACGGCCGAACCACCAGCCGCCGGCTCCAAGACCGCCCATGAACACCATTAATACCGTTGCCGTGCTGTAAACGGCGTTTCCGAATACGAGCGCGAAGAGCCTCACCCACACGATTTCATACAGCAGGCCGGTCAGCCCGGAAAAAAAGAAACAGCATGTCAAAACGTTTCGTGCCGTTCGTTCGATGGACAACGGCTCGCTTTCAATTGTCTTTATCATTTGCTCAATTTGCCTCTTTCATGATTATTTCTCTTAGTTGAATTTGCCTTTGCGAGCGCCGCGGCGTGGCGCGCAACTTCTTCGCGCAGTGATTCAGGGCTGACTACCCTTGCGCCTTCTCCCCAGCTCAGTACCCATCGCCTGATCTCAAGCGTGCCCTTAACTTTTGCCGAGAATGTGATGCCGCCGTTCTTATGTTTCACAATTTGCTGGCCGGGATGCCACCGGCGCTCCTCGATCAGCGGGGCCAGTTTGCTGTCGAATTCTATCACGACATCGGTTTCCTCGCCTTGAAACACGCCCCAGCTTTTCGCGACGTAATCCTGAATCGAGAAGTCTTTCGGATAAGCGAAGGATTCGCCTGTAAGAGCCATGTCGGTTGCGCGGTTCAGGCGGAAGGTGCGCAGTTCCCGGCGTGTGTGGCACCAGGCGATCATGTACCATGAGTTACCGCGGAAAATTACGCCGTAGGGGTCCGCTTCGCGGATCGAGGTCGCGTTTCTGCTGTATGTGAAGTATTCGAATCGTATTGTTTTTCTTCCGGCGATGGCGGCCTGGGCCGTTTTGAGGGCGGGAAGCGTTTCGGCGCGCCCTTGAGTGTCCATGCGGACTTTGCCTTCGAGTTCGAGAAGCAGGCGGCGCGATTCATCCGGAAGAAGCTCGTACAGTTTCGATATCGCGCTGCGCGCCGGGGTCTCGCGGGTCAGATGGCCGTGACTGTCGAGCGCCGTGCAGCCGATCAGCAGCGCGAGCGCCTCGTCGAGCGAAAATCTTACTTGCGGGAGCGCGGACATCCCGAGAAACGAGTATCCTTTGCCGTTGTAAACCACGGGAATCCCGCCGGCGTTAAGTTCGTTCAAGTCGTCGTACAGCCTTTTCTCGGAGATTTCGAAATATTTCGCGAGTTTCTTCGGGCCCCATTCAGGGTGAAACTTGATGACGCTCATCAATTCGATCAGTCTTGCCAGCCTTAAATGCTTCGACAATGCGCGTCTCCGTCAGGCAACACGCGGCCGGTCGCCGGTTCCATCGTTTCGGGCGATAAATCGCGGCGGCGCGATGATCATTGTATTCCTTCGTAAACAGGTTTGTTTCTATTAAAGTCATTCGCGGCGCCGGAATTATCAGGCGCTCTTGTGATGTTGATTCTGATGCGCGGCCCTCCGGCGATCGAGCGGCTCCACCGGCTCTTCGAGTATGTTGTTTTAGCCCCTGCTTTCGTCTCGATCAGGCTCAGAGCCTCGTTAACTGTTATCGGCGTGATTGTATGGATGGAAATCCGTTTTTCAGAGATATCCTTCCGGCATGTGATGTCCAGATTCGGAATCTTTTTATTCCACGTTTTCAGCAGCGAGCCGACCGTCACATTGTCAGCGTCCATTTTCGGGATGAATTTTTCGAGTCCGGAAGGCCTTATGTAAAAAAACAAGATAACTATCCAGAAGACGACGAGAAAATTTATCTGTTTTTCCGCTTTCGCGCTCTCTCGGAATTCTTTGTTTATCGCTCTGCGTAATATTAAGATCAAAGTGAAAAGGGCGATAAACGGCAGCGCAGCATACCCGTAGGGAAGCCATGCGATAAACGCGGCGGCGGCGGCGGAAATAATTATTATAATGATCGAATTCATCATCGAAAAACCTTTCGTTATTTCATAGACAACGATAGTCGTATAGTATTTGCAGCCGTCAGAATCCTCTGATGCTTTCGAGGTTCGTGCGGGCGACTGCGCCCACTTCTCCGAACGGCGCGACATCCAGAACTTTCTTGAAACAGTCTTCAGCTTTGCGGTTCTCGCCGAGTTGCCGGTAGAGCATTCCGAGGTTCAGGTGCGCCGGCACAAAGTACTCACTCATTTCTATCAGTTCACGGTATTTCTTCTCGGCTTCCGCGAGACGCCCGCTTTCGTGAATCTTTACAGCTTCCTCGTATCGTTCCATGACGAGGTTTTTGAGATCCATCTCGAAGAATCTGTTGATGCCCATATTGAGCAGAATGGTCGGTATCGGAGCGAAGATCAGGCCGAGAGTCGTGATAGCCGTCGCCGTTGTGATGGGCATATCGGCGATCACGCGGCCTTTGTATTTAATCTGAACGCGCGTCAGGTTGGTCTGGCGCACCATTTCCTCGATCATTTTTTGAATCTGATCGCCGGTGACTTCGTAGCGGTCCGCAGTATATCCGTCAACGCTGCCGGTCTGATTGCGGAAATTCCGAAGCGTTTTATCGTAATCGTGGCGCGATTCCGGCTTCGAGAGCACATTGTAAGCCTGATTCGCCTTGCGAAAGGCTTCTTCGTCCCCGTTGCCTGAATCCGGATGATACTGTTTTGCAAGCGAGCGGTAGGCTTTTCTGATGTCATCGGAGGTCGCTTCTTCCGTCACTCCGAGCAGTTCGTATAAGTTTTGCATAACGCAGGTGATTTTAGATTAAAAGAATTGTTGAGTCAATTAAATCTGATTGCAAACGAACTTTGACAGAATAACTGTAAACAAATATTGCCACTCTTAAGCGCATTCACCATCAGCGTAGGCGCATGTCACATTAAGCGCCGTCATTTGTCAGAAGCATATCCCTTTTTCATTTACCCTTGTTAAATTTGTATATAGATATTATTTTTATCTTGTAAGTATATTAATACTCAACAGACGGTAAGCCTGTTTAATGAGCGACATCGGAGCACATTTTCAAACCTATCTCGCCGGCGCGCCGCTTTTGGCGTTCTGCGCTGCGTTTTTGGCGGGCGTTCTCGCCAGCCTGACGCCTTGCGTGTACCCGATGATACCGATCACGGCGGCCTACATCGGAGGCAGTTCGGCAGGCGGAACGCGGGGCCGAAGCGCGCTCATGGCGGTTTTCTATGTGCTCGGCATATCTGTTATGTATTCAGCGCTCGGGGCCACGGCGGCGTTCACGGGCCGAATTTTCGGAACTTTCGCTTCAAGTCCTTATATTAATCTTGCGCTCGCCAATGTTTTCATTCTGCTCGGGCTCGGCATGCTGGATGCGCTGACGATTCCGATGCCGGAGTTTCTCGCTAATCTCGGCTCGAAACAGAAAAAAGGCGGTTTTGTCGGTTCGTTTCTGCTCGGGATGGCTTCCGGATTTGTCGCCACTCCATGCACGACGCCGGTCGTTCTCGCGATTCTCACGCTTGTCGCGAAACGTCAAAATGTTCTATATGGAACCGCGCTTCTTTTCTCGTTCTCGCTGGGGCTGAGCATGTTGCTCGTTGTTGTCGGGATTTTCGCCGGTTCGGTCGCCTCGCTCCCGAAATCAGGCGAATGGATGGTGAAAATAAAGCATATCTTCGGCTGGCTGATGATCGTCTGCGCCGAGTATTTTCTGATTCAAGCCGGCAAAATGTGGCTTTAAGTGTCAAAAAGAAGGGTGACGAGGTCAATTAAGGGATGAATAAACATATCAGGATAGCATTGCTCGGACTGTTTGCGGCGTTTTTATTGTTCGGGTCCAGCGGGTGTCCCCAAAAAGGCGGCGACAAGCAGCCGGCGAAACCGGAACCGGCGCTTTCAGCGGATAAAATTCTATTTTACGGAATGGACGGCAAGAAGGTTTCGCTGAAGGCGCTTGCCGGCGAACAACCGGTATATCTGACGTTTTTCGCGAGCTGGTGCAATATCTGCATTAAAGAAGTTCCGACCAATAATAAGATTTTCGAAAAATACGGGAAGAACGGGCTGAAAGTAATCGGCGTGAATGTAGGCGAAGACAGCGAAATAGTGAAAAAATTCGTCGCCGCATATAAGGTGTCGTATCCGGTGGTTGGCGACCCGGAAGAGGAAGTCGCGAAATCGATGAAGATGATCGGTTTGCCGCTGAATATTGTGTTAGACGCAAAAGGCAGGGAAATCTATCGCGACGCGGCGCCTCCGGCGGACGATGTGCTGAAGAGCGTTACGGAGGCAAAATAGTGCGTTCTGAAAAAAAGTTAATCATTTTTCTGCTGTTTGTAATATTCGTCGCCGCGCTTGTCCATTTTTTCGGCGTAAATCTTTATATGAAGAACGAGCCGAGAAAGTCCGGCAGCCTCAACGGGATGGCGATGAACGACCTTCCGGCGCCGGACGGGCTGCCGATGTTTATTATGTTCTTCACACAGGACTGTTCGATCTGCCAAAGTATGGAACCGAGCATCAAAAAGTTCGAGAAGGAATTCGAAGGCAAAATAAGATTTCTCATGATCGACGCGAACGATCCGGCTTCCATGAGGCTAAATCAGGATTTTCAGATCGACGGCGTGCCGGCATTTTACTGGCTAACGGCGGACCGGAAGGTGTTCGACGCGAAAGTCGGCGGCTGGCCGATCGCGGCAATAAGAAAAAATATGGTCGATCTCATAAAGCAAAACGAATCGAAGTAAACGCCTGAATAAAACATTACGGTGAAGTTATGTCCATTAAAAAGAACTGCATAAGTATCTTTTCGATTTTTCTTACATTGATCGTTGCGGTTATGTTTCTCGCTTCCGGCGGCTGCAAAAACGCTAAAAAGTCCGCTCCGGCGAAGGCAGCGCTGCCTGCATTGCCTGTCGAGCGGCCTGTAAAATATGACGGCAAAACACAATGGATGGAGTGGGGGAGAGCGGCTTTCGAAACGGCGAAAAAGGAGAACAAGCTTTTATTCGTCTGTATGTCGCCATGGGGGGTAGGTTATTCAGAATGCGATAAATTGTTAAATTCAAATCCAAGAGAATTGGAAAAATCCAAAAAAAGAGGGTTCATTCCGGTTTTTGTTGATATTGACCGAAGACCTGATGTTTATATTGCATTTGGCGCTTTTGGTTTCTTATTATGTGAGGATTCATATTCTCCGCCGTCATATATAGTTGATAATAACAGTCGGATTGTAGAAAGTATTTATAGTGACGAAACTAGAAACGGTAATATATATTTAACTATGCCCACACAATTTGGATATTGCGAAGGTGGCGGTTGTTGTGTAATGACGGATAGTTTTGTTTGCAGAGAAACAAATGTTGAACCGCGCGCAAATTTCAGGATAAAATCGGGCGCTGATCTCAAAGGTAAAATTGGAATTGATGAAATTGATACTTTAATGAACAGCTGTGTTAAAACAACTGGCAAGGATATTAGAAATATCGAAAATCCTGATAAAGCAACGATTGATTATGATGAACAGAATATGTATTACCTGTGGTTGAAAAAACAAAATCAACCCGATGAAAACTGCTTGTTCGATTATACTGATAAAATAATTCGAAAGAAATATGATGCCGAATGGGGCGGTGTGTTCTTCGCCCGGGTTCCTGCTTCCTATGTAAAGTATCTTGAAGAGAACGCGCGGGCGATACTTCTAAATTTGAGCAATCATCAGTCTATACGGAATACACCTGCTGACAGCAAAGAGGCGGAAAAAATAATTAAATACACTCTCGATTATCTTAGCGCTCCGGGCGGCGGCTTTTACGGAGGGCAGGCGCAGGATTTGCAGGGAGCGGACGGCAAGGCACTCAAAGGCAAGGAATACTATTCGTTAAATGATGAACAACGCAAGAAAATAGGAATGCCGGAGCGGGACAAGGCGATTTATATAGACAAAAATTCTGAAATGGTGATCGCTTTGCTAAGAGCCGCGGATGTCTTAGGGAAACCCAATCTTAGAAAAAAAGGACTTGAGACGCTCGACTATCTTCTAAACAATGGCTGGACGCCTGAAAAAGGGGCCACTCATTATATATTGAACGGCAGACCGAATCTATATGGACTTATTGATGACAATGTCGTTTTATTGAGAGCGCTGATTGATGCTTATGAAGCAACGGGAGATAATAAATTTAAGAATAAAGCGCTTCTACAGGCTGAATTGATTGAAAGACGATATTGGGATGCATCCAGAGGCGCGTACAAATACGATATAAATTACGACCCTGGTCTCAAACAATTGCTTCTTGACTATGAAAAGTCATATTTTAAGGATACAAATCGCACTTATATAAGACGTGATGAAAAAAACAATATGAAAATGGCGATGAACCTTGATAATCTCTATTACATCACAGGTGACGAGTCATATAAAAAGAAATCGGAAACAGTAATTAAAAGTTATATCAACACATCTCGAAAGGACCTCTATAGTTCGGCGATATTTATCGAGGCGGCTTACAGGCATGCAACATATCCGCTGCACATCACCATAATCGGGCCTAAATCTGACAAAGTGACGGCTGCGCTCAGACACGAAGCGCGAAAGTTTTACGAGCCGCTGAAAGTTGTCGAGACGCTGGACCCGAAAGAGGACGCGAAGAGGCTGTCGCAACTGCCGTATCGCGCGAAACCGGAACCGACTCTATACGCGTGTGTCGAAACCGCATGCTCGATGCCGATCAAGGATCCGAAGATGGTCGAACGGCAGTTACGCCGCTTTGACGACCGTTTCATGGGCAATTCGCAATTCGAGCGGCAGTTTTGAAAGATAAATGCGGCGTTGGGCCTTGGGCTTTTGGCCGTAGGCTAAAGATTACAAATTAATTAATGGAATATCACGCATAAAGTATTATTTTGCTTTTGCATTTAGCCTAAAGTCTAAGGCCCAATGCCCAAGGCCTATTTTTATCTCAGGTATTTTTTTCTGATTTCAACGCCGAGTCCGGGGCGGTCGACTACTAAAACCATTCCGTTCTCTATTACAATGCCGTTGGATGCGGCGTGCTGGTCCAGATTTAGGTATCCGTCCAGTTCGGCGTAAGCGATGGCTGGATGCGAAAGCGCGAGATGCGCAGCCGCCCCCATGGAAATGGGGATTTCCTCCATCGATCCGATAACAATCTTTTTGCCGAGCGTTTGCGCTATGTTGCATATCCGCATCGCTTCCGCCACGCCTCCGCAGTCCATCAGTTTCAGATTAATAAGCTGAAATCCTTTTTGAAAGATGGAGAGGGCGCCGGCGGAGTTTGAAACAGAGCCTCCGAAAACGACGGGGACCGCCGACTCGGCGGCGAGCTTCGCGAATTCATCTATGTTCTTATCGGTAATATTCTGTTCGAAGAGTTCGATGTCGCCCGCAAGCGCGTCGATGATTTTCTTTGCGTTCTTAGCGTTGAATCCGCCGGAGCAGAGCCTGACGGCGACCGACGCGTGTTCTTTCTTTATCGCTTTAACGCGTTCTATTTCATGTTCGGCGTCGTCTCCGCAATAAAGCTTCAGCGCTTTGAATCCGGTTTCGACATATTTGCCGGCGAGTCCGACCGATTCGTCCAAGCCGCAGGCGCCGATGGACGCTGAAGTGACGAATGAAGTTCTGTAGCTGCCGAGGACTGATGTGAGCGAAGCGCTTAGCTGCTTGCCCCAGAGGTCGTGGACGGCGATATCGAGCGCCGCGCGGGCGGCAGGATTATCAGGAGCGATTTTTGAGATTGATTCGAGAATTTTGCCGACTGGCGCCGAGAAAGATTCCATAAGCGGAGGGGCGAGTTTTTCGCGGATAGTTTCATAGCCGAATTCGGCGTCGGCGGCGCTGAATGCGGCGCAACCCCAGCCTACGAGACCGGTATCCGTATCAAGACTGACGATAATGTTCTCGACCTTGTCGCCGCTCCCGGGCGCGGAAACAGCGCCCGTTTTGAACGGAATGGAAAGCCGGAAGGTGTGAACCGCCTGAATTTTCAGCAACTCGCTCATTGTTTTCGCCCCTGAATTGATTCGGCTCCAGAATTATTTTTTCGCGTTCATTTTCTGAGTGATCGTCGGGTCCTTCGCGTTCGGGATGTAGGGCACGCGCAGAAGAGTCAGAGCGGCGAGCAGCAGCATGATCGTGCCCTGAAAGAACACCCATCGGTAGCCGAGCGCTGAGATTTTCGCGGCGAGCGTCAGATCGATGACGAGTCCGGCGATAAGCACGCTAAGGAACTGACCGAGGCCGGTGACAGATGAATAAAAGCCCATGTAAAGTCCCATTTTGTCTTCCGGCATCAGAGTCGGAAGAATCGCCGCCATGATAACGAAGCAAATTGTCAGGCCGATAGCGGCGAACGCAATGACGCCGAACGCGATCATGAGCACTTTGTTGGTTTCTTTAGTGATTGACGCTTTCATTGATTCGAAAGCGGCGACTGTCGGTTTAACCGTGGCGCTACCGGCGCCGAGAACCTTGCTGACACCCATTTCGCATCTTTTGGCGTCAATGTCGCCGTTGAGGCACCAGCGCATGACATCGCATTTCTTATCGTCGCTGAGGCCGTCGTTGTTTGCGTCGAAAAGCGGACTGAACTTTTCATTTTTGAAAGCGGAAAGATCGGCGCCAGCCATGTCGTAATTGTACACGGCGGCGAGTTTCAAAACAGAAGCTTTGTTAGCAAGGTCGTAACCGGAGACTTTTGATGTCGGCCCGATCAGAAAGTAGCCTGCGAGCAGTCCGAGAAAAACAGTGAACATGCCGCAGAAAACGAATTTCTTCCTGTTCAGCTTGTCGCCGAGGATTCCGACCGGAACCGCAAGAAGGATTGAAACGACGACAACGACTCCGAGCACAATTCCGGCTTTCGTTCCGGGTATGTTTACGTAGTATTCGACGAATTTTGTGAAATAAACGAGGAAAGCGCCCAGCCCCAACCAGAAGAAAAGGTTCGAAAGCATGAACCATGAAAGTTCAGGAAGCCGAGGAAGCTCGACGACCATTTCCTTGACGCTGCTTATCATGGCGGCTAATTTGTTGACTTTTTTCGGCATTTCCGGCAGGAATTCCTTGATACATACGACTGTTATCAGAGTGCCGGCGAGGTGCGAAGCGGCGACAACATAGAATGCGAGCGGTTTATTGATTTTGTAGACGATAGACAGGATTATGATGTAGGAGACCAGAGTTCCGACTCCGCCGAAAACGCTGAAGAAGGCGTTGGCGGTTCCGAGCTTTTCGTTCGGCACGACTTCAGGAACGAGCGCGAAAAACGGAACGGCGGCGAACTGGATGTTGAAGTAGATCACCGTCATGACGCCGACGAGCATCCAGATATTGGGGATGTGAGGAATGCAAGCAATAAGCGGCGCGGAGATTAAACCGCCGATAAGCATAAGCGGCCTGCGCTTTCCCCAAGTGTACTGCGAAAGGTCGGAAAAAATGCCCATAAAAAGCGATATGAAGATCATGAACTTTCCGATATCGATGATCAGGCTTATGTAAATGTTCGAGAGCCCGAATTTCGTCGTCAGGAACAGCGGCATGATCGCGCCGTCGAAACTCCAGAAGGCGACGAGCCCGAAGTTGATCACGTTTAAAACTATCATCGTGATCAGTTTTACATTCTTCTTAGGGTCCATTTGTTTACTCCGTTCTAAAAATGCGCCAGCCTGCTGTCAAGCGGCGTGTTATGCGACATATCGCCTGAATCCCAATAACGGATTCGGGTTAATAAGCATAACATAATCAGGCTTATGAGTTCAATTTATAGTTTATTTATTTGTTTTCTTAAGGGAAATATAGTTTTTGGCGATTAAGGATAATGAAGCTGTACAAGATGGACAGGCACAACCCACCTGTCATTCCGAGCGACGCGAGGAATCTTGATAGAATATGTTTTTATTGAAGATTCCTCGCTTCGCTCGGAATGACAAAAAAAGGGGGAATGACAAGAAAAAGCGAACGGATGAGGAAAGCGAACGGAGGAGGAAAGCGAACGGATGAGAAAAGCGAACGGATGAGAAAAGCGAACGGATGAGAAAAGCGAACGGATGAGAAAAGCGAACGGATGAGAAAAGCGAACGGATGAGAAAAGCGAACGGATGAGAAAAG
>Ga0172379_10003446_pt1 | contig 25186 bp, 20 predicted proteins | sample GrowelOW334metaG_FD_119756 | JGI IMG/M metagenome (GOLD analysis project Ga0172379, IMG submission 119756) | Groundwater microbial communities from an aquifer near a municipal landfill in Southern Ontario, Canada - Groundwater well OW334 metaG | ecosystem: Environmental > Aquatic > Deep...
AACATTTCAGCCGCCAAGAGCCGCATCCTTGACGCTGACATGGCTGTCGAGATTTCTGAGTTCACGCGTCTGCAGATATTGCAGCAGACCGGCACTGCGATTCTCGCTCAGGCGAACGCGCAGCCGCAGAGCATACTGCAACTCATGAAGTAATTCCTTTCAGGGCTCTTGCTCCAGAATGGAGAAAGAGGCCCACTGTGGTTCTTTGCGCGTAACCCGCGCTCAGGAGGGAGAACGGCTGAAATATGCCAATCGCATCATGATGAGACGGGCGCAATGCGCCCGCCGAATCCCGGTTTCCGGTTTTGAAACCGGTTTCAGCGCCGGGGCGACGCCCTGACGCAAGCAGCCGTTCAGGCTAAAGCAAGACATTTCGATTAAAGGCGCCCGGCCAATAGGGCCGGGCGCCTTATCGAAAACCACGCCTCTCTCTATCGCATGAACTCCGGGTCGGTTTGACCGGCTTTCTGTTTTGTCTGTTAAGAACTCTTCTAACGCTGTTTTGCAGCGAACGGAGGAAAAGAGCGCCCCGCCGCCCAATAGCGGTCGGGGCGCCTTTCCGTTCACCCTCATTGACGTACTGCTCTTATCCTGTTAAAACCTCAGTGGAATAGAATGAATTTAGGCTTTTTATATAGCTTATCGCTCTATGAAAACGCGTTACCGGCTTTTGCCTGACGCCCGCCGCCAAAGGTTTTTATGAATTACAAAGCGATTCAAAAACTCGAGTTCCACAAAATTCTCGAACGATTGGAAGGATACTGCGGCTCGGCGTGGGGAAAAGAAAGCGTTTCCGATATCGCGCCGGCGGCTAATGCTGAAGCGACTCGAGAGGCTCTCGCGCGCACTTCCGAGGCGCGGCGGTTTTACGACCAGAAAGGCGTTTTGTGGGATTTCGCCTCGCTTCCCGATTTGCAGGAAGAACTCGACACTCTCGAAAGCGGCCATGTTCTGGAGCCGGTTGAGCTTGACGGTTTTCGCCGCGCGCTGAACTTTGCAGCCTCCGTGAAAGGAGAGCGGCTGCCTCCGGAATCGTTTCCGAATATAGACATATTCCGCGAACGCCTGTTCGCCGGAACCGCTATAGCGCGCCGCATCGAACAGACGATTGATGAAAAGGGACAGATTAAAGACAACGCGTCGCCGCTTCTCGCGCGTACGCGCAAAAATATTCGCGAAATCGAACGCGACATCCCGGACCGGCTAAAGAAACTGATTAACGATCCTGGCATGGACGATGTCGTTCAGGACCGCATTGTAACCGTGCGCAACGGCCGCTTCGTCATCCCGGTAAGGTCGGACAACCTCTCGCGCCGGCAGTGGGTGCTTCAGGACCGCTCCGCCTCAGGGGCGACGTCGTTCGTGGAACCGCTCGAACTCGTCGAGGATAACAACCGGCTCACCCGGGAACGGCTTTCAGAGAAAGCCGAAACGCTCCGCATTCTGCGGGAGCTTACATCGTTGCTCGCGGAACACGCAGTTGAAATCTCAGAATCTCTCGGGGCTCTCGGCGAACTGGATTGTCTGATCGCGCGCGGCCGTTTCAGCGCATCAATGAAAGCGATCGACCCTGAGATCACGGAAGGCGATGAAATCAGGATTATCGGCGGCCGGCATCCGTTGCTGACAGGCGAAGCGATCCCGATAAACGTCGAAGTCGGCGGCCGCGTCAAGACTCTGATTCTAACCGGCCCTAACGCCGGCGGAAAAACCGTAACTCTAAAAATGATAGGGCTTTTTCAGTTGATGGCCCAGTCGGGGCTGCATGTCCCGGCGACAGACGCGAATCTGCCTATCTGTTCTGATATCTTCGCTATCATAGGCGACGAGCAGAGCGTCGAGGACAACCTGAGCACGTTTTCATCACATCTCAAGGAGGTCCGCTGGGCGATGGAGCGCGCGCGGGGGGGGAGCCTCGTGCTGATTGACGAAATCTGCGCGGGCACCGATCCCGAGGAAGGCACTGCGCTGGCATGCTCGATACTGAAAGAGCTGATGGCGGCGGGAGCCGTCACGCTGGTAACCTCGCATCACAGCGGCCTGAAGACTTTCGCGAGCGTCACCGCCGGAGCGGAGAACGCCCGCATGGTTTTCGACGAGCGGACCCGGGCGCCGATTTTCAGGGTCGAGACTGGAATGCCCGGCAAAAGTTACGCGCTTGAGATCGCGGAACGGGCCGGCTTCTCAGAACGAACGCTTGCGGGCGCGCGGGAGTATCTTTCCTCTCAGGCGCGCATGACCGAGCGCCTGATCAACGAATTGGAGAGCATGAAGTCGTTTGTAAAAATCGAGCGCGATGCGATTGAAAACGAAAAGAAGAAACTTAGAACGGACCAGATAGATCAGTCGAGAAAACTCGACGAACTGAAGCGTCAGAATGAAGAAGCGTTGCAGGCGGCATATACGGAGGCAGAGCAGATACTTGAGGAAACGCGGCGGCGTTGCGACGAGATATTGCGAGCGGCGAAGGGTGCGGCGACGCTTCCGGCGGCGGCCGCCGTCAAAGGTGAGATCACTCAGGCAGAAAAGAAAGTCGCTCAGAAGAAGAAGCCGCCGCAGCCGCGCCGAAAAGGGCGGGCGATAGATCCGTCTGAACTGAAACCCGACGCACGCTATCTGCTGCGCGACACCGCCGAAGAGGTTCTTTTTGTTTCCGGTCCGGACCGGAAAGGCCGCGTTAGCGTGCTGCTCGGCGATTTCAGGGTGACTACAGACGCAAGGAATCTTATGGCTCCTGAATATGATCTTCTTCCGGAACTCCCGAAATCACAGGATCATACCCGTTACATTCTCAATGCGAAAGCTGCGGCAAAGTCTGAGATCGACCTGCGCGGTCTTCGCGCGGCGGAAGCGATTGAAACGCTCGACAAGGAGATAGGCACGCTTGTGCTCGCAGGCTCGAAGGAAGCCCGGATTATCCATGGGATCGGAACCGGCGCCCTTATTAAAGCGGTTCACGAATATCTCGCCGGCAACACTTATATTCTACGTTTTGAATCCTGCGACTTGCGACAGGGCGGAATTGGAGCGACACGGATCGTTCTGTCGGAATAAAATGGAATTTGACTTTTTAAGTGTATTTCCCGCATATTAGAACAATGCATGTACAAATACACCGACAAAACAGACAAAAAGTAAAAAATGACAATGTTTCCATGATGTATTTTAAAAATAATGTTTAGCATTTGTGGAAATGTGGTAATCTAATTCTAAAGACAAAGATGAGACAAATATCACAAAAGGCGGTGATCTTTTATGGATAGCACGATCAGGAGATGGGACCGGGATTCCCTGATTAAAGAAATCAAGAGCCGCAGCCATCCGGGCAACTCTATACGTTTTGAGCCGGATAGGGATGATACAGGGTTTGAGGATGCAATCTACAGCGAGTTCGGAGGATGGGAAAATGTGCTGGCGGAAGCCGGCCTGAATCCGAAGATGAAGCTGTTGAATTACTGGACGAAAGAAGAAGTGGTAAAAAGGCTGAGGCAGATCGCCGAGCGAGATGAGCCGCTAAATACATTATTTCTGGAAACGAACCATCCTCGCCTTTGGAACGCCGCGCGCAGGCTGTTCAACAATATTGAAAAAGCTGTCGAAGCCGCGGGATTCGAATACGATAAAATCAAGAAGCGATATTCCTGGGACGAGGGAGAGATAAAGAAGCGAATCAAGGATATGTATGAGAAGGGCGAGGACATCACGCAGATCGCCATGATGGGGAAAGACTCCAAGCTTCTCGCGGCCGGCCAAAAATTCTACGGCTCGTGGAGCCGCGCGGTGGAATCGGCGGGCATTGATTATTCAGCGGCGAAGCAGAGACACCGGCTTCAGAAGTTCACGCTTGGACGAACTGATAAAAAGGAAAAGAAAAAGGAAATATATTTCATGCGCGCCGGTCGCCTCGTGCGCATGGATCAATAGCAATCTTATAAGCCGCGCAGTTAAGTTTGTTCACGATTATTATTATTTGACGTCTCCTGATTTTCATATTTATATTTTCCGTTGAGTTTGTGCATGATCGATCGCTGACCGCTTTAAGTATTCTCGAAATATTCTATAATAAGATTCAAATAAGGAATCGCGTCCCGGGAAATCCGTGGCGATATTCTCAAGCAGAGGAATGCGCAAATGGCGAAGGAAATTGTTATCACATACTGCGGCGAGTGAAACTACTCGTCTGAAGCCGCCCGTGTGGCGGACGAAATCAAAAACGCGGTTGGAGTTGAAGCTGAAAAAATCAGAGGGCAGGGAGGCGTGTTCGACGTCGCGGCCGACGGGAAAATTATTTTCTCGAAGCACGAGCTCTTCCGTTTTCCCAAACCCGGCGAAATAGCTGAATTGCTTTAACCGGATCCGGCGATTGCAAGCGAATCAGGAACAATGCGCATAGCGGCGGCCCGCTATGTTTTCAACCGATCACTGAATTTCAATCGGGTATTTGCCGTACTTGCGGCCGGCGCGGAACATGGCCACCGCGTTTTCCGGCTTAACATCCTTATGTATGGAGTTGGCGGATGCGAGGATGAATCCGCCCCCCGGCGCGGCGCGGCGTATTGTGTCGCGCACAACGCGTTCAACGTCCTCCACCGAGCCGCTCGGGAGCAGTTCGATGCAGTCGATGTTGCCCAGCACGCTGGCCCGGCCGCGGCACTTGTCTTTGGCCTCGACAATGTCCATGCATTGCGGCTGAATGGGGTGAATGCCGTCGAACCCGCACTCGATGAAATCTTCGAGAATGCGGGTTGTGTCTCCGCATGAATGCTTGATGATCGGGATGCCGCGCGCGTGCGACGCCTCGACTGCTTTTACGTAGCAAGGTTTGATAAACTCGCGGAACGTGTCCGGCGACATCATTGTTCCGGAGTTCATGGCTAAGTCGCCGGTGAGGCAGAAGCACTCCATGCCGAAGTCTGCGCCTGTGTTGATGGCGTCGAGGCAGATATCGGTGGCGACGCCGAGGATGCCGTGGGCGAGTTCCGGGTCGTCGTAGAACAGCATGAGGGCGCGTGTCATGTCGCCCATCATGGCCCAGAATGTTTTCCATGGGTCCGGCGGCATGACCACCACAGCGCGCGAGTCCTTGAAATACATCTGCGCGAATTTCGCGGCCATGAACCACGATTCGTCAACTTTGGGTTTCTTATAGTTATCCAGTTCCTCGCGGCAGGTGATCACGCTCTGCACGGGATGGGCGAGGCCGTTGTCCGAGGGTATGTAAACAATGCCCATCTTGTCGCGCACCCTGTTTTCGCCGACAACTTCGTTGCCTGCCTGAACGGGCAGCGTGAATCCGTCGAGGTCCAGCTTCTCCACAACGAAGAACAGCGCGCGAAGGAGCGCCATCATTTCATTTGGGGTCATTTCGTGAATCAATTTGAACGGCGGCGCATCGTCTGAGAACTGCTTTGCTATGCCGATGATGCTGCGCTCGATGAACGCCAGTTCCCATAAGGGCACCATGTCGGGCTGTCCGCCCTTGAGCGCGATGTTGAATCGTTCCTTGCCGGTCATATTTATCCCCCTATGGAAAAGCTCCGATTTCCGGATCATTATAGCGCCGCCTTCCGGCCGCGGCTATATGATTCAATTCATCCGTTCCATTGAATTGATTACCGGGCAAGCCTGATGTTTTGCCGAACTTTTGTTTCTCTTTGCATTTTTCAGCTAAAATAAAATGGATTAACGCGCGGGAGGATTTTCAATGAGAAAAAGACCGTTTCTGTTTCTGATAATGGTTGCCGTTTTGGCGTTGCTGCCGCATTCGATGGCGGGAGCGGCTCAGAAACTGAACATGCTGGCGGACTTCAGCGTGTCGGACGCGGAGGCTGTGCGCGGGTTGCTGAAGGCGTATGCGTCGTTCGCGGATGTGCGGTTCATAGTCGTCGGCGACAACGGCTACGCGAAGATTCCGTTTCTCAAGGAGGCCGGCCAGAAGGTTGACATTGCGCTTCTCGATTTCGACTCGCTCGCAAAGCTCGACTCGGAAAACCTGTTCGAGCCGCTCGACGCGTACATGACCGGCTCCGACAAGTTCGACCGCGCGACCGTCTGGCCCGCCGCGTGGGACGCTGTGATGTTCAAAGGGAAAACATACGGCGTTCCGATCCACGTTACGGCGGACGCGCTGATTTATAACAAACCGCTTTTTGACAAGCTCGGCTTTGCGCCGCCGAAGACGTGGGAGGAGTTCCGCGCGGCCGCAGAAAAGCTCGCCGCCGACAGGAATCCGGACGGATCGCAGACGCGAGCGGGCGCTTATTTCCGGGAGAAATTCGAGGCGTGGCTCTCGATCTACGGCAGCCGCGGCGGCCGCCTGTTCGACGCCGACGGCAAACCCGCGTTCGACAACCCGGCCGCAGTCGCCGCGCTCGCGCTGCTTGCCGATCTGCATCGCAAAAACGGGCCGGTCCCGCTCGCCGAGCCGTTCGGCCGCTCGCTTTCGCTCGATACCGCCCCGATGATGATTCTGTTCGACGAGGATTACGATCAGAGCAAATACAAGGACGCCGGCGTCGCGCCGGTTCCGTCCGGCGGAGCGCCGTATGCGAATATGCGTGGCAAGGCGCTCGTGATTTTCAAGGATGCATCGCCGGAGGCAAAGCGCGCCGCGTGGAAGCTGATCAAGGTTTTCGCGGGCGAGAATCTGCAATCGTTAGTCTGCTCAAGTTCCGGTTGGCTGACGTCGAACCGGAAATTAGCTAAGAAGTCGGCGTTCAAGTCGGAAGCTGCGAAGAAACCGCATCTGCCGGTTTACTATGAAAATCTGGCGGCGGCGGCTCCGTTTCCGTTGGCGTCGATGGGGCAGGGACAGGGCAATACGGCGTACGACATTCTGCGCCGCGCCGTGATGGACGCGCTCTACGGCGCTGAAACGCCGGGAGCGGCGCTCAAAAACGCAGCGAAGTTGATAAATGATTTGGAAGAGCCGGCGAACAAGATTGAGAGCTCCGCCGAATCAGCCGCGAAGGTTGACGAAAGTTTCTCCCGTCTGCCGTCTCCCGGTTCACATCTCCCGGGAATCCGCGAGGATTCCTCGCCGTTCGGCATCTTGCTCTGCCTCGCTTTGCGCTATGCGCCGGAGGAACTCGAAAAGGTATGCAAGCTTGCGCGCGACGCCGGAATCCGGTGGGAGCGCGAGGAGTTTCCGTGGAGCATGATCGAGCCGGAGAAGGGCAAGTTCGTCTGGGACCGGTTCGACAAGGCGATCGCCGCGGCGGACAAGGGTGGCATCAAAATGCTCGGGTTGCTTGATTACAACAACGCGTGGTCCTGCCCGTTCGCGCCGCGCACTGCAGCCCAGCGCGCCGACTTCGCGAACTATGCATACGAGACTGTTTCGCGATATAAAGGATCGATCAAGTACTGGGAAATATGGAACGAGGAAAACATAGGAGTGTTCTGGTGGCCCTATCCGAATCCGACGGATTACGTGGCGCTGCTGCGCGAGGCGTATGTCGCGGTGAAGCGCGCGGACCCGACGGCGCAGGTGTTGCTCGGCGGCACATCGGGCGCGGACCTTGCGTGGATCGACAGCGTTTACCGCGCGGGCGGCGGCGACTATTTCGACGTCATGGCATTCCATCCGTACATCGAGATGTCGGCGCTCGACGATGAGCGTTACGTTCAGAATATGTTCTATATCAGGATGGCGATGCAGCGCTACGGCGGAGTGAAACCGGCGTGGCTGACAGAGGTCGGCTGGCCGACGACACGCGGCGGAATCACGCCGGAACAGCAGGCCGCGAACTACGCGAAAATGGTTGCGCATTCGCTCACGAGCGGCTACGTCGCCAAGATTCTGCCCTATGATTTCCGCGATGATTCCGAAGACCCGGATTACGGAGAAGCGAACTTCGGAATCATGACTCGCGACTACTCCGCGAAGCCCGCCTACCGCGCTTACGGATTCCTCGCGAACCGGCTGGCGAACTACATCGCGGCGCGCCGCGACGACCCCGCGCCCGGCATTATCGGTTACCGCTTCACGCTCGCCGACGGCGAACTGTACATGCTCTGGACCTCAAAAAAGGGCGACAGGAAAACGTACAGCATCGCCTCGCGCGGGCTGGTTAGCGTCATCGGCCTGACGGGCGTCGAAGAGCGCTTAATAGCGCCATCCGAAACGGTCGCGGTTGAGGTCGAAAACTCGCCGGTTTATTTGTTCGAGCGCAAAACGGATTGAAGCGCTGGCGTATCGCCCGATGTGAAACTGACACTGTCATATCAATGTCGAATTCAAGTAAACTTCAATTGCCTATATTCATTTCCGGGCGGTGATAATTTTGCGGGATAGCAGATCGTCGACGATGGCGTCGGCAATGTAGCGGCTGCCGGCGGCGGTGTAGTGGGTCGGGTCGCGGTAGAGAATTTCGTTTTCTTTTCCCTTGAACAGATATATGAGGTTGCCGAAGTTATCGGGCTGCTTTTTCGATAGGCCGTTATAAAGCGTTTCGGATTTGATGTAGAGCGATGAAAGGTTGAAGACATAGCCGCCGCCGACGGAGAACAGGGGAGGCAGGGCGAAGCCGGGCGCGGGAGGCGCGGGGCCGTCGAACCGTGGATTCCCGTAGTAGCGGGGCATGTCGACAGGTTGCAGATAGGAAACAAAGGGGATGCGGCGGATGTCGCAGGAGCCGGCGAGGTCGAGAAGGCTGTCGCCGAAGGCGCGAACGATTTCGTTTTCGACATCCGGCGGAAGCGAGCGGATGTTCGGAGCGCCGGCGGCGCGGAGCTTGCGAAGTTCCGGCGCGCGATCCGTAACGGCGGAAGACGGGGCGGGCGCGAATCGCGCGGCGGCGGCGAGAGCGAGACGCGCGGTGTACGGAATGATTCGCGAGGCGGCGGTAGCGACGGCGTTTCTGACGGAAGCCGACGTCACTGCGGCGAATTGTGAGAAAGCGCCGCGCGGAGTCTGCATGGCTCGGATATCGTGTTCGAGTTTCTGATGGTAGCCGTGGTAGGCCGGGACCCATTTCTCGCCGTATTTGAGCGAACTCATGTAAGCGGGAATGCGCCAGTGGATGTCGTTCACGCCGTCGAGCGAGATGACGGCGTCGCAGCGGTATTTCTTTTTGCCGATAATCCAGTTTGTGAGGTAGAGACGTTCGTTGAGAGACATGTAGCCGGGAGCTCCGGCGTTGAGGACCGCGATTTTCTGCGTAACGTTTCGACGTCGGGCGGCTTCGATTAGAAAATCCGGCCAGTTTTTGAAAGGCATAACGGCGGTGGTGGAGCCGCCGAGGCAGCAGATGAGCATGTCTGGATTCTTGTCGCCGAACCGGCGCATGTAGCGAAGGTCCCTGAAGCCGAGAATCGGGTCGGCCTGAAGAACGATTTCAGCGGGGCGGGAGGAGCTGTAAAGAACTGATTCGCGAAGTTCGGCGCCTGACATTCTGAACTGAGCGGGGAACCGCGCGAGCAGTTTCGCCGAAGCAATATTCTTTTTCCCCGCGATCACGAAAAGAGCGGCCGCGGAAATCAGTTCGGCCAAAACCAGAGCGGCCGCAATGAATGCGACGATGCTAAGAGTTTTAGCTGCAAATTTTCGATAACGCACGAAGAATATTCTAAATTAATTAACCGAAAAAACCAACCGAAACGGAAGTTGCGGATCAGAAGGCGAGCGATACGAGCCAGACGGCGGCGCCGGCGAGCGCATAGCGGCGGAACATATTCTTTTTCCGTTTGTGCGTCTTCATCTGATAGGCCTGTTTCGCGTCGCGTTCGGCGATAACCTGTCCGAACAGGTCGGACGCCGCCTGATTGTATTCAGTGAAGTGCGCGCGCACGTTGCGGTTGCCGTCGACGATGAAGAAATGCACGATATCCCGCGAGTCGCTGATTCCGAACAGGTTGAAGATGTCCGCTTTCAGGTCGAGCGTCATCATGTAGCGGTCCTCGAGAACGAAATCGACGGGAAGGCCTTTTTCCTTGAATTCATTTCTAATATCGACGAGTTTTTTCTTGTATTCCTGTTTGACGACACGCTTGACGAGCGGATACATGAGCTTGTCGTACTTGCTTGCGTCGGCGACGATGACGTACAGGACGCCTTTGACGTTCGGGTGCGCGAGAGTGAGGTTTTTTATCCACTCGATGCCGGTGTCGGCGTTATGTTCGTTGCCGAACCCGTAAACAACGACCCAGTTCTTGAGGTCTTCCGCTTTAATGACTCTGCCGTAGATGTCCTTGAAGTCGAAAGGCGGCGCGATTTTTGGAATCTCAACCGGAGCCGGTTGCGCGGGAGCGACAGCGGCGGCCTGCGGGGCCGGTTCCTCCTGCGAGAATGAGACTGCGCTGAATGTCAAAACAAAAAGAAGCGTTGCGAGTGTTGCGGCAATTCTGGAATAGTTTTTCATCGGCCGGCCTTTCCGATAAGGTTGATCTCTGATCTATCCTGAATCCTAAATGGCGTATTCGGATAAATACCCGAGAATTAGAGGATAACAGGATTTAGACATTCAATCAAGAAGAATCCCGGATTCGCCAATAGGGCGCCGAATCCGGGGCAATGTTCATAGCGGCGATCTGTTTCGTTATCGGCGCATTTTTTTGTTCATGAACCAAAGTTCTATTCACTTCAAAAATACGCCAGCTGCCTCGCATCTCATTCACTCTGAACCATTGCGCCCGAATCCTAATGGCGGATTTGAGATAATTTGAGAGAAGGGGCGAAGCGTTGTAACGAGAAAGATTGCGCTGTCGATCAGTAAGTTATCAAGTGCAGAGAAGCAGGGTCGAAGGAGAGGCGGACGTCGGCGCCTTCGGGGATGAGGCCGGCGACTTTCGGGTTGCGCACGGAGATGAGTATATCGAGTTCGCCGGCGCGGACGGTGTACTCGACATCGTTGCCCATGTATATTTCGCGGGCGACGACGGCCGGGATGCCGGAACCGGCGCCCGAGACGAGAGTGACAGCTTCCGGCCGCAGGACCGCTTCCGCGCGGCAGCCGGGTTTCTCGACGAAGCCGGGCTGGTTGACGGTGAAACGGCGGCCGAGTATGTCCGCTGTGACTTCGCTGCCGCTGACGCCGATAATCTGCGCGGGAAGGAAGTTCACTTTTCCGAAGAACCCGGCGACGAAGCGGTTGTCCGGCTTCTCGTAAATTTCGCGCGGCGTTCCGATCTGCTCGATGATTCCCTCGTTCATGAGGATGATGCGGTCCGAGATGCAGACGGCTTCTTCCTGATCGTGGGTGACGTAGATGCTGGTGATGCCGACTTTGCGCTGAATGCGGCGGATTTCCTCGCGCATCTGGACGCGCAGTTTGACGTCGAGATTGCTGAGCGGTTCGTCGAAGAGGAGCACGGAGGGCTCGTTGATGAGAGCGCGGGCGAGAGCGACGCGCTGCTGCTGGCCGCCTGAGAGTTGCGCGGGCGACCTGTCGCCCATATCGCCGAGCCCGACAGCCGCCATCAGCTCGCGCACTTTTCTGTCCGTTTCGCCGCGCGGATGTTTCTTCAGGCGAGGGCCGTAGGCGATGTTGTTGTAAACCGACATGTGCGGAAACAGCGCGTAGCTTTGGAACACCATCGATGTGTTGCGCCTGTTCGGCGGCAGCATGCCGACCGATTTGCCGTCGATAAAAATATCGCCCTTCGAGGGCAGTTCGAACCCGCCGATCATGCGCAGGATAGTTGTCTTTCCGCAACCGGACGGGCCGAGCAGCGTCACAAGCTCGCCTTTCGACACGCTGAACGAAACGTCGTCAACCGCGACAACGGACTTCCGCGTCTTGTCCTCGAAAATCTTGGAGACGTTTTTTACGTCCACGCCCGAATCGGCCATTTATTTCTCTCCGTTTTTAGTCCGGTTCTTTTGCCGGATCCATTTTACCCCGAATCCGGCGCCGCCTACAACATATTGAGCCAATAATATCACATGGCGGCTATCAGATAATAAAATAGCTTAAAACAATTCGTATTCCGATTTTGCGGCATTCTTCCAGGCGGCCGGCAGGCCGGAGGGGAATACCGGCAGCGAGTTGTCGGCGGGGCTTTCGACGGCGAGCCATGCGCGGAATTTTCCGCCGGGCGCGGCGAGGTCGAACCTGACCGTGTTTTTGCCCGCCGGCAGTTCGATCGTGTGCAGTACCCAGCCGGACAGAATTTCCCACATGAAAATCTTCGTTTCCATGCCGGCGCGATTTTCAACTTTTATCACGGCAGCCGGAGCGCCGTTCAGGGTCGCCGCCAGTTTTACTTTATTCTGATCCTTGAACGACGTTATGCGCGTTAGAAAGACGATCTGTGTTTTTACGCCGGCTGGGGCGGCGATTTCGTATTCGCCGGACACTGAGCCGGATTTCTTGTCGAGTCGCAATTTTGACGCGGCCGGTTTTTCCGCCGCAGACACGCTGCCGGGCGTCCCGGCGCCGGCGGAGGCGAGCGCTGCGGCTTTCACTTCGAGAACCACAACGCCGCCGCGCGCGATTTTTTTCACCTTTACTATGTCGCCGTATTTAAAACCGGCGCCGAGCGGTTCCTCGTAAGGATAGGCGACGCTTACCGTGTAAGGTTTCCCGTCGTCGAGAAAGCCGGTTTTTTCGTCCAGGGCGAACGAGAAATCCCTGGCGAGAAAATCCGGATTGCGCAGGCCGATTATTCCGTTGTTATATTTGTTGAAGTGAGCGTAGCCGTAAATTTTGCCTTGGAACGGGTCGCCGCCGATGAATTTTGAATCGGCGAGAATAATGTCGTCGTTCGCTTTCGCCCATTGAGTGATCTGTCCCCATATTTTGCGCTGTTGATCGGTGAGATTGAACACGTTCATGTACATCTCGATCAGCCCGTTTCCGCGCAGGTAGTTGATGAGGAACGTATCGGAGAAAGTTTCGAGAGGGCCGTGGTCGAATTTTAAATAATCATGGTTCCACCTGAACATGACAGGGCTGTGGTTCATGAGCGAGTTGAGAGGGAACTGGGAGCGGGAATCGACGATGTTTCTGCGAATGACCTCGTCGCGCCAGGTCTCCTGCATTTCGTTGATGCTGAAAGCGGGCGGACCGACGAGCGGGACATCGTAGTCGTTCTCGCCCGAGAAAACCGAGTCGTAATATAGAAGCCACCAAGGGCTGAACCAGCCGGTGTTATAGAGGTAAACATTGGGGTCGGCGCCGTGGAGCGCGGTGAGCATGCGGATCTGGTTGTCAGTGATGGCCTCGCGGGCGTAGCGGTCGCCGGGCAGATGGCCGCGATGGTTTGTCTGTTTGCAGAGGAAATTCCCCCAGTCGAATTTGAACGCGTTGATATTGTGGCGTTTCTGGTCGTCGAGAAGATTTTTGATCTCGAGGTCTGCGGCGCGAGGATCGGCGAAACAATAAGAGTCCTTGTCGATCATATCGAAATTTTCGCGCATCCATGGTCTGTCGATGGTTGAGCGGCGGCCGTGTGTGATGACGTGGACGCCGATGGGGGTTTCGAAATATTTGGCGGCGAGTTCGTGGACATATTTTACGCGGCCGGGCGCGCGATGGTCCTCTTCCATCAGGCTTTTCGGGTCGGCCCAGCCGCCGTCGATCAGAACGCTGTCCGGTTTGACGCCGACATCGGTGAACAGTTTTTTGCCGTATGTGAATTTCTTTTTAACATCGCTGTCCGAGAAAATCTCGCTCATCGAACCGTCGCCTTCGAGTTTATGGAAATAGGCGTTCCAGAGGATGAACCTGCGGGGCGGATGGATGCGGATGCGCGACAGGTAGTCGGCGAAAGCGTCCTCGACGCGGCGGTTGACGCGGTTTGCGGCGACGCCGATGACGGCGGTTTTCGATAGGATGCGGCCGGCGCCGATGACGGCGGTTTTCGATAGGATGCGGCCGGCGCGGCCGGGGTAGTGATGGAGGCGCACGACGCCGTTTTCGGATTCGTTGTAGCCGGCTGGGTATTCGAGCCCCGCGAAAAGCTGGCGGTCGATGAAGATCGGGCGGCCGCCCGGCCAGTCCCACGGCGGGTTGCTCTCATGCAAAGTGTCGAAGCGCTCGATTTTTAACGCGCCGGTTTTGAAACGCTCGACGTCGATTTCATTGACGAGCCGGGCGCCAGCCTCCACCTCGATGTATTTGCGGGTCCAGAACGCGCCTGCCGGCAGTTCGTACGTCAGCTTGACGGCGACGCCGTATTTCTTGTTGGAGAGCGTGTAGACGCATCTGCCTGGAATATTTGTTTCGGCGGCGCCGATCGTGAAGTCGCGCGAAGTCAGCGCGACCGCGCCATTGTCGAGAGACAGGCGGAACTCGTCCGAGTCGAGTTTATATTTGGCGCCGGTGAGTTTATTGACGAACAGCGTGGTGTGAACGCTGCGGTCGGATTTGATTTCGCGTCGCAGGAAGCTGTTGTCGAGAACGCAGTCGCGAGTAGGAGCGGCCGCTGCGGCGCAAGAGGCGAACGCTATGAAAAACAAAAAGGAAACAGGCAGATAGAACGTGTAATTTTTCATGGAATGGATTATATAACAGAATTTTAAAATTATGAAAAGAGAGTTAGAGACATATATGCGGATTAGCCGAAGAGATATTAGTTGCAGCGAGAGGGGTCGGAAGGTTCGAGGATATGGAATACCTCGCGGGAGCGGCGGCGGTACATGTCCTCGGCCTCGATGATGAGAGTGCGCTCGGAGCGGCGGATTGGGAAGTCCTGAATGAGGAAGCTGCCGTCGTCCTCGATGAAGCGGGAGACGTTCACGCCGTTGGCCTGAAGAGAGACGCCCGGTTCAGTAAGGCCGAAGATTTGAATGTAATAGTTTTGAGAGTCGCAGGAGCCGACGGAAGTGGGGTCGAAGTTGGACGGCGGCTGGCTGATTGTGAGAATCGGCGGAGTGGTGTCGAGCGATACCGAGCGGATGATGGTCGCGGTCTTGCCGCCGCGCCCGCGCGCTGTAACATTAATTTTATTCTCGCCCTCGAACAGAGACACGAGGCTTGAGAAACTGCCATCCGGTTTCACGTTGACTTCCCTATTGTTGATTTTGACCGTAGCGCCTTTAGTGGTTACGCCGACGATAGTGATGTTCGAATCTGTGAAAAGGGCGCCTTCCTGTGGCTGGATGACTCTGATGTCCGGTTTGAGGCCGACAATGCTCCAGTCGAGACGTTTCCACTGGTTGAGGAGCGAATTTTCGACGGCGGAGGAGCGAGGGGCTTTATCCGAGCCGGGATCATAGGAGATCATCTTTTTATCGTCTGTGCAAAAGGCTTTTGCATCCGGGCGCTTGAGACAGGCCCGGCCTTCGGAAACGGCTATTTTTAAGGGACGGTCTTTGCCTGAGGCGATGATGCTGTACAGGCCGGGGTTCAGGGTTATGAGGCCGGCGTCAGTGCGCACGACGAGATTCGCGCCCGATTCAGCAGGACTGAAAGATAGCGCCAAATGGCCTTTTGTGATTTCGATATCGGGGGCTGCCGGGTCTGTTTCGGGTTTTCGATGTTTAACGACGGATCCCTCAGCGGGGCCGAGCCAGAACATTTGCAGGGAACGGGCGGCGACAGCTTCGAGAGTCGCGCCGTCCGCGGCGCGGATTTCCATGCCGGGATCGATTGTCGTGCCCTCGTGAGCTGGGAACCAGTCGGACCCGGCGACGCGCAACGCTACATCGCCCGAGAGAGATTTTATGACTGCGCCCTGAAACGGTGGCTGAGCCGCCGCCGCCGCGCACAGCGTCGCCAGCGCGGCCATCACGAACAGCGTTGTTTTTTTAAACGGCTTTTTCAATTGTCGCTACGATTTTCAGGACTCTGTCCAGATTTGTTATTTTCAAGAGTCCCATCAGATTTTCAGGCACAGCCGCGAGCGTCAGATTCCTGCCCTGTTTGAGAAGCGTCGAGTTCACCGCCACAAGGAATCCGAGTCCGGAACTGTCTATGAATTCCAAGCCCTTAAAATCTAAAATGAGGTTAAGCTTATCGTATTGTTCGAGCAGATTCTTGATCTGCCTATAGAGGTCGATCGATGCCTCGCCGGCGATGCGGCCGGAGAGCCTTATTACAAGGTATTTTGTTTTGACTTCATGTTGTATTTCAAATTTAGGCATATCGATTCCGTAACTTTCGTTTGGAATATTATAAACCATTTTTTGCCGAAGAGCGTAACAATTTCAGAAAAACGGAGCGCCGGCCGGAAACGCCGGATTATATCCTTCGGCTGCAATCCTGGATTTCGGGTTATTATGCGCTTGTTTTTTTGATAATTCTTGTTCAGCGCCAGTGTTCCGGGCGGAAGTCCGGGGGCAGGACGGTGCAGAATTTCTTTACGCGCCAGTTGCGCTTGAAAGCGATGCGGCGAAGAGGCGGGTCCGGGTTGGTCGGCATCGGGTGCCCGACTTGTTCCATGAGCGGCAGGTCTGAACTGCTGTCGGAGTAGAACCAGCAGTCCTTGAGGTCGATGTTGCGCTCCTGAACGTAAGAGCGGGCGATAATGAGTTTGCCTTCCTCGTAGCAGAAAGGTTTTTCGGCGATGGGGACAATGCGTCCGTTTTCGAATTTGAAGCGGAGCGCGAAAGCGTCGTCCACGCCGAGGAAGTCTGCAAGCGGGTCGATGAGCGGCTGGATGCTGGCGGTGAGAAGGACTACCTGGTTGCCGCGTTTTTTGTGGTCGCGGATTTCGCGGTAGGCAAGCCGGTAGATGCTTTTTCGCATGTAGTTGTCGAAGCAGCCCTGACAGATATTGTCAACTTCGGCTTTTGTGAGGCCGGCGAACTGTGAAAGCCCTTTTTCGACGAGCGTGTCATACTCGACGGCGCCGGTTTTGGAGTCGATGAGGGCTTTGGCCATGTCGAAAATGTAATCGGGAGAAGAGGACTGCCCTTTTTTGAAGAACAGGTATTTGGCGATCATTATGCCCGACGATCCCTTGAGGATCGTGTCGTCAACATCGAAAAAAGCGACACCCATGAGAAACTCCGTGGTAAAAAATAACCCGCGAGGCGAGCAGATATCGGCGCGGCGTCGCGCCTCATGGCGGAAATCGCTTTCCGGCCTAACTTTCGGGCATGAGCACGTTGCCGACGCGCGTCATGAGGTTTCCGACTTTCATGCCGTACTCCGCGGTTCCGCGGAAGGAGACGAGTTGGAGGCGGGTGGCTTCGAGAGCGCCGACTTCGCTTGTCAGCATCCTGAGAGCGCCGGCCGTGTCTACAAAGTCCATCGCCACATACGGGCGGCGGTCGGTGCGGCCTTTTGTCGCCTTGATCTTGCCTTCGTCAATGCGGACCCAAACCGCCGGGCCGTCCGGCTTAACCGTCCACTCGATAATTTTCTTGCGCGCGGTTTTTGTCAGGCGCACGATGTATTCGTCTTCGCATTCGGACATTTCCTCGAGCGCGAAGGCGACCATGTACATCAGGAGCTGAACCTTCAGCGTTTTTTCCGCTTCGTCCTTGCAGACGTATGTCGGCATGAGCATCTTGAGCTTCATGAGTATCTTTACGACTTTCATGAGCAGCAGGAGATGAGTCAGGCCGGAGATGCCGAAGAGGACATTCTTGCCGGTGAAGAAAGAGTTCATCGTCGTCGGATCTTTGAAAGTGAATTTGATAGCGGGTTTCGGATGCTTGCCGGAGACTACCTTGAGCGTTCCGCCCTCGAAGAGCATGTGGGCGGCGGGTTCCGCGTTCTTAATCTGGAACTGGATAGCGCAGTTCCATTTGGCGGTCATTTTCACAAGCGCCGGGTCCGCGGCCACCACTTCCTCAAGCAGCGGCAGAGCCGCCTTCAGGAATGTTTTCGATCGCATCAGTTCAATTTCATGTTCGGTCATAACAATTTCTCCTCCCCGGCGCAACAGTTTCGGCCTGTTGAAGAGCGCCGCTCGGAAATACAGAATAGCATAAATCGGGAAAGGCAACAAGAAATAAATAGTTGGCCGGCCGCGGCGCCTGATTTCAAATAGTTGGCAAAGAAAGAAATTATGCGGTCTCGCCATGAACAGGAAAGCAATATTATGGTATAATGAGTATCATTATGAATTACCTTATTTGATGACCGCGAGGATGCCCTATGGACAACGCAGAGCGCAACCGGAAGCGAAGTGGTTCTTCCTGTCGCCTTCGGAACGCCACGCCGGGGGACGCCGGCGCTTTTTACGAACTGATAGTAATGTCGTCGCCATATTTTGAAACGCTGTTCGGCAGGCAGGGAGCGGTCATTTTTCAGAGCATGTTTCGCCGGACAGGCAACCTGTTCAGCCACGAGCACGTGATTTTCGCCGATGTCGAAGGAAAACCGGCTGGGATGATTCTGTGCTACGGCCGCCGGACAAAGCAGTTCGGAGACATCCCGACCGCGCTGCATTTCTTGAGAGAAATCGACTTCGAAACGTTGTTGAAACTGCCGCTGATACTTAAAAGCGGAACGGCGGTGGGCGCCGTTAAAAAAGGCGAGTTTTATATCAGCAACATGGCTGTGTATTCCGACTATCGCGGGCGCGGAATCGCGGCGGAACTGATCGGCTGCGCCGCGCTGCGCGGGCGGCAGGAAGGCGCGGAGCGGCTGACGCTCGAAGTGGAACAGCATAACGACGGCGCGATCGGGTTTTACGAAAAATGCGGGTTCGCCATCACAGGCGACGCGCGCCTCTCAGTCGGAGAAGAGAAACTTATTTATTACATGGCGAAACGGATAAAATAACGAAACAAATGTTATTTGAGTCGATACGTCTTCGTGACTTAATATTCCATATCAAGCAAATCATGGAGTTTCATACAGGTCGTCGTGATCGAGGATGCGGCGTAGAAGGATAGCTCCGTCGTGTTCAAATTGGAGAGAGATGCGGTATCTGTCGTTGACGCGGGCGGAGAAGAGGCCTTTACGGCCGGCGATGCCTTTCAGCCGCAGAGAAGGGTGTGTGTGGTCGATCAGCAACTGAGCTATCTGTTTCGCGGCAGCTTTACGGGCGGCGTCCGGCAGCGACTGCCAGTCTTTTTTGAAGCTGTCTGTTCGCGCTATTTTCATTTTTCAACGCTCTAAATCTTTTATTAGATTTTTTGCGCTGTCGAATTTCGCGATTTTGCCGCGTTTGATGTCGCTGTCGGCCCCGGATTCCTTCCGCGCGCCGGAATCTGTCAGCCGCAACGTTCGGGGCACAACCATGACGGGGGTGAGAACCAGACGCCCGTCTTCCACAAGAGCTTCCAAAGTGTCTCCGGGCGCTATTCCGAGAGCGTCGCGCATTTCTTTAGATATCGTCAGAATGCTTCTTTTCTGCAATGTGATTATCATGTCAAAACTCCGTCAATACTGTATTGCTGTAATACAGTATAACGGCAATGGCGTGAGAAGGCAAGGGTAGGGGGTGGCGGTTGGCAGATAGGAAAAGATTAAGATTTACCCACAGAGTCGCGAAGCGCTACAATAAGCAGGCGCGACTTGGACGCGCGGAGAGAACCGGCCGCATCCGAGAAATTGGAAATGCCGGCGATAATTAAACGGGTGGCGCATGAACACAGAAAAGAAGGTAGCTCTCGTCACTGGCGGCACTTCGGGAATTGGCAAAGCTATCGCCGCGCATTTGCATGAGAAAGGCCACAAGGTCTATGCCGCGGCGCGGCGTCCGGAAGCGGCGCAAGGTTCGCCGTTCCCGGTTCTGAAGCTCGATGTCGACTCGGACGTTTCCGTGGCTGGATGCATGGCTAAGCTTATCGCCGACGAGGGCAAAATCGATGTGTTGATTAACTGCGCCGGATTCGGAATCACCGGACCGGTGGAGGAGAACACGATCGCCGAGGCGAAAGCGCAGTTCGAGACGAATTATTTCGGCGTCGTGCGGATGTGCCGGGCGTCGCTGCCGCACATGCGCGCCGCGCGCAAAGGGCTTATCGTCAACATCAGTTCGCTCGGCGGCCTCGTCTCCGTGCCGTTCCACGCCCATTACTGCGCGAGCAAATTCGCCGTGGAAGGCCTCACGGAAGGCCTAAGGCTGGAAGTCGCCAGCTTCGGAATCAAGGTCGTTCTCGTCGAGCCCGGCGACTACAAAACCGGGTTTACCTCATGCAGAAAAATCGCCGACTCTTCGAAAGATGAATGCCCGTACAATCCTCAGTTCATAAACTCGCTGAAAAAAATGGAGGCGGGAGAATTGAACGGTCCGGAGCCGTACCCGATAGCGCGGCTTGTCGGCAGAATCATCGAAACGCCGTCGCCGAAGCTCCGCTATCCCGTAGCGCCGCCTCCGCAAAATCTCATGCCGCCTCTCAAGCGGCTGCTCCCCTGGAGCGTAATCGAAGGAATCATCGCATCCAATTACGGCATCAAACGCAAATAATCGTTTGCATTATAGAAACAAGGCTCTGAATGAAACGAGCGAAAGGGCACAACAACATGGCGAAAGACAACGGGAAGACGGCAATAGTCACGGGCGCCGGCGGCGGCATCGGACGCGAGTTGTCGCGGCTGATGGGCAAGCGCGGCGCGCATGTGGTGGCGTGCGACCTGAAAGAATCCGCGGCGGCGGAAACCGCGGCCCTGATAGCAGGGGAGGGCGGCAGCGCCGAAGCGAAAACGCTCAGCGTAACGGACTACGAGGCTATGCAGGCGCTTGCGGACGAAGTGGCGAGCAGGCGCGGCAGCATCGACTATCTGTTCAACAACGCCGGCATCGGCATAGGCGGCGAAGCGCGCGACTTCACCATAAACGACTGGCGCACGGTGCTCGATGTCAACCTCTACGGCGTCGTCAACGGCGTAACCGCCGTGTATCCCATCATGGCGAAGCAGGGCTCCGGCCATATCATCAACACTTCATCGCTCGACGGCTTGGTTCCGTTCCCCATGCATGTGTCCTACACGGCGAGCAAGTACGCGGTGGTCGGGCTTTCGCAGGCGCTGCGCATCGAGGGCGCCCCGCTGGGGGTTCGCGTAAGCGTCGCTTGTCCCGGCCGCGTTAAGACAGCCATCTTCGACACCACGCGCCTGATAAACTCCGACCGCGAAAAAACCATGCGCATCGTAAAATCCGCTCCCGCCATTACCGCTGAAACATGCGCGCGCCGCATCGTCAGCGGCATGGACCGCAACGAGGAACTCATTCTCCCTTCGGCCTACGCGCGCTTCATGTGGGGACTCGAACGCGTGAGCCCCGAGCTAACCCACGGCCTTATGAGTTTCACCCAGAAATGGGTCGGCGACCTGCGCATAAAGGATTGAAAGCGGCAGCGGGCAGCCGGTATCCGGAAGCGTGCGGCGGCTGAAATAATTTTTGCAATTCCGAACGATGTGATGAATCTCAGACAAACATAATCCGGAAGCGATCCGCTGCATGATCGTAAATTCCCCGAAAGAAAAAATATCAGCTTAAGCGCCGGGTTATCCGCCGGCCGCGCCAATGGGCCAAGCTTTTTTATAAATATGAACAAATCCGGACAGGGTTGTGTTTAAACAGGTGTGTGATGGAATTAGAGAAAATGCGGGAGTTACATTATGAAAACAATTAGCGCGGTTTTGGCGGGGCTGGCATTTATTGCGGTTATTGCCGTGACGGCGGCGGCTCAGGACGGGCAACAATCCCCCGAGCTTGCCGGAATGCAGAAGGCCGCCGAAAAAGTCTGTATGTCTATGACGCCATATCTGGAGCGTCCGGACAGCGTAAAGGGAATCACGGTTGTGAAGAACGACGAAATAAACGCCTATGCCGACCAGAACGATAAGATAACGATTTTCACGGGGATGCTGAACTTTGTTCGTGATGACAACGAGTTGGCGTTAGTGTGCGGGCATGAAATGGCGCATATATCGGCGAAGCACATTAAAAGAAGCATATTTACCGATGTCTTGGCGAATGTCGCGGCGTCAGTGATCGGAGGAACGTTCGGAAACGTAACTGGGAATGCGATTGTCTCGAAAGAGAGCAGAAAACACGAACGCGAGGCAGACAGCCGCGGATTGCTGTACATGTGGAGAGCGGGATACGATCCTCGCGTGGGCTGGGGATTCTGGCAGAACCTCGAAGCCAAATACAAACAGGGCGGCAGCGACGTTACGAAATTTTTCAGCGATCACCCGGTAAATGATGAACGCGTGGAAGACATGAAAGTTCTTCTCGTGCGCGACTGCAAAACGTGGCCTGATCTGAAATATTGCGACGCGATATTGGCGGACAAGGATCTCACGGATACATTCAACGCTTTCGAAAACAGGAAATAATAGGGCCGATTAAAACATAATAGATGGCAGACAGAGAAAGACATGGCGCTCTTCTTAACCTAATGCGCTTCAGAATTCACGAATAATTATGCGCCGCAATGCTATATTTGTTATTCCGCGGGCGCCTGTTCGATATTCATTATGCGATGCATTTAATGAAACTCAGAGATATTTGCGGAACCACTTCAGGCTGTCGTAAACCATTCTGTCGACGGGCAGGATGTGGCCGCTGTCGTACCAGATAATCTTCTTTTGCGTGGCTGGAACGAGTTCGTGGAGCTTGTTCATTGCGGGAACAGAGATCGTGGTGTCTGTTTTTCCGTTCTGGAGGAGAACGGGGCGGTCGCCGATGTTCGGGACGAAAGTCGCCGGATCGACGGCGTTGAAAACAGTCATGAACTGGTCTTTTGTCATATTGTTGTCGACCATGAACTTTTTGATTTCCATGAGCGAGCCGTAATCCGAGTTGTCGAAAACGAGCGAGTAATCGGCGCCGCCGTCGGCAAGGTCGATCGCTTTCACGCGAGTGTCGAGAGTGGTGGCGACTGAGCCGGTCATTGCGCCCATGCTGATGCCGAAGTAACCGATGCGGCCGGGGTCGATGCCCTTCCAGCCAGCGAGGACGTCGAAGCCGCGCAGGATGTCCATAACCTGCATCCGGATGTGCTTTGCGCTCACGAACGGGTCGGGCATGAGAATGTCTTTGCCTTTTTCCTCGCGCTCGCCCCGGAAAATGCCGTCGATCGCCATAACGGCTATCCCGTAGCCCGGCCATGTGGAGAATACGTCGGCGAGACTCTTGTCGGCGACGTGGAAGTGCATGAAGAAAACGACCGGATATGCGCCGGGCACGGTGGCTTTGTCGGCGCCCATCGGCTTAACTTTCGCCTTGGGCATCATCAGAATCGCGGGCACGCGCCCGCCGTTCAGGCTATCGTAGAAAAAGTGTATTTTAGTGTATGACGGGAAATCCTTGGTGTCTTTTATCTCGATATTTAGAGGAATCGAATGATCGTAGTCGTAACCGGCCTTGATCTCGGCGAAGCTCTCGGCGCGCGCCGGCATGGATCCTGCGGCCAGGCACAAAAACACGATCAGTCCGGCGAGCCTTTGCAGAAGTTGCTTTTTCATCATTGGGGTCCCCCTTGAGTTTGGCGCGGCGTCCGCGCCGCTACATCCGTTTTCCCATCCCTGCCACGATAAAGTTTACAAAAAATACAAATAATCGCAACAGGTTTTAAATATACATGGATTTATAAGGGAGTTAATTACACGAAAAAGCGAATAACAGTCTTTGAAAGACCTTCCTTGTGGGTGGGGTCTGTGAAAAATTAATTGATTGAATATCGAATATCGAACAAGGAACCGCAGAATATCGAAGGAATACAAAAATTGCCTTAATAATTCGAAATTCGGAGTTGGGTATTGGAAGTTCCGTATACCTTAGGCGCGAAGCGCCATGGAGCGCCCGCTTAAAAACGGCGGGTGGCGCCCATCCCTTTAATAAAGTTTTTTGGAAAGTATGAAACCCTTTTTTTCAAAAAAGGTTTTCATTTATTTAATTGTTTCTTCGTTCCAACGCTAAGCGTTTGAATGAGAATCATTTATTCCGCAATTCCCGCCAGTTCGAAAGCCTGTTCGGCGGTCGGCGCGGATTTTGACCCGCCGATGCCTTCGAGCGTGCAGGCCGCGACCGCCGCCGCGAAGCGCGCCGTCTTTTCGAGCTCCCATCCTTTCAGCAGCCCGTAGACGATTCCCGAGTCGAACGCGTCGCCCGCGCCGATGGAGTCCTGAAAGCTACGGGGCTTAATGGCAACCTGCCGCACGACCCTGTCCGGCGTCGCTAACAGAGCGCCTTCGGCCCCCTGTTTGACAACAACAAGCTCAGGCCCGCGCTTTAGCAAATCACGCGCTGCGTCCTCAAGGGAATCCAGGCCGGTGATTCCGCGGGCCTCCACGTCGTCTGTGAAAACGATATTCACATAATCGAGGAGATTGTCGAAACGGTTAATCCACGGCTTTTCGATCGGCGTCATAGGGAACTGAGTGTCCAGCGCCGTTTTCAGGCCGAACTGTTTAGCTTTCCTGAACAGCCCGACCGTCGGCGCTCCCCACATCTGCGGGTAATGAAGGTAGCCGGCGCACAGCAGCATCCGCGAGCGTTTCAGCAAACCTTCCTGCGCCGCGCTCAATCCGGACGGCCACGGCGCGTGGGTCGAGAGCCTTCCGGTGAGCGGCCGCTTTCGGTCGCCGAACAGCAACATATATATGCCGATTCCGCTCGTTTCGCCCGGAACGGTGTCGACTCCGGAGACGTCGGCTCCGGAGTCGTCGGCTCCGGATTTTGAGAGGCTGCGCAGGATCCATTCGCCGAAAAAGTCGTCCGCCACGCAGGAGACGACGGCGACGCGCAGGCCGAGACGGGCCATGTCCGCCGCGCAGTAGCCCATCGAGCCGGCGGGCGTCAGCTCGACTTGCGAAATGTCAACCCATTTCGTAAGGAGTTCGATGTCGTGAGGCGCGTCGCCCACGATAATCATGTCGAGATTCAGGGTTCCGACAGCAACAACGTCATAATCCATCGGCGCGGCCTCCACGGCGTTTTCGGTCCCGAAAAAGCGTCAGTGCGAGCCGGGCGGGAAAAGCTGCATCCACACGCGGGCATGCTTGGGAATGTTCGAGCGCTGGCAGTCCGGATTTATGTCGCCGAGTTCCACCGCGCAGTAGTAGGGCAGCAACTGGATGACAAAAGTGGAAATCACCGCGAAGATGTGCTCGTCCACATCCGGCAGGCGAAGAACATAGTCCATCATCGGCGCGAGCTCGCGGTCCTTCTCGGTGACGATGCCGAAGGAGGGAGTTTTGAGGCCGACGGTCGCCTGAGCGATCTGTTTCAGCCACGGGTAGGACGGCCCCGGAGGCGCGACGATCGCGGTGACGATGCGTTCGTCTGTGAGGCCGAGCGCGCCGTGTATATGGCGGTCCGGGCACATGGCCTTGCAGGGGATGTGCGCCATCTCGTCGAATTTGAGCGCGAGCTCCTCGGCGGTTGCGAG
>Ga0172379_10003447_pt1 | contig 25185 bp, 20 predicted proteins | sample GrowelOW334metaG_FD_119756 | JGI IMG/M metagenome (GOLD analysis project Ga0172379, IMG submission 119756) | Groundwater microbial communities from an aquifer near a municipal landfill in Southern Ontario, Canada - Groundwater well OW334 metaG | ecosystem: Environmental > Aquatic > Deep...
CATTAGTCTTTCTTTCCCTGATAGGGGATTGAGGGAGTTAGATAGCAGCTTTTCGTCGAGAGGCGGATCGAATAACTGGGTGAATTCGGGGAAACCTTAACTGGTAATCCCGAGCCAATCCTTTGCCGGGAAGCTTCATGTTTGAAGTTTTAGCGAAGGCAGGTGTAGAGACTAGTAGGTGAGTCCCAACAATAATCCTACATAAGCGCCCGGTCGCCATGTCTCAAAAGAGGTGTGGTGAATGAGATAGTCCATGCCATTATGAAAATAATGGGTTACATGTAACCACTAGGTTGTCGGTTCGAGTCCGACCCCGCGAGCACATGAATTTGGTTCTGGGCAACCCACCTCTATCCAGCTCGATAAGGTGAGATGTCCACAGCAGTAGTAGGTAAGTAGAGGGCAAAGTAGGTAACTTTCCTGTTTCAAACAACGAAGAAGATTCTGAAACCGCCAACCTGTAGGTTGGCGGTTCTGGTAGATTCCCATCTCCCCTAGAGGCGATAAATGCTCTTGCGACTGTCTTTATATTTAGTAATAATGATAGTCATGAGCGTAACTTCCAACATTAAGACTAAATACTACACTGTTAATGAAGTGGCTGCTTTGTTGAAAATTCACTGGCAGACTGTCTTGGATTTAATTAAGAAGGGGGAGATATCGGCAATTAAACTAGGCAAATCATACCGTATTGATGAGGAGGCCTTGGTGGCTTTTCTTCACTCTAGAACAGTTGGCTCAACCTCTCTATCTGTAGGTGCCAGTGGGAGAATTGACACAATGGTGAACGAAAAGGTCTTTAAAGATAAGCGCTTGGTTATTTTATCCGCCTCGTTTCTTCCCGCTGCAGATTTACCAGGTATTTTTGGCAATGGTGATGACAGTGTTATCTCGTTGGTTGAAGACCCTCCTGCGTTTCGTCGTGCCGGGTGGGATCTTAAAACACTGGATCGCGCAACGCCAGTTCTTGGTGAATTTTTAGAGGTTAATAATGGGGCGCGCAAAAAGCTGCGTGTTTATCGAGATGGCCAGGTTGTTGTTGGTGCGCTAGCTGATGAAAGTTTTTTGGGTTGGCAGATGGAGCAACATGGGGAAGAGGACACAAGCGCACTTAACGGTGTGGCGGTGGTGGAGTTTATCTCTAATTTTTCAGTTTTCGTTGAGCAAATTACTGGCCGTTTTGCCTCAGATCCGGATCGGTTGTTGCTAAGTATTACGATCATTAATCCGCACAAGAACAAGATAGTAAATGGCTTCTGGCAGGGGATGTGGTCGGAGGTTAAAGGTAAGGCTATAAGAATAGCTCGCAAAGACTCACTCGTTGCTATGAATTTGGCTGACTTTGACCCTCGCGATGCAGCAACTGGATTGTGGAAAGAGTATGGATACTTGTTTGGAATGAGAGATGACGAGTTACCTTACCTGAGCTCCGATGGTACGGTTGATTTCGAACGGTTTGTGCGAGAGTCATGACTTTGTGATATGAACTTCTCAACTGAATCTTCAGAACGTGACACTCTCACTATTAGGCGCGATGCCCTACTTGATAAGAAACGAGTTATTGATGCCGTAGAAAAATTAAAAGAAAGGGCTCCAGCAGGAAAGATTCTACAAACTAATTTGCGATACTTTGTTCGCTCAACTCATATTTCTGACTACGGAGCGCTTCAGAGTCTGTTTGAGTGGTTCAACGGTGAGGGTATCGGTGAAGTGAAAGTGAGTAGGGCTGGAACATCAGTGACTGGAGGGTGGGGTCAATATGGTGTTGAGATCACACTTAGTGGAAAATTTGAGACCTATGCGAAACAGGTTCGTGATGAGTATCACAGTGTTAATCGAGATATTGGTCGGGACAGAGAGAGCCAAGAGAGAAGTAAAAATAGGGGCCAAGGCGTGGCTCAGTGGGTTTACTGCACTAATCCATTTTGGCTTTCTATTAAGATTATGCACTGGCTATGGAAGCGTAAGTTATTTTCGTCTGTCATTGCAGCAGTGGGTGCATTGCTTGTATATGACTACGCGGTAGCTTGGCGGAATCTAAACGCTTTCATCACTTTCTTAAGGAGTCTTATTGAGCGATCACCTGGGGGATACTAACTTGTTGGTTTTTTAGTTGCAGTTTTGACTTTAGGCACATAAGTACACTCCTCTTTTCCTCGCGTGTACCATCTTGAAGGACATATTTTGCGTAACTGCGGATATCAACCTCCGGCATTTCAAGACTGTCGTTACTCTGCATTACTCTATGCATGAATCTTTTGTAGCGCTCCAGCTCACTGGATAACTGTTCGTGCACGCACATTTCGTCTATCTCTATATCGTCGACGAGCTGAAGTAGTTGGGTGAGTAAATCTTCTTCCCGAATATATGGCTCATCGCACGGTACTCGTTTGCCTTTACTGCAGTGGTAGTAGACGTACCGTCTGATTGTACCGTCGCTTAGATGTTTGAACTTTTCTTCGGCTGTCACTCCCGATCCGCAGCTGCCGCACTGGAGCATTCTAGTGAAGTCGAACTCTTGGGTGCCGGGTTTGCGTTTGGGGGCTACAGTTAAATTTTCCTGTACCCTGTCGAATACATCTTTGGTAGTGATTGACTCATGATTGACCACGTACCATTTTCCGCTACCTCGTGGATATTCAAATTTGCCGTAGTAATACGTATCCCGAAGGATGCGGTAGATCATGCTCAACACAATTTTCTTACCTGATCGGGTGGTGAAATCTGTCTTCGTATTTATCCAGCGCATAATCTTGTGACCGCTCTCCCCGGTTGCGTTTCGCTCGAACATCTGTTGGATGATAGGTGCCCGTACCGGATCAAGTTCAACTTTCTTCTGTCCTTTATCCGCAAACTTGTTATTAAGATATCCCAGCGGTGCCACTCCCGGTCGATACCCCATTTCACACTTGGCTCGCAGCCCCCGCTTCACGTTTAATCCCCGGTTATCATTTTCAAGTTTGGCTTGGCTGCACAGAATCATAAGCAGGAATTTTTCATTGGGCGAATTGCGGAAGTTCTGGCCATGCGTGCGTATTTCTTCGAGTAACCCCTGATCCATGAGGTCGACCAGTGATCCTAAATCTCCAGCATTGCGAGACAGCCTATCTGGTGCCCAGGTGAGGATGCCGTTGAACTTTTTAGAGCGAAGATCAGTAATGAGCTGCATAAAGACAGGTCGTTGGCCAGAATCTTTGGCCGAATGAGATTCGCGTTTGATTTCAACCACGTTGATTCCATCCCTTTGAGCCATATCCTGCATCTCCTTAATTTGCGAGTCGATAGAAAGTGCCTGTAATTCATCCCGTTCGGATGATTTTCTGGCATAGAGGCAATAGGTAACATTGTCCATAGCAGGGTCAACAATGCCGCATACTTGTGCACAGTGCTAGTTGGTAAGTTGCTAAAGATGGAAGGTGCTCATAGAATGGCGATAAAATGCCACAGAATATGAAAAGGGCTAGGGTTTACCATACCTTATTAAGCCACCCCGCGGTGAATGGTCGTGAGTTATCATCAGAAGGCGTATAGTCTAAAGAAGGTGGTTTTGATCGGTACTTTTCAATAATTTTAAGTACTAAAATAGCAAAGGCATCTGCTAAATCGTCATATCTTTCGACACCAAAATCCGTTAGTTGATAAATCAGTTCATCGCAACCTGTTTTTGGGAAGAGGATTGTTCCGTTCTTAATATAATGACTGGTTAAGTTTAGGCGTGAAAATTTGTCACCGTCTATTTTTGCTCCTTCAACATTATAGAATCCTTCATTGTTGAGCTGTTGTATAAGTGCTTTTTGATAAGCGATTTCTTCAATGTATATAACTGGGCTATCTAGTGCTTCGGAAAGTTTTTTGATTTCTTCGCGTTGTCTGGGGAAATTTATCTTCTTGCTAATTGGGTAAGGATGTATATAGATTTTGAGATTTTCACCACTGCCAAAAACATCTGCTGTTACTGCGGCTGTTAGGTCGGCTGTTGATGCTTCTGAGATGGCAGGGTCAATGGCGACAAAGGTTCCTTTATGATTTGCACCAGGGACATTTTTATCGGGAATGTGATTGTATCGGTGGATCCAAGTAGGGTGGATAATCTGGTCGGTACGCGGTGTAAGTTTTAAAAGGAACTCTCGTTTGTAAGAAACCTCGTCATTGATTGTTTTGCGTAATTTTTCAAGGCTCTTTTCGTTCTGGTAGCGTGCTGGCCATAGGGAGTGGCCGCTTCTAACGATCGGAAACTCATAATAATTTCCTAGCTGTTTGCCTGACTTGATAGCTCGGGCAAGCCGCATTATTAAAGCATCTTCGTGCAAAAGATTACCAATAACGATGATGCGTGTGTTGTGACCTCTAGCTAGAGTGATCTCTCCCTTAAAGACGTTGAAGGTTTTGTTTCTGCTTTTTTGTGTGCTAGTGGAATTGTAGTCTTCTATGTCATCAGCAATGATAACTTCTGGGCGGTATTGAGCAAAGCGGATTCCTCGGATACTTTGTTCAATGGAAGTAGCAGTAATCTTGGCTTGATTATTGTTCAATATAATTTCGTCTTTACCCCACTTACTGCTACCAGCTCTTAAAAAACCAAAATCGTTATTGAGAAGCTCGTTCTGCTCCAATTCACGCTTAATGTTACCTAGCAATCTTTGAGCCTGATCCTGTGTCTGGCTGACAAGAAGGACAAAATGTTTTTCTTGTTGACCGAGAATTGCCCAAAGGGCGTAGGAAAGACTGACAATAGTAGATTTGCCAGAATCTCGAAAGGCAACAATGACATCGAGTTCGCTATTTTTATTCTCAGTAATAGAAAATATCTTACGGTGCATGTCAGCCGTCTTGAATGTCACGTAGTGCGGAAAATAGATATGAAAGAACAAATAGTGACTCTGGCGCGCTAGAGCCACTCGTAGCTTACGATCATTCTTTATCTGATCAACCAAGTTATCATTGGTTGTTGTCAGTTTTTGTTTGTTCATCACTTTTGTGGGAAGGGTCATCTTCGGCTATACCAGCTAACGCAAGCGATTGAGCGACTAGTTTTTGTTGTTCCGGAGTCAGTTCATCGCGGGCGTGATTTTGCTGCATACTAAGCTCCACCCGTGTGGCATAAGCTGGGTGATGATGTTTTAGCCAATAGATAATGCCTGTTATGTGTCCTTCCTTGATTAAACCGATCAGTTTCGATTCGGCCATGTCGTTAATGATGGAGACACCGCTAGCCAAGGCTTCATCAATATTATTGGCGAACTGCTTATCTTCTTTTTTCCAGCGATAAAATGTAGCCCGGCTGATACCTACTCGCTCACAAGCTAGCTGATTTATAGGTGCCCTTTTTAGCTGCTCAATAAGAGCCTCCTTTTGTTTCGCTTGTTTAATGGCTAGTGTTTCACTCATAGAAGCTTTGCTTTTTTACCTGTAAGTTTTTCCCAGCGATGCCGGATGACTTCGGCGTAGACGGGAGATTTTTCCATCACATAGCAACGACGTTTCAGTTTGGTGGCAGCAATAAGGGTGCTACCGGAGCCGCCAAATGGCTCGATGATCAGGTTGTCACGTTTCGTTAAGACTTTGATGTAGGGGATTAGAATCTCAACCGGTTTCGTACCGAATACAACGCCTTGACCAGAGTGCTTCTCGTCACTGGCATTAAACTCTATGAAGTCTGTTGGTAAGATCTTTTTTCCTTTCTGATAACCTTCCCATTGCGGCTTTCCGGCAATAGCGTACAGCGCTGTTTCGTATTCTTCCTGTAGACCATCAATTTCAGCTTCGAGATTATATTCAGTATCAGTGTCCTTACTTGCGCCCACCATAGCTATATCGTGTTTGCTAAAGAATTTGTATTTGGCACTGAATCCTTGGTGCCGGTTGGGCAGGTGCCACACGATCATGTTTTTTATCTTCCAATATTTCTCCATCTCATCCCAGATTGTCCGAAGATTTTTCCAGTTTTCGTAAACGATGATGGAGAAATGATCTTGCTGGACTTTGGAAATGTTTGCTATCCAGAGTTCGGTGAAGTTATCTGGCAGCACGTCAGTTTCGAGATAACGGCGGTTACGTTTAGCTCCGAAGCCTGTGACCGCCTTCCCGTGTCTTTTACCGTGCAAATAGTCCAAAAGATACGGCGGGTCCGTAAAGCACATATTGGCCAGTTCACCATTCATGAGCTTCAGTACGTCGGGTTCAATAGTTGAATCACCAACCATCAGTCGGTTGCCATCGAGATTAAGGATGTCACCTTTCTTAAGTTCAATATTTTTAATGTCTAACTTGGCCAGCTCTTTTTTCAGATCAAACTCTTCAGGAGATTCATCGATATCAAAAATGTCATCCAGTTCCTCGCTAGAGAAACCGATATCACCCAATAATTTTTCATCGAATTCAGTCAAAAGGTCTGTATCCCACTCGCCTTGATTTTTATTCAGCCGTAGATTAAGTTCCTTTTCGCGTTCGATCTCGGGAATATCTACGTACACCACCGGCATCTGCTTTAAACCAGCTTGTTTGGCTGCTTCCAATCGCAAGTGGCCGCCAATTATAATGTTCCGGCGATTATGTGACTTATTAACGACGATCGGGTCGACCACTCCGAATCGCGTGATGCTCTCGACCACCTGATTAAGGATCGTGTTATCCCAGCGACGGGGATTGTAGGTAGCAGGCTTAAGGTCTTTTATTGCGGCATAGGTTATTTTTATGTTGGTTTTAGCTATATCTTCGTTAGCCATATATTTATGTGTTAAGAAATAAACACTTCTTATAGTAGAGAAGTGGTATTTCTGGTATATGACACCAATTGGGCTCAATGCATGCCGAGGTGCTTTTTGTGCCTCTGAACTATTTTGCTGATTTCAGCGTAGGTGATAGTTGGTCTGAAACTTTTATTAACAATCTGAGTTATTTCAGTACTTGATTTGCCTCCTTGATATAACTCAAATATTTTTTGGTCGCGGTCAAAGTTCGGAATGGGTTGCTGCTTTACCCTCTTATAGTAAGGGAGCATCTCCTGATGCATCTTTTTCGTTGGCCAAACAGCTTTGATATCACGAAGAGTAGTGTGTTCAGTAATAATCAGTGAGAGTGTCACTTGGTCATCTTCGGTGATCGACTCATGGATAGTGACACCGATCTGTCCGGCTAAAAATTCTAACACATTGCATTTGAGATAACTTTCGATTGCGTCTCTCATTTGGGGCGATTGGTTGTATTTGGTAACAAGGTTATTTATATCGTTTTTGAAATTATTGAGGGGAGTCCTTTTATTGAACTCTTTCTGAAGTTGCTCAGCCTTCCTTAGGTCCTCTACTGTATCCTTCTTCTTTAATGCTAGTATCGTCTTTCTTGTTTTTGGCCAGTGCTTTTGTTTGTAATCGACGTCTTTTCGCAGCAGGTCTCTATACCATCGCTGTGCTTGATCTGGGTTTTTAATGCCTTTTTGGGGGATATCCCACGTTGCCCGTAATGCGGCGATGTCCTGCTGAAAATCAGGTCTGCTCGCCAGCAGTTTAGCTTTTTGGCGACCTTTCTCAAGACGTTCTTGTATGTAGGTTTCTCTTGGCATTTTTCTATGGTTACAGTTGAATATTATCCCACCCTAAGCTACAACTGAAGTACCAATTGAATATCGTGGTATTGCCTAAACTTCGTATTTTTACGAGGCATGGCATAGAAAACGTTCGTCACACTGAACCCGTCGTTCAGCTTCGTGACGAACGTCATACAGGGAAACTTGTATGGGTGGCCGAAAGGTTACCGGCTGGCGGCGGGCTTTGTGTTTTCTCGCCAGCACTTATCCATAAACATTTGCTTTATGAAAAAATGTCCCTATTGTGCGGAGGAAATACAGGAATCAGCAGTGGTGTGTAAGCACTGCAAACGGGATCTTCCCAGACCAGCAGACTCCCAGCCTGTAAGGTCGACCATGGATTACAAAAAACTGGCGAAGATAATCGGAATCATTGCGTTGGTACTTATCAGCTTTGCATTTTGGTATATAACAGTCCCGGCCGTTGCGATTTGGTACATCTGGAAGACAAAGAGATTAAACCGGCAAAATAAAAGGATGGCGATTGCAGCCACCGTCGTACTTTTTTTGATACTTGGCGTGACTAATGCCTACGCCAAACGCCAGCCGTCGCTTACTGTTACGGATCCACAAGACCGTGCTTCAATTCAATCTTCCACCATTACTGTCAAAGGTAGAGTCTCACCAAAAAAATCGCCAGTCTCTATCCAAGGCCAGACGGTTCCGGTTGATGGTAATGGCAACTTTTCTTATGATGTCACCCTTAGTAATGAGAGCAACACAATCACAGTGCAGGCAAAAAATAACAACAAAACAAAAAAGCTTTCCCTCAATGTAACCCGCACCTATACCGAAGAAGAGAAAGCCGCGCAGGAGCGGCTGAAGGCAGAACAAGAAGCCAAGGCAAGGACTCAACAGGAGGCACGGGAAAAAGCCCAAGCTGAAACAGAAAAGACTAGGGAGGAAGAGGCTAAAAAACAGCAAGCCGAACAGCAAAAAGAACATGATGCCAGGGAAAGCTTCAACAAGAAGCGCGGTAATAATGCGGCAGCAGCGGAAACAGCTGAAGCTATCACCTCAATATTGACCTTGTCGGGTATTAAAAATGACTCGATTGATCTCTATGTAGAAGTTACGGCGCCAAATGAGGCTACGAAGAAATACGAGGCCGGGGGCGATGAAAAAGAATACCGTTCAGCTGTCACTACCGTCAGACTCTTGGCTGTTATGAGTAACAGTATATGGACATTTTCCGCAGACTCGACCAAAAAGGATTTGGTCACCTCGTTCATCAAAGCTCTTAAAGCGGATTATCCCGACGCGATCCCCTACGTCATCGTTAACAATGGCGTCCGCACTGTGGCTGAGGGTAGTTGGAGTTTCTGGAGTGGCGAGGTAAAGGTTGATCTCAAATAACACGCATGGCCATCGTTATCTCACAAAACGGTCAGAAAGCAGTCAAAGTAGATAAATCTTCCTTTGATCAGGAAGATCGCCTGCAACAATATATTTACGAAAATCCTGACAGTATTCCGCTCTACGACATAAAAGAAGACATCCGTCTTCTAATTTTAGCCCGTGAATTTCCGACCAACAGCGGTTCCATTGATGCGATTGGCATTGATGACGATGGGGAGCTTTACATCATTGAGACTAAACTATATAAAAATTCGGATAAGCGTACTGTTATCGCCCAGGCTTTAGACTACGGTGCCGCTCTGTGGAAACACTCGAATGATTTTAACGAATTCATATCTATTCTCGATGAGCACACCCAAAAAGTGTTTGGCTCAAGAGCGCAGGAAAAAATTCAGGATTTTTTTCAACTACCGAACGAGGAAACTGAATCCTTAATAAATACAGTTCGTTCTAATCTAAATGATGGTATCTTCCATTTCGTCGTTTTGATGGATAAGCTTGATGACCGACTCAAAGACCTGATTCTCTATGTGAACCAGAATAGCCAGTTTGATATTTATGCCGTTGAGCTCGAGTACTACAAGCACGACACTTACGAAATTGTTATTCCGAGATTGTTTGGAGCAGAGGTAAAAAAGGATATCTCCATAACAAAATCTTCCGACAAACAATGGAACTGGGATTCATTTAAAGTACGTCTAGCTGAGTCGGGGAATGAAGCGGTAACCGCCGCGCGGCAGATAATCGATTGGGCAGAAAGCAATAGTATCAACGTGTGCTGGATGAGCAACAAAAGCGGATCATTTGTTCTTGGTTTTGATTCCAAGGATGGAAAGAAATTCTACCCATTGTCAGTTACAGGAGATGCGTTGGTTTCATGGAATGCATGGCATCAGGGTGATTACTGCTCGTCGCCTTTTGACAAGCGAGGGAAGCGAGTGGAGATATTGGAACGCTTGAGATTAGTTAAGGATGCGACGGTTGATGTGAATAAAGTTGATGGTAACGGCGCGTTTAAGCTGTCCCTCAATACCATGGCGGACAAAGAAGCTCGGAGCAAATTATTTGAGGTTTGTTTATGGATTAAGAATGTTCTGGAGGCTGAACAAGATGAGTGAGATTAATAAATGGAAAGAGGCAGGTTTTATCAAATACTATTTTATTGAGGATTATCTTTTCAATACGGTCACAGAGAATTTTCGATCCCGAGGTTATCTTGAACCGGAGGAATTCTTTGCAATCGTCATTTGGAAATCAAATCGGGCAAAAACCAAGGTTAAACAGGGTTTATTACTTAAAGGTGTCACTGTACATGATTTAACGGCTGCCTTAGCCAAAGAACTAACGTTGGAGGATAAGGTGAAACTCCTAATTGAGATTTCATTTATTGGTTTACCGATGGCGTCAGCCATTCTGGCTGTATGTTATCCGGATGATTTTACAGTAGTTGATTACCGTGCCATAGCTTCGCTCAAGTCACTTGGTCAGGTGGTACTAAGCAATCCGTCAGAAAATTTATTAGCCTATTTGGCATACAATCAAATATGTAAAGAGAGGGCAATAGAAGCAGGGTGTTCACTGCGGAATTTTGACCGCTACTTATGGGCAAAGGATTTTTATGAAGGAATTAATGGCTTGAAGGTTTTGGCTCATGGGGTGTGAATAAATAGTGGTTGACTAAGTAGTTATACTGCGCGAAGATGATTTTATGACCAAAGAAATAAAGAAGGTTCATGAACTTCCGGAAACTCAACAAAGAGCCTTGTACGCGGTTTTGCAGTTAAGAAAAGATTCCTTTAATACCTCTGATGTGGTGAAGAAAATTGAATACTTCGTTGAAGGCAAGGCAGCCGGTGCTGTCCTAGGCGCACTTTACCGCAACGGCTATCTCGATAAAGTACAGGGAGGGCGGGACAAGCGTTGGGTGTTATCAAAACAGGCTGAAGCTGTGCGCGATGGGATAAAGCAACAGATTTCAGATGTTAAGATTTACTGGAGCTGATGGCTATCATTGATAACAAATCAAAGACTATGCACCAGGCGCTTGTAAATGCGCTATCGAGCGCTGATCGAGTAGATATTGAAGTAGCCTTTTTCTATTTTTCCGGTTGGCAGTTGTTAGCCAAACATCTTGAAGACAAACAGGTACGCATTTTGGTTGGAAAGTATATTGATCCGGATGCAGTGCCGGAGCTTTTGGCAAAGATAAAGCAGGAGGGAAAAGATGTAGACCTTGATCCTTTTCAGCCTAGAAAAACCATCTCGTCCCGAACTGCTAAGAAGCAAACGTATATCACAAGCTTTTTACGATTAAGTAATGAGTCTTCTCTGCTTGATGAAAGCGAAGATCAAGCAGCGTATCGGATACTTGAGGATAAAATTGCCGATGGGTCGCTGGAAATCAAACTAACCTCAACCCAAGAGCATGGCAAAATGTACATTCTGCACAATAAGGCGGAATTAAGTCAGGGCGGCGACTACCCCGGAACCGTCTTTATGGGTTCCAGTAATTTCACTTTTCAGGGATTACTGAATCAAGGGGAATTGAACGAGCGGTATTCCGACAAAGAACACTACGCGCAGTATCTAAATAAGTTTGAGGCGCTATGGGTCGACAGTGAAAACATCGACATTGCCACGCTCGAAAACAAGGACGATGTGATGCAACAACTTAAAAAAGAATTATGGATACACGCCACTCCCAGCCCCTACGCTGTGTATGTACGAGTCCTGCATGAACTTTTTGGACAAGAACTATCGAGCGAAGTTAAGACACCCAGCCAAATTACCCGCGCACGATATTCAGACTTGGAGTACCAGATAGACGCGATAAAGTCAGCTCTTGATAAGCTGGACAAGTACGACGGCGTGATTCTAGCGGATGTGGTGGGACTTGGAAAAAGCATCATTGCCTCTGCTATAGGGCATAATTTGGGATTACCAGTGGTTATTATTGCTCCCCCGCATTTGCGCGAACAGTGGGAGGACTACCAAGAAGAGTTCAGACTTCCCGGTGCCCGCGTTTTTAGTTCCGGCGCTATTGCTGATGTATATGACCGGTACAAGGAAGCCCGCGAGCCGATGCTCCTCATCATTGATGAAGCGCATCGCTATCGGAACGAAGACACCGATGACTACCGGATGCTCCACCATGTATGCAGCAGCCACCCGGAGAACAAAGTAGTACTGCTCACTGCCACGCCATTCAACAACGACCCGAAGGATGTGTTCTCACTGGTCAAGCTGTTTCAGATTCCGGGACAGTCCACGATTCAGTCGGTTGATAACTTGAGTCTCCGCTTCCGGGCATTGATTGACCGCTACAAGCGGTTGAACCGCGACCGTCGTAGCGGCAAGCTCGATCAGACGCAGATTGATAAAGAGGCGGATGAAATATCGCTTGAACTCAGACGACTTGTCGAAAACATTGTCATCCGACGCTCTCGCTTGGACTTACGCGCCATTACCCGATACCAACAAGACTTGGCTCGTCAGAATATAGATTTTGCTGAGATTGAAGGGCCGGAACTCCTTACGTATGAGCTGGGAAATCTGCAAGAGCTGTACTGGAATACGCTGACCAAAATTACGGCAGCCGAACAGGAAGGCGGGTTTATTGGCGCTCGTTATAAGCCGGCGACTTATATCAAAGACCGGGCTGCGTTCCTCAAAAAATATGGCGAAGACTTGGACGAGACTGATCTCAAAACAGCGCAAACTAACTTGGCTAAGTTTATGAAGCGGTTGCTAGTGATGCGGTTTGAGAGTTCTAAGGACGCCTTCCGCTCGACACTAGAAAACATGATAGTATCTACGCAATTAGTTGAAGCGTGGTGGCATAAGCTGGGCAAAGTTCCCATTATGAAAAAGGGTCACATGCCCGACCCGGATACTATTCTCGCCAGCACTGACGACAACGTGTCTGATGAAGTGAATAATCAGGCAACCGAAGAAGAAATAAAAAGGCTGAAAGAATCAAAGGGGCTGATCGCCATAGACACTTCTCTTATTGAGGAGAAGTACATTGAAGATGTCACCAGAGACCGGCAACTCTTAGAGAGAATCCACGACGAATGGTTCGGCGAGCAGGCAGTGCCAAACAGAGCCGCAGACCCCAAGCTTGATGCGTTAAACGCACAGCTCAATACGTTACTTATAGATAACCCGGCTCGAAAAATTGTTATCTTTTCCACCTATGCGGATACAGTCAATTATTTGTACAAGGTGCTTACTGAACGGCAGGTACCGCGATTGCTCAAGTACACCGCGGCAGACGCAAGCAAAACCATGAAGAAAACAATCCGCCGGAATTTTGACGCTGGGTTGGTCGAGGATGAGCAGGAAAATGACTACGACATATTGATTGCTACGGACGCATTGAGTGAAGGATATAATCTTCACCGCGCTGGTGTAGTCATCAACTATGACATTCCGTATAACCCGACGCGCGTCATTCAGAGAATTGGCCGTATCAACCGTATCAATAAAAAGGTGTTTGATAAGCTCTATATTTACAACTGTTTTCCGACCGAGACTGGCGAAGGTGTAATAGGGATTAAGCAGATTTCAACACTCAAGATGCGGCTGATTAGTTCCGTATTAGGCAGTGATACCAGAACGCTGACCAGCGATGAAAAACTGGAAACGTTCTTCAAGGATGAGTTTCAGAAGGCGGAGAAGGACAATGAAACGCAATCGTGGGATGCCAGGCACCGGGAAGCATATGACCAAGCAAGAAAGGACGCCGAGAATTTTGATAAGGCGCTCAAGATTTTGCCGAGAAGCCGGGTTATTCGTGTTGGCCGTTCGCAGCCAGCCATTGTTGCCTTCGGGAAAAAGGGGCCGCATGCAGTGTTCGCGGTAAAGGAACAGACGGAGGAAAATCCAGGTATCGTCGCTGCCGAACTAGCTCTGAATCTCTTTCAGGCTGATTCAACGGAAACGGGCCAAGAAGCCGATAAACAATATGATGCAGTATTTAAGTTTGTGCGTGACCTATTATTTGAGAAGCATCCCCTTCCGCCCATTCGTGGCCGGCGACAGGAAGCATTGAAAGTATTGAAGCTCATTGAACAGGACTTGCCGCGAGCTAAAGACTATTGCCAAGACTTGGCGCAAATCATTAAGAAATATGACGGTATTAACGAGGGCGACCTGAAAAATATTGCCCAATTGTCAGTCAAAGACTTAACCGAGGCTTATCAGCAGATCAAAGAGATTGTGCCGGAGCATCAAATCAAATCCATCAATGACCGGGTGGCAAGACTGGAGGGCGAGACCGAAACGATTGTGCTAAGTGAAGACTTGCGTCCATGAACTTCAATGATACCTATTCGCGCGATAGCTATCGGTCACTGATCAAAGGAATACTCCCTGATTACTCCGACGACGTTCGTAAAGTATCTGTAGATACACCTTCAGCGAACATCAAGGAGGCATGTCTTTTGGGTGAGAGTAAAGACTTTGAACTAAGCGTATTTGAATTACAGCACAGCGGTTCGGCTGATAAGCGCATCAGTTTGGCTCACGCTGGGTTTCGCTTAATGAAGAGCGTGGCTTGCTACAGAGCGTTGATTGCCTACTATTCGCCAGACACGGAATCGTGGCGGCTGTCCTTAATGACGCTTAATCCCGCAGTTAATGAGAAAGGAAAAGTTTCTCTTGAGGCATCTAACCCCCGGCGCTACTCATACTTTCTTGGCCCGGATGCAAAGGTACATACCCCACATGACCGGCTGGTACGAAGCGGTGCGATCAAGGATTTTGACGATTTACTGGCTCGGTTCTCGGTCGAAGTGGTTACCAATGAGTTTTTCAAGCGATACAAAGAATTGTTTGAGAAATTAGTTAAGCACCTTGAAAAAGATCATGCGTTTACAGCCTTCGCTGGGCGATCAAACGTTGTCATTGAAGATTTCGCTAAAAAACTCTTGGGACAAATTGTCTTCATCTATTTTTTACAGCGCAAGCGCTGGGTTGGCGCAAAGAAGGGCAAATCAATCCATGAGGGAGACAAAGACTTCCTCCGCACCCTTTTTCAGAAAGCTGTAGCAGAACAAAAGAATTTCTTTAACGAATACCTGGAACCGCTCTTTTATGACGGGTTGAATAATTCGCCGAAGCGGGCAGGGAGTTTCTACCGGGAGTACTTCGACTGTCAGATTCCCTTCCTTAATGGTGGTCTGTTTGAGCCGCTCAATAACTATGACTGGCGCAATGCCTTTTTGTTCATACCGGATGAGTTGTTTTCTAACAGCAAAGAAACTGGGATTCTGGATGTCTTTGATCTCTACAATTTCACGGTGGCCGAGGATGATCCGATTGACGTGGAAGTATCAGTTGATCCGGAGATGCTGGGCAAGGTTTTTGAGAATCTGCTGGCTGAAAATCTGCGAAAAGGAAAGGGTACCTACTACACGCCCCGCGCCATTGTCCACTATATGTGCCGGGAAAGTTTGATTAACTATCTAGCCAGTGAGAGTAAAATTGACGAAGAAAAAATCCGTCAGCTTGTCGAGCAGAAGAATCTTATTGCCGATGCGGACTTGGCCAAATTGGATAGTGTCGAGGAGCATGAGACGGCAGCGGAAAAGATCCTCATATTTGATAAAGTTGAGGCAAAGAAACTAAATGCCTTGCTGGAAGATATAAAGGTATGTGATCCGGCGTGTGGCAGTGGTGCTTTTTTGGTCGGGATGTTGCATGAAATAGTGAATGCCCGGCAATTTCTTGATACGTGGTACTTGGGTGACAGATTTACTAATTATAACCTCAAAAAATATGCCATACAGAATAGTGTTTATGGCGTAGATATTGATCCGGGCGCGGTGGATATTGCCAAGCTACGCATGTGGCTCTCAATGGTGGTTGATTACGACTTGGATGATATAGAGCCGTTGCCGAACCTAGATTACAAGATCATGCAAGGCAATAGCTTGCTGGAAGAGCTGGTGGTCGGCGATACCACACTCAAGTTGTATGATCCGAAGCTTAACAATGGCAATGGTAAGAGGAAAAGGAAGAATCTTTTTGAGGAGGACGATCAGCAAGATTTGTTTGGTCAGACTAGTGGGCAACACCGGTTAATTGATGAGCTGAACAGACTACATCGGGAATACTTTGAGTTGAGCGACCTGAAAGCTAAACGCAGAAAGCGGGAGAAGATTAAGGCGATTGAGCATGAGTTGGTCGAAAGAACAGTTAAGCAAGAGTTAAAAAAACTAGAAGGGCAGAGTAAGAACATTGGTAAATATCTCTCCCCAGTAAAAGGGATGAGTAAAAAGGATGCAGAGGAATACGCCGTCAATCTTTCCAAGCAGACACAGCTATCAAGGATTCTGAAAGAATTTGATGCCTCAACAAACCGTCCCTACTTTCTTTGGCATCTCAATTTCGCTGATGTGTTTGAACAAAAGAGTGGCTTTGATGTAGTAATCGCCAATCCGCCATATTTAAGTGCTCTAGAGTTTGCTTCACTGCATAGTCCGGAGGAACGAAAGGCACTGAATACCGCTTTTGGTTCAGCAAAAGGGACTTATGACATATACATACTGTTTATTGAGAAAGCCATATCACTATTAAGGCATGCTGGTAAGTTAGCCTTTATTAACCCAAACAAATATCTTGCAGCAAAATATGCTCAAGCATTGAGAAAATACATTCTAGAGAATGCTACGTTAGATTCCCTTGTAGATGTATCAGGAATAAGGGTTTTTGAGGAGGCTTCTGTCTATCCAGTATTAAGTTTTATGAGTAGGGGTAGTATTGAGCACGATTATAATGTCAGGCTATGGCTTCCGAAGATTCGACACTCGAAAACATTTGATATTAGTGAATACGTTAATTCTAGTTTGCGATCAAACACACTCTCGCTATTGCCGGAAAACATTTGGGGATTTTTACTGTCGAGTAAGGCAGAATTACTTTCTAGTCTACTTGAGGAATCTAGCTTTTTATCAGACTTTGGAGACATTAATGCTTCTACTACGGCGGCCGAAGCAGATAGTTTTGGAGCTTACATATCGAACAAGCAGTCTCCTGACTCTTTAAAAGTTGTTAATACGGGGTTAATAGACTCGTATATTTCAACTTGGGGCGAGAAAGAATTAACAAACAAAAGAAAGAAATATAAAACACCATTTTTGTCCTTGCGATATGTGAATAAAAGAAGGAAAGCGATGTACGAGGCACCCAAGGTTGTTTACGCAAAGATGGCCAAGCAGTGCGAAGCCTTTTTAGATCTATCGGGAGAATACGCAGCTTTAAACACTAACTTTTTCTACAATCCAAAAAAAGAATTGTCTTTGAAGTTTGTGGCTGCCTATTCTAATTCAAAGATGTTCATGTTTTTCTATAGCCAATTATTCGGGGCACTACGAATGGGTGGGGGTTTCTACCAATTTCAAGCACCGCAGCTACGTGTTATGCCGTGCAAGATTCCAGATCAAAATACTTTGGAGCTCATTGAAGATAAAGTGGATAAAATATTGAACTCAACTAGTAAAAGTAGTTATTCAAATAATTTACGGGAGCAAAATATAGTTGAGGAATATACTAGCGATATTGACCAACTTATCTATAAACTCTATGGTCTTACCGCGGCGGAGATCAAGATTATTGAAAGTAATGGATGAGGCAAAGGATCCAATTCTAGAAGGCAAAGAGACTCAAGCTATTCGCAGTGGCGAAGAAACTTCCTTCTTTAGTGCTGGCTTGGACGTTATCAGTCTTTCCCAAGAACAGGTGGAGTTTGTCGGCAAAAAATTTACAGAGGTTTTTGAATATGTTGGATCATCCCGTAATGGACTGGTAATGATCCGGGGTTCGCTCTTTGCTCTAGGTTCGAGAAAGCATAATGCAGAATGGCGTGAGCATGCTGCCTCATCTGCCCGTGAATTATTGCACAGATGGAAGCGTAATATTCCTTACTTAATTGATGATCTGAAAAGAACTTATTCCCAAAATGACAATTTTCCAACATTCGAATCCCATCCTGACGAATATCGTCGGATGGTTGCCTTTTACAGTTATTTCTCTTGTATTTGTCACCATGAAGCGAATGCCATCATTATATGCTCTAGGGAACTTGATGGCGAGGAGCGTAAATCCGGGCATGATTCGGAGGAAGACTTTATTGAGAAGGTAAGGGTTTTTTTTCTGTTTTTTCATCGGTTTTTTACTCAGCACACTCAATGACGTTATGGATCAACTAAATTTACATAAGAAGATAGATGAGTTTCTTCTCGAAGGTCCTCAAAAAAAGAAAGGCGGGGATCTGACTACGTTGATTTCTGCTAATAGAGATGCGCGGAACTACTTTTTTTCACAGGCGGATGAGCACTGGCTTGATTGGCTTTGGAAAAATGGTTTTTTGGATGTTGTTAAAAAAGCGTCTGATGATCCCAGCAGATATGGATACAGAACTCCTGAACTGAACTATTTAGCAAGCGTTGCTAATGCGGCACCAGATAGGAGTGTAAAAATCTTACTTAATGAAGAGACTGCCACTAAGGCGGAGAAATTCAATCCCGAAGTCATTGATCAGTTTTTGCGCATTTGTAGCGGATTGCCTGCGGAGCAATTGGCACAGGTGGTGCCAAAAATACGCGACGAGCGATGGTCAGCCTTGATGGGAAAATTCAATCAGTGGGGGTTTGAGTACAAGGAGATGATCGACACTCTAGCAAAGGCAAAGGATTATGGTAGTGTTCTAGTCCTGGCGGAGGCTATATTAGTTATTCGCACAAAGGAAGAAGTGAGTCAAAGCGAAAAGCGATACGTGGATCATACCCCTTTCTACTTTAGCGATCTTAGTGACACACAAGTGTTTGAGCATCTTGTTAGTGTTGACGACGACCACAAGGAAGGAGCACTAGCAATTACGACTAAGGCACTCAAAGATGCCATTCTTGTTGGTGCTAAGAAAAAAGACGGTGAGGTATTTGAGGTTGCAGAATATCACTTCCTCGATGTTGATTTCTTCAAGTTAAGGCTTGGTCACAAAGAGCGTCTTTCATACCGTGAGGACATTACAAACCTTGCCGCAACCGTTAAAGGATTAGCGGAGGCAATAATTGGAGCGAAATGCTCTGACGAAGCTGCTATTCGACCAATATACGAAAAGTATTTCCAATTCCTGCCGGACAGTCAGGCGATGTGGCGATTACAGCTGTTTGTGCTGAGTTTATGCCCAAACGTATTCAAGGAAGACCTCAAGGAGAAATTCTATCGGGTGTTTGATACTGATAAGTACCATGAACTGGTATCTGGCGCAGAGTATCAGGCGGCATTGGCGCGAACCTTCCCAGCGCTGGCTGAAATAGATAGGCAGGAGTACGTCAATAGGGTCTTGGATTATTTTGGCGCGTCAGTGGACGATGAGCAGGAGCAGCGCTGGCTCAGGGAATATGGCTGGCGATTTCTTAAAAGTGCTTTCAGTAAGTTAAAAATTGCGGATGAAGAGAAGCAACGAATAGAAAACAGGTTGGGTAAATCGCTTGATACGACCCACGAGCCAGCACCAACTATTCAGTTTGATGGCTATGCTCGTTCCGTTCTGCCACAAGCACCCGAAGACTCGGTGTGGAGCGGGCCGGTCTCACCAATCATTGAAAAAATGAAGACCGAGTGGACGCACAAGGCGCTAGCTGAAAAGTACCGGGATACTCCCTTCCACCGTCCCATTAACTTAGAAGGAGTAAGCGAGGGATTAAAGAAAGAGATGACAGCTCGGCCGAATGATTTCTTACGTGACGCTCAATTATTCTTTGATCGAGAAAGCCTTGATCCTCACTACACATACTCATACTTCCGCGCACTGCATGATCTGATTCGAGAAAAGCGTTTTCCGGACAATGCGGATTTGTCTGAACTGTTTAGCCTGATGGAGGCTATCGTTCAATCTGGCACTGTTCATTCATTTGAGAATACGGCAGCAGAAGAAGGGCAGGAACAGCTGCTTGCGCGCTGGGGTGCCGTGCATGAGCTGATGGCGGATGTTTTACAAGGCCTGCTTCGTGCCGAAGATACGAAACCGATAATTGATTTTGCCGATAAAAGGAATGTTTTGCTTTCGATTTTTGCATATCTTCTTCAATACGATGATCCGATGCCTAAAGATGAGCAGCTGCCCACCGCAAAAATGAAGGAGAAAGCGCCGGAGGAAAAAGAGTATTCAGTTAGCGATCCATCGCACATTGCTATTAACTCTGTTCGGGGCCGAGCGTTTGAGGCTTTTTTGATGTTTGTTTACCTCGATGGTCAGCGTTTTAAAGTAGAAGAAAAGAAGATCGCAGAGGATGTTAAACAGCTTTACAAGAACATTATCGAACGAGAACGAACCCAAGCGATTATGTTCCTGTTCGGCCGCCACCTGCCCTCTTTCTATTTCCGTGATGTAGCTTGGTTTAAGAAAAATATCCTACCCCAAGTTTTTCCAGCGGAAGAAGGTAAGAAGGATCTCTTTTTGGCGGCCTGGGAGGGGTATTTATCCAATAATCTCTATGAGGAGTTGTTCTTCGATCCGGATATACAAAGGTTATACGAGAGAGTAGTTACGCTTTCCCCGGACAAATATACAAAGCGAAAGTATGCGATCGAGCTTGATGAAGGTGTTGCCACACACATTGCATTAGCGTTTGCGTACTACGAAGACTTTGGATTTGACCATCCGTTGTTCAGGGCGTTTTGGGGCACTGATAATATCGAACGTCACTCAAAGTTTGTGGCGTTTATCGGACGATCGGTAATTTCCGGAGATAACGCTAAGGCGCGTGAATTGCTGCAAAAAAAATCATGGATTAAGCAGCGCCTTAAAGACTTTTGGAGCTGGGTACTGGATAGTAAGCAGGATACGAAACTGCTGGCAGAATTTGGCTTTTGGATAAACACGACGAGCGACGTATTTGACGACCGGCAGTGGCTTGCGGCTCAAGTGCGCAAAACTCTTGAGAGTTCGCAGGGTGCTCTGGATTGGGAATACGGTTTAGTAAAATCAATTGTACCGCTTGCGGAAGCAGCACCGTCGGACACGGTTGCGATCCTCCGGCTCTATCTCTTAGAGGGCGGTATTAACTCAGGTCAATCTCGGATTCCCTTTTCTGTTGATAAGGAATGGTTTGAGGCGTTTAAGGTGCTTTATAAAAGTCCTGATACTCTGTCTGATACATACGCATTGATCAACGATTTGATTCGTGAGGGGGGCAGCGTTTTCTGGAAACTTAAAGAGGTACTTAATTCTTAAATTATCCAGTGATTATGGACAAAGATGAAAAATTCACAATGCCGCCGGAGAGAGTGGATATTTTTATTCGTAAAGGCGGCATATATAGAAACGAAACTGGTGGAGGTATCAAGATAGCTTTCAAGATTGATACGACTGATCATGTCTTACAGGGTCAAACAGGGCATAACTTTGAAGCTTTGAGTGATGAGGTGATCAAGAAGGCCGTTGCTACGATACACACTGAAAATAGGTGTGATTGCTTACTTTATGAATGGAATAGTGTCGAGTTTGAGCAGGTCGATTCTGTTGAGCAAGACTGGTTTAACTGCGCATGATTTTCATATATGAAAACTAAAGATGAATTATGGCAATTGAATTCTAGCGGGACATTAAGATATGTCTGAATATTACAAACCAAATAGAGGCCCGGCCTGGAATTACGGAGGAGACCAATGGAAGCTATCGCGCTCCAAGATTGATCTATTCTTGGAGTGTCCACGCTGTTTCTATATCGACAACAAGCTGGGTGTTAAACGAGTGCCTGGATTCCCCTTTGCCCTAAATAGTGCAGTAGACCACTTACTCAAACTAGAATTTGATATTCATCGAGCTAATGGTGAGCAGCATCCGTTGCAGAAAGAATATGGCGTTGATGCTCGACCAGTCGCCCATGACGAGCTAGATGAATGGCGACGTAATTTTGGTGGCGTAAGGCACGCACATGAAGCAACTGGCATGTTAGTAACTGGTGCTATTGATGATCTATGGATCAATAAGAATGACGAATATATTGTGGTTGATTACAAAGCAACAGCTAAAGAAGAAGCGGTCAAAGAACTGGATAAAGAATGGCAGGACGGCTACAAGCGACAGATGGAAGTATATCAATGGCTGCTGCGCCAAAATGGACTCAAAGTTTCTAATACTGGCTATTTCGTATACTGCACTGGCAAGTTAGATGGTAAGTCTTTTGATAAGCGTATTGATTTTGATGTCCACCTTATTCCTTATCAAGGGAATGCGGATTGGGTAGAGGGTACCTTACATAAAATAAAAGAATGTCTAGATAGTGACGCAATTCCTGATACCGGCAAAAGTTGTGATCACTGCGCCTATTGGAATGCTCGCAAAACATATGAGTTGGTATAAAGCGTTATTTACTCCCAGGACTTCAAAGCTGGAAAACAAATTGCGGGAGTGGTTAAACATCCCATCAGATGCATATAAGCAGTGGAAGCGGCGCCTAAGACAGAAGCATCGGTGGCTCTTCGAAGTAATCGATTCGATTTTTCTTCTCCCGCTCATCGTCGTATATATAGCCATTGGCGCACTGGGGTTACTAGAGGTTGCCACGCGCAGTAGCGAAACTGGACGGGGAGTTATCTGTCCCTACTACTCGAAGTACTGGGACGCCATCGGCGGGATCATGGATTTTAGCAAAGAAGGGTTTTATGAGTTCATTTACTGGACAGCCGGAGCGATTTTGCTCTTTGGCCTTTTTCTCCTCTACGCCACATTTAAGAAAAACCGGGACACTGCATATGCAGATGGGCAGCTTACAGCCAGTGAGCGAGTGCCGGATGCTTCGAATATGCAGGATCTTAATCTGATGAAAGAATTGAACGATATCATGCATGTGCTGTATGAGGTTTACCCGCGACCGCTTGAAGATTGGGCGAAGGACATTGTTCGCAGCTCGGATCCCAGTGGTGAGTATGTCCTCTGGCGCCGGATAACGAATGTGTATAAGAATCTTTCCTCGCAGTATGAAACTAGTGAGGGTAAGGAAGCACTGTTTTGGACGATAAAGGTGTATGTGGATGGCACAAAACGGCCAGCGAAAATTAGACGCGTGCTTAGTAAAGAGGGCCACGACATTTCATTTCAAGGTGTGAAGGAAATTATCGCTGCCTACGAAGCTGAGCGAGAGCGACTGTTTTTGCGAATGTAATTGTGTGTAGATTATGACCAAATCAATCAGAATACTTTTACTTGAAGATGATCTGGAGACGGTGACGGTACTCACTCACCGGCTATATATGCTCGAGCACGAATTGGAAGCAAAGGGTATGGACTTATCACTGGCTGTGTTGTCTGAGTATTCGATGGTGGAGGAGTATATAAATCCTGACACGAAGCACACGTACGACATTGTTTTGCTGGATCGAGATTGTAAAGCGGGCGGCTCCTTTCATACCCTGAATTTAGACAAGCTTGATGTGGATCGAGTTATATCTATCTCTTCTACGCCAGAATGGAATAAACTGGCTGAATCACGCGGCATCAAGCGGGTGGTGCACAAAACTTTTGATGATCTAAACGGCTTTGCCGAGAATGTTTTGGTGCACATCCGTGAAATTTTATCGCTGCCGGTTCCCGACGAAGATCCGATGCTGGCTGAGGCTATTAAGCTGGCGCGGTCTGAAGGGAAAATATCCCCGGGGCTGATGCAGGGGCGATTGAAAATAAGTTATGCCAGAGCGGCAAGATTGCTGGATATGATGGAGGATAAAGGCATTATCGGTCCGGCCGAGGGTAATAACCCGAGTAAAATCTTATAGCTATGCCTCGAAAGATTAAAGTATAAGGCTAGGGAATGTTTATGAAGTCATCAGAGAAGAAAAAGAAACTCATTGAGGAGTTGAGCAGGCTTTTTGATGTAATGGATACCACCTATCTATACACTAGGCCTCGACAGGAACCGACAAAGAAGTGGTTGGCTGATGTCGCCTCAATTCTTAAAAACTTGGATGAGGGAGACTACCGAGAGTTCGTTGGTTTCAGTAGGGTTATATTGCCCACTGAATCTCGTGAGGATCGGAAACGGGCTGCCCAAGAAATTCAATCGTTTATGCAGCGTAAAGTTGCTGAGTACAAGCGATATGATTTTAGCGACTTAGACAAGCGAAAACCTCTGTCGAAAACCAAAATAAGCTTGCTGATATTCGCAGCTTTCTTCGTGTTAGCTTTGTTGGTGATGATTGCTCTGGTGTTCTCTGGATATTCCGCGAGTAAGTGGAAAATTAAGCTGCTACCCTTTCTCGAGGGCGAGTTTGAGCGGACGAGTGATGGTGCTCGTGCTCCAATTGGGGAGATCAATCAAAGTGTTGCGGCACAGCAAATGGATGCAGCAATCGGAAACGATGATGCAGGGGAGATAAGTCGACTGGTTGAGCAAGGCGCTGAACTTAATCCGCCTTTGCGAGACTTTGTGATTGATGATCCGCTCTCAGTAGCTGCATGGAATGGGAAATTGAAAGCAATGAAAGCCCTGATTGAGATTGGCGATGATCTGAACCGACCCAACGGATCATATGGCGATACGCCAATATTGCTAGCCGCCCAGTCTCCGGAGAATAGTCGGGAAGCTGTTAGTCTCCTTATTGAAAGTGGAGCAGATGTAAATAAGGCAAATAGCTTTGGAGTAACGCCGTTTATCGCGTTTGCCGGATTATTTGATGTTGAGATTACCAGACTGGCGATTGAGCATGACGCTGACATTAACAGTCAGACCCAGGCTGGAACCGTAAGAGTTAAGGAGCCATCATTCGGCATAACTGCACTCATGAATGCCGCCAAGGTAGGCAAAGTTGAGACTGTGCAATTCTTATTGGAACATGGTGCTGATACAACTTTGACTGATTCAAAAGGAAAAAGTGCAGCAGATTACGCGCGTGAGAATGACCATAGGACGATTGTGGATCTTCTTAATAAGTAATCAACCTGCGACGTTTAAGGTTATAATTGGATTACAGCGTGACATGAAAGATCAATTCATCGACACCACTAAAATGTTTCGGCATGGCGAGCCAAAGAAGAGTTTGCTGGTATTAGTGCTTGAGAGAATAAAACGGTGGTTGCTGTTTTGGCGATAATCCATGCCTCGAAAAATCAAAGTTCCCAAAATAGTTTTCCATTTCGAAGACACCCCTGAAAGTAAAGAAAGATTACAGCGAGCATATAATCGCATCTTTGATTTGGCGCGAGAGGAAATCATCAAAGAACGAAAGAAGGCAGCGAG
>Ga0172379_10003448_pt1 | contig 25178 bp, 24 predicted proteins | sample GrowelOW334metaG_FD_119756 | JGI IMG/M metagenome (GOLD analysis project Ga0172379, IMG submission 119756) | Groundwater microbial communities from an aquifer near a municipal landfill in Southern Ontario, Canada - Groundwater well OW334 metaG | ecosystem: Environmental > Aquatic > Deep...
ACTTTTGTGGCTATTTCTTTCTGCTTGCCAATAGAATCGGCCTTTAAAAGTTCTGACATTGTTAATTGCAATGCCTTTATCGAATACAATCCTGTGTTTTTCATTCCCTCCAGTTTTTTCTCCGCTCTTTTTGCCAGCTCTATTCCATCTTTTCTTTCACTTAATCCCTCTGCTTTAAAAAATGGCGTGTCGTTTAAGTTGAGGCCGTATTTTTTTAACATTGGCTGGAGTGTTCTCTCAAAAAATTCTTTTCGCGGTTTAATTCCCAATACCTTGTGCTCTTTTAATTCTTTTATTACGTTTTCGGCGTTGCTTATGCTTGTTTTCTTGTTAATCTCTTGCAAGCTCCAGTCTTCAAATGGCTTCACGTTCTTGGTTCCAATCCATTTTATTGTTTCCGGATCTGTAAGGAGTTTGGAAACTTCCTCTCTTTTTTCTTTTATTGATTTGTGATCATGGGGAAGAATTTCATCTTTTTTGGCCTTCAGTTTGCTCTCCTCCGCCTTTTTTTTAGGCGCCTCTTTTATTTCATCAAAAATATCCTTTTTCTTGTCCGGAGATTTATTCTCACTCAATTTTCTTAAATATTCCGAATATTCCTTTTCGCTTATTATTTCTTTTTTTCGCATCTGAAGAAGCTCAGCTTCCGAGTCTTTCTGATATTGATCTTGCATTCTGACAACGTCATCCGGTGTCAGCTCTTTGTTTTCCATCCTTTTTATAATGTCTTTGGATAGCCCTTCCATACTTGGATCTTCCGGTTTTTCCGCAGTTTTTTTATCAAGATTTTTTGATGGATCTTTTTCCGACTCCAAGTTCGTTTGTTCTTCATCCTGCATGTTTTTTGCTAATTCCCCCATATAATTTTATAAATTTATGCTATGTATGATTTTGTTCTTATTTCAGTTGAATTTCTTGTTAACTCTTCTTTTGGCACTTTTACTTCTTTTATTTCCACCATTTTTCCTTCCTTGTTGAGTGTTAATAAAATTCCGTGAGCTTCGTTTTTTAACATCCTGGTTACAATAGTGCCATTAACGGACACGTAATTGCCTATTACATTTTCGCTATTTTTCCTTGGAGTTACAATAAGAACTTCAGATGGTAGGTATCCGTTTCGGCTGAACAAAATGTTTAGTAATTTGTCTTTTTGCGAAACTATTACACTTCCTTCGCCTTGCGCGTTTAACAAGTTAACATTTTTGTTTGTTAAATAATCCGTAATTTCTTTTGTTACCTTTATGGCAATTTCTTTTTTGAGCACTTCTTTTTTGAGTTTTTCCTGTTCCTCTTCCGGTGATGGAGCAGAGGCTTCTACTATGTCTCCGTTTCTGCCAAAAACGAAAGATGTTTCTTCTCCGTTTATCTTGAATGTTGTTTTTATCTTGAATCCTTTGTCATATTCCACGGATATTGCTCCTTTTAAGATGTCAGACCATGCCAAATTTGTGTATTTTTCATATCTCTCATACAGAAATATTGTGAGGTTTTTCTTGATTCCTTCGCAGATTTTTTCTGATGCCCCTTCCAAAGCTCCTTCTTCGAATTTTAAATCAGTTGATTCATGTGCTCTTTCAAAGATGTTTTTTATCACGGACCCTATTGCTGTCTGTATTCTTTCCAGCGCAAAATCCGTTTCATTTGGAAGTTTTGGCGCGTTTGGCATCCTTATGACGTGTGCAATTTTTACCCTTAAAGGTTGTATGTCTCTTTGTGCTTGCATTTTGCGGGCTTAAAAAGCCTTCCGTTAACAGGAAGGCTATCTAAAATACAATTTTTACGCAAAAAGTCAATGCTTTAGGCTGAACATACGGAAAATGCGCAGCTTAGACATTTCATACATCCTTCACCGATTTCTATTGAAGAGGAACCGCATTCGGGGCATTTTTTGTTGGCTATAATCTCTTTTTTTGTAAGAGAAACGTGTTCGCGTTCGAATCCGAGAATTTCTTCTTTTTTGGCTACCGGCGGAGGAAGAACTTCCTCGAAATTTATTTTAAGTTCGGTTTGAGGTGATGCTTGTGGCACTGACACTGGTGTTGGAACATGAGCTTCTTCTTTCTTTTCGGCTTCTTTGTTAAGATTTAGAACCTGTTCTTGACGGCTGCCATCTCTGTAAACGGTGCAGCCCTTCAGCCCCGACTCCCAAGCTAAAATGTATCCTTGTCTAACGTCTTCTCGTGTGGCGCTGAAAGGAAAATAGATTGTTTTGGAGATGCTGTTGTCTACATTTTCCTGGAACACGGCCTGCATTTTTATGTGGTCTTCGGCGCTTATGTCCATTGATGTTACATACACTTTTCTGATTTTTTCCGGAATTTGAGTGATGTTCTGTATTGATCCGGTTTTTTGGATTTCCGCTTTGATGGTTTCGTTGTCTAAGTTTAATTTCTTTAGTTCTTCTTCAAGATATGGGTTTACATATATCAATTTTTGTCCGCTCATGACTTCTTTGTAGTAAGCGAGAGCGAAGAAAGGCTCAATGCCGGAGCCACAATCTGCAATCATTGATATTGATCCGGTTGGAGCCACGGTTGTTAAAGCGGCGTTTCTCATCTTTATGTTTTTCATTTCCGGTCCATAGATGCTGAGTTTCCAATTTGGGAAAACAGATTTTTCTTCCGCAAGCTCGCTTGAATATTCGTGAGAGGTGTCGTTTATGAATTTCATTACTTTTTTCCCTGTTCTTAAGCCTTCTTCGGAGCTGTATGAAAGTTTTAATTGATATAGCATGTCTGCGAATCCCATTATTCCTAGTCCGGCTCTGCGATTATTTCTGAATGTTGTATTTACTTTTTGGACCGGGAAATCGGAAAGATCTATTACATTATCCAAAAGTCTTACCGCTGTTTTTACGACGAAAGCCAAATGTTCATAGTCGATTTTTTCCTCTTTTACAAATTTGGCCAGGTTTATGGAACCAAGATTGCAAACATCTCCGTCGTGCAGCCATTGTTCGCCGCAAGGATTGGTACATTCCAAAGAGCCCAAACGTGGAACTGGATTTGATTTGTTTGCTGCATCTGGAAATAGAACTCCAGGTTCACCATTTCTCCATGCTGCGTTGATAATTTTATCCATCAACTCGGATGCGGTTATAGTTTCATCAATGGCTTTTACAAAAGAGCCTCTTGAATTTCGGATTATTCTGCGTGGTTTCATTTTCATTTCTTTCCATTTACACATCCATGGTTCTGCTGATTTATTTTTTACCTGTGTCATGAATTCATCCGTTAGCGCAACGGAAATATTGAAGTTAACGAGAGATCCTTCCTCCCATTTGCATTCTATAAATTCCAAAATATCCGGGTGGTCAACGCGCATGACGCCCATATTTGCGCCGTGGCGTCCTTGCTGTTTTATAACGCCGAACGACTCGTTGTATGCTTTTAGAAAAGAAATTGGCCCAGAGGCCATTCCTTGTGTTTTGTGGGCTCTCCAACCTGCGGGCCTAAGCATGTGCCATGGAAATCCAAGTCCGGATCCTGCCTGCTGCAGCAGGGCCGCACTTTTTAAAGTTTCAAAAATTCCTTCCATGCTGTCTTCAGGATGAAGAACTATGCAATTTGCCACCAATCTTGTTTTGCCTCCGGCGTTTGCAAGTGTTCTTCCTGCCGGCAAAAACTCGAAATTGCTCATTATGCTGTAGAAATCTTCTTTTATTTTTTTAATTTCAGCTTCTCCTTTGCCGTAATTTTTTTCAACCGAGGAAAGCGCATCCGAAACTCTTTCAAACATTTCTTCCGGATTTTCTTTTACATTTCCCTCTTCGTCTCTCTGAAGATATCTTCCTGAAAGAACGCGTAGAGCATTTACGCTTAGCGGCAGCTTTGTGGTGTGTCCGTTTAGGATTTCATCCTGTGTTGTTCTTATATTTTTGTGAGCTTCTCTATATAAAATGTATGCCTTTGCGGTTTTTGCATGGCCTCCTTCGATAAGGATTTTTTCTACGAGATCCTGAATCTGCTCAACTGATGGAATATTATTTTCATCCTTAAAAAATACTTCCAAGACTGCTGTAACCTGATTTGAAATTTGATCCGCCAACTCTTTGTTTGTTCCTCCTACCGACTGCACGGCCTTCCATATGGCTTCTGTGACTTTTCCTTGATTGAAATCTGCTACTGAGCCGTTTCGTTTCTTAATTTTTTTAATAGGGGACATATGGAACTAATTAGGTGATAAGGAAGCTTTTTCCTGCGACAAACCTATATATAGTGGATTTGGCTTTTAAATAACACAATACCTAGTAGAGTGCTTCCCATGATATCAAAATGTTTTTCCAGATAGAAGGTGAAGTGTCGAAAAGTCGTTGACAGTAATTTGGGGGAGTATTGTTGTTTACGACTCAGTCTTTTTTTGGCTTATGATAGCTGAAAAAATGAAGACATGTTTTACTGCTGCGGATTTTTTAATGCTTTTATTATTGTTTTTGCAAAAGTTTCCGAGGCTGACGGCCCGTTGCCTGTTATTACTTTCTCGTCTTGTTCCATTGGCTGTCCTGTGTAAATCGCTCCTTTGGCTTTTAAATTCTCGGCTTGGTCTATGAAGCATGTCGATTTTTTGCCTTTCAAAATTCCAGCGTTTGCGAAAACCGAAACGGAAGAACATATTGCACAGGTTAATTTTCCGGCTTCGTAAAAATCTTTTGCCAATGATTGTGCTTTTTTATCATCAAAATACGTGTGAGATCCGCTTCCTCCAGCAAAAACCAATACATCGTAATTTGATTGATTCGCGTTTTTCAAAAGAACATCAGCCGTTGTTCCTCCGGTATAGCCTTCCGGATTTTCAACCGTGCTGGCTGTAAAAACTTGATGTCCGTTTTCCTCAAATAATTTTTTTGGAATATCATATTCCAGATTTTGATAATTTTTTGGCGCGACGACCATTAGGATTTTTGCCATATTTTTACTATTTTAAGGATTGTTTTGATGGCGTAAGAAATTTCTTCCTCCGTTGTGTTTTTTCCGAGAGTTATTCTCAGAGCGCAGCGCGCAAAGTCATTTTCCACTCCTATCGCTTTTAATACGTGTGAGGGATTTTTTGATGAACTTTCGCATGCCGATCCTGTGCTTACATAAATTCCGTTTTCACTTAACATAAATAATAATTCTTTTCCCTCTATTTTTGGAATTGTTATGTTTATATTGTTTGGAAGACGATTTTTTCTGTCTCCATTCAGACGCGCTTTTGGCATACTTTCCAGTAAAACTTTTATCAGATTGTCTCTTAATTTTGTTAATCTTTCGGATTCTGATTTCTTTGCTTTTTCGGCTAATTTAAGCGCTTCCGCGAATCCTACGATTAACGGCGTGTTCATTGTTCCGCCTCTTAAGTCTCTTTCTTGTCCTCCGCCAAAAATCAAAGGTTTTATTTTTATTCCGTTCCTGACAAAAAGCGCTCCGATTCCTTTTGGCCCATAAACTTTTCCTGCGTTTAATGTCATTAAATCCACATTTAATTTTTGCGTATCGAGTGATAAATATTCCGCCGCCTGACATGCGTCCGTGTGAAAGGGGACGCCGTATTTTCGGCATAAGGCTCCTATTTCTTTTACCGGCTCAATTGTTCCGATTTCATTATTTGCGTACATAATTGAAGCCAACGCTGCTCCATTTTTAAGATTTTTTTCAAGCGCTGAGAGATCCACAATTCCATTTTGATTAACATCTATGTAAATTATTTCCGCTCCTTCTTTTGATAATTCTTCGCAAGGTTTTAGAATTGAAGAATGCTCAACTTTTGATGTGATTATTATTTTTTTGTCGCCGGATTGTGCTACTTTTGTTATTCCAAAAATCGCGAGATTATTTGCTTCGGTTCCACCTGAGGTGAAAATTATTTCTTCGGGCTTGCAGTTCAAAATTTCGGAAATTTCTTTGCGCGATTTGTCTATTGCCTGTTTGGCTTTTAGGCCTAGCTCATGCAGAGAATCTGCGTTTCCGTATATTTCGGAAAAGTATGGAAGCATTGCTTTGACAACTCTTGGATCCACTGAAGTTGTTGATGCGTTGTCTAGATAAATTTGTTTCATTCTTTGATAAGTTTTTCGTACAATTTCTCAAATTGTTTCACGGTGTTTTTTATGTCGTGTTTTTCAATTATTTTTAAACTTTGTTCCGACATTTGCTGACGAAGTTTCTTATTTGAAAGAATATTAAAGATATAACTTGCGAGGTGTTTTGGGCTGTTTATATCGAACAGATATCCGTTTTGTTTATGTTTAACAAGCTCCGGCAACGCGACGGCGTTTACCGCTATCACAGGTAGTCCCGAAGCCATTGCCTCCAAAGTTACAATACTTTGGAGCTCCGCCGTCCCCGCTATAACAAAACAGTCTCCCATATGATAAAACTCCGGCATTTCTTTGTCCGGCACGAATCCAAGAAATTTAACATTTTTACTTATTCCCAGGTCTTTCGCGATTTTTTGAAGATTGCTTTTTTCGGCTCCGGTTCCGCCGATTACAAACATGACATCGATTTTTTTAACCACTTCCGCGAATGCTTCCAAAACCATGTCCACGTTTTTTTCTTTGTCCAATCTGCCGATGTAAATAAGTGTTGGCCTGTTCGGAACATCATACTTTTTTTTAAGTTCGGCGCTGCTTATTTTTGGATTAAAACGGTCGAGGTCGATGCCGCAGGATATCGGTAATACCGGCTTCTTGAAGCCGTTTATCTTAAGTAAATTTGCGGCAGCGTTTGTAGGCGTTGTTATTATCTCCAGTTTATTAAATATTCTTTTGAAATCTTTCCATGCCAATTTTTTTAACATATCTTCAGGCTTTTTTGGAAGATGAAGAAAATGAACAAGATTTTCCGGCATAAAATGATTCGTTCCCATTACCGGAATTCCCAAGGATCTTGCAGCCTCCGCCACTGTTCTGCTTAGGAAAAAATGTCCCTGTATGTGAACCAAATCCGGAGCGAAAGCCTTCAGTTCTTTTGCTATCTTCCTTTTTGCCAACATTGAAGGGGAGAATCTAAAGTTTTTTTGTATCAATACCGGTATCGAAGGTATTCCAATAACAGGAATTCCTTCATGCTCAAAATATTCCGAGCGGGTTTTTCGTGATGGAGCCACAACTCTAACGTCATGTCCCGCTTTTTTTAAATAAAAAGCCAATCTTTGAGTGAAGTAAGATGATCCGTTTACGTGCGGATAATATGTGTCATTTGCCAATGCGATTTTCATCTTTTACTTCCTTTAAGAAATAATGCTTGTACATGTATTTACTGAACATGAAATATCCTAAAATCAGTAATACCAGCAATCCAACACTTATATATGTTCCATAAGTTAGATATACGTTTATTTTATCAGCTGCTTGTTTTGAGTAATAGCCCAAAAGCATGAATGCGAAAGTTTTTATTAGGGTTGCGATCGTGTTGTAAGTTAAGAAAGGTATAAACTTTGTTCTTGCGAGTCCTGCTGCCACCAAAAAAGGCACTCCCAGAACGTGCGTGAGCTTTGCCAATATAATAGTTTTTCCAGTGTGATGATGAAATAACACTTCCAACTTTTCAGCTTCTTTTACTCCGATGTGGGTATATTTTTTGTATTTTTCCAAGAATTTCTCACGTCCAAAAAGTCCGATTGCGTAATATCCGGCGTCAGCCACCAGATCTCCCAAAACCAGCATTACGTAAACTATTGTGAAGTGTAGATTTCCCTGTCCCACTAAAAATCCCGCCAATGTTGCCACTATCGGGCCTTCAATTATTCCCAATACGAAAAATAGAATATAAACGTGTTGGCTGTAAGCGATGGAAGTTAAGATTGTGAGGATGTATAGAGGCATAAGTAAGATGATTTGCAATTCTCGCATCTTCTTCAGTAGGGAATTGCTAGATTTTCTACGAGAAATTTTGCTCCTGAACGTCGCAATTTCTCTTGAAAATCTTACTTCGTTCCGGCGACAGTTCGTAAACTCGTGTCGCCTCCGCTCCGTACCGCAATTCTCGCAACTTGATGGTAGCGCCACGGAGAATCGAACTCCGATTTACGGGATGAAAACCCGCTGTCCTAACCATTAGACGATGGCGCCTTGATTACTAAAAATCACGGATAAGTATAAGGATTAACCGTCCAAAGTCAATTTTTAACGGCGTTGTCCTCTTCTGTCACGAAGGTTTTTGCATCTGTCTGGGACATATCTTTTGTTTTGTCAGCCGTTTCAAGAGAGTGAAATGTCGTAGCTTCGGTTATTTTTGTAGACAAATCGGCATTTTCGTTCTTAAGGCTTTCGTTTTTTAGTTTAACTTGCTCAAGACTATATCCTTTTTGATTGTTTTGGCTAAGAATAGCCATAAAACTTACAGCCAGCACGAATATTAAAATCCCCAATGTTACCACCAATGCTTTTACTGTTTTCTCCGTTTCTACCGCTAAAGTTGGTTTTCTTTTTATTCGCGGCCTTACTTTGTAATCTATTACTCCCATATAATTTTTATTGAGGCGGTAGGATTTTGTATCCTACATTTATCACGCCTGCGCCAAGTGACGCAAGCTGCTCAAATGCGCCCGAAGATAAATCAAGTACGCGGCCGGCTCCGTATGGTCCGCGATCTGTTATTTCGACAGTTACCATTTTTCCGTTGGCAAGGTTTGTAGCTTCCACCATTGTTCCAAACGGTAAAGTTTTGTGTGCCGCTGTCATTGCATTCATATCAAAAATTTTCCCTGAGGCTGTGTTATGCCCCTGAACGGCCAATCCGTAATACGTGGCTTTTCCAAATTCATATCCATCATTTGAAAGAAGATTTCTGTATATTATTTCCGCCAAATATCCTCGTGAAATTTCCTGATCCGGGTGGGCGTTATTGTCCAAATTTATATCCAAAAGGTTTCTTAACGATGCGTATTTTGCATATTTTGCGAACCAGCTATCCGAAGGGGTGTCATCATAAAGATATTTGTTATCTTCCGGATAATTTATGTTTCCGGTGCATTCGAAATAGATTTTCATTACTTCTGCCAAATTTACATTTTGATCCGGTTTAAAACTTCCATCTGAGTATCCGCTTATAATTCCTTTTTCTTTGGCTAATATGAGATATGGCGTGTACCAAGCGTCTAATGGAGTGTCGGAAAATGGCGCGACTTGTTCAGTCGTTGCGACCGGTTCTGTTGGCGCTATGTCTGGCGTGTTTGTTGTGTCGGCATCGGCTGCAGGTTCCGGTTCATCAGCTTTTAATCCGCAAGCCAGCGCGATCATTTTAATGGCTTCTGCGCGATTTATTTTCTCTCCCGATTTAAAAGTATTATCTTCGTATCCTTGTATCAGTCCCAAACTTTTTAGGTAATTTATGGCTATATAATGTTTGCCACCCATTTGTATATCCTCAAATTCCGAAGTTTCTTCTTCCGCGGAGGCTTTTTCAAAATGCACGTTCGGCAAAAATACCGATATTACAATGAGGGGAATCAAGATTTTTTCAGTTTTCCTTTTCATCCTTTTAGCTTAATGACAACATGCCTTAGGTCTCCATCTCCGAGGCTTGTTGTTTCTATATCGTCAAAGCCCGCCCCCATCAGATGTAGATGCACTTTTCTTCTGAAATAAGATGACATTGGCGGTAACGACTGAGGCCTTCGTGTTCTCCTTAAATTTTCAACTTTTCTTTCAGCGATTTTTATAACATTTTCCTCTTGGCGTTTTTTGTAATCGTCTGCGTCCAAGCTGATGTTGAATTGTTTTTCCGTTCCATTTTTTCGCAAGCTGATGATCTTTAAAACATGCTGGAGAGCCTTAATTGTTTCTCCGTGGTGGCCTATGATTTCACTTGGATTTTCGCTTTTGATGTTTACCGCGTAAAGGTCTTTTTCCTCTTCGTTTACCTCTATTTCGGAATATTCGATTTTTAACATCTTGAGAAGTCGCTCCAGTGTTGATTTTAAAATGTCTGTAATGTCCATATATTTGAGGTTAAGGATGTTCTTAGGCTTTTTCAATAACTCTTACTTTTACTTCGTTATCCGGCTTGTCAGACTTATCCATGTTTACAAAAATTTGTTGAACTATGCCGTAGATCGTGGAAATTCCCCAATATACCGCCAAACCTGCGGGCACCGAGGCTGTGAATACGGCAATCATCACCGGCATCATATAGAGCATCATGTTGTTTGCCATTGCCATTTCGTTCTTTGGTTTTTCTCCATCTTTCTGGTTTGTAGCTTTTTTAGCCGTGTGCGCCATTGATAATTTTATCTGCGCAAATTGCAATCCACCGATTATGAGTGGCAGTACGTATGTATTTACTTTTGTAAGATCTAAAATTCCCAGGAAATTTGTATTGATATCCGACAACGAGAAGTTCGCGTAAGTTGTGTATAAAAGATATGTGTTGTCCGGATTTAATCCGTTTCTGATTGTTTGATAAACCGCTATAAGTATTGGCAATTGAAGCAAAATAGGCAGACAACTGGAAAGGGGATTTACCTTTGCCTCTTTCCATATTGCCATGGTTTCCGAAGCTATTTTTTGTTGGTCTCCTTTATACTGTTGTTTTATTTTTTCCAACCTTGGGTTTATTGACTGCAATCTTTTTTGCGCTTTCATCGCTTTCTGAGACGGAATCAAAAGGATTGTTCTGATTATTAAAGTCAGGATGATTATGGCCAAGCCAAGGTCGTGTCCCGGTATCATTGCCATTAAAAATATCAACGCATTATATATCGGTCTGTATAAAACTCCGTCCCAAAGTTTTGTTAAAATTCCTTCTTCACTAACGGTAAATTCATTTGTCGTGAAAACCTGATCTTTGTCTCCGACTTTTGCCGTGAATTCGATTTTAAACCTTCCCATGTCGCCAAATAGCGCGTGGCTCCAGCTTTCGTACGTTATTAGTTCTTTCTTTTGAGGGGCAATTACAATATCTTTGGCGTTTGGGCAGTTTAATTCCGGCGAAACGGCTTTTTCAATCCATGCGTTGTTTTCGAATTTTAAGACTTTTCCCGGTTCGTTTGGACATTCATTCTTTATGGTGATTGTAGACGCGGAATTGTTTATAACATTTATGCTAACGATGCTTGTTCTGCTAAAATCCTGTTTTGATGTCGTGAACGTTATTCCGGTTGGGCTAACAAGAGGATTTTCCTGCTTAAAACAGCTTTGAAATAGGAAATTCACGGCTAGAAAGATTACCATGAAAAGAAGTACGTTTTTGGCTATTTTTTCAAATTTTTCCATCTTTTTTATTTAATTTTTTGATTATTGCGGAGATTTCCTTTTGTATATCTTCGAATTTTGTATCTTTGGTTATTGATTTTTTGGGTATCAATATCACATTCAGATCATTTTCTTTAAAAGTATCATATCTGCGCACAGCTTCGTAAACCCTTCTTTTTAACAAATTTCGTTTTACCGCGCTGGCGTCAAATTTCTTACTGATGATAACACAATACTTCGAAAATTTCTCCGTGTTTTTTGCGTACCTGATGATGAACTTCCCAGTTATAAGCTCCTCGCCCTTTTTTAGGACATATTCGATCTCATTGCGCTTTAATCTATACTTTTTTGCAATCATGAAAGATTGTCTATTTTGAATGGACGGTCGTGGCAAGTTTTTTTCTGCCTTTTCTTCTTCTGGCGTTCAAAACTTTTGTTGTCCTGCTTCTAAAGCCATGAGTCTTAATCCTTTTGATTTTGCTGAATTTTCTGAGCATTTTTATGTGAATTAATCTATGTGGTAACTTTTGTGCTTGGTGATTTTATAGCGATAGTTGATTTAAGTCAAATCTTTGCCTAAATAGCGATTTTTAATTTGCTGAACTTGCGCAAAATCTTCGATTCTTGTATATTTTTCCCCAGTCTAACTTTAGCTGGATTTGTATAATATAAACTAAGGAAAATGGCTCTAAAAGCAAGTTATGAGTTTTTATTTTTCGGAAGGGATGATAACAGCTTTTTGGAAAACTATTATTACGACCTTTTTCAGGATTACGGCGAGAAAAGCGGACAGATCTTTGTTAATCTGGAAGTGCAAAATAATCCCGTGGATGCCGAGGAAATAGGCAAAGTCATTTTTCAGACCATGCAAAAGGTCTTTTTTGAGAATGTGGAAAGAGATCCTTACGAGAGATTTGAAGCGACTTTAAAAGAGGTTAATAAAGTGTTGGCGGAATTTAAGGCTCAAAAGTTTTCGGGATATATCGGCAATTTGAATGTTGTTATCGCCGCGATTGTTGGAAACGTTCTTTATCTTACTCAATCCGGAGAGTCCGAGGCTTATCTTATTAGAAAGAGATATTTGAGTATTTTAAGCGAGGGATTAAATGAAGATGCCGGAAAATCCGACGATGTGTTTTTGAGTATTGCCAGCGGATCAATTGAAGAAGGGGACTTCATCTTATTCTCATCCACCAGATTATTGAGATATATAGGCAAAAATGACCTTACTAAGGCCGTGAACAGGAGAAGTGTTACAAAGTCGCTGGAGTCTTTCAGGGACATGGTTTCGACGGAGATATTAGGGAGAGTGGGTTTGACAGGAATTTTATTTGAAACTGCCACGCAGGATGACATAGCTCAGATTTCCGCTGATGCTGATAGTTCCACTGAAAGTATCCTCGAGGCTGTAAAAGACGAGAAAATCTCTTATAGCAGCAGCCTTGTCGGAAAGTTTGTAACTTCATTGAAGAAGTACAAAAAGAGCAAGCCGATGGAGGTATTTAGGGGTAAAAAAACGAGCTACTCTTCGACTGTCGTGAACTGGCTTAGGAATTTCTGGGACAGTCTTTTTGACAAAGGCTTTGGCAAGAATAAGGTTTTAGTACTCTTGGTTTTGGTTGTGGTTGTTTTGACATTTGGAATATGGATTGCAAAGAGTAATAGTGCGGAAAAGGCTGAAATCGAAAAACTGGATAAGATTTTACAGAGCGTTCAAGATAAGGTTGCACAAGCCGAAACTCAGAGCACTTACAATAAAGATGCCGCAAAAACCATATTGGACAAGGCCTATTCCGATGCGATGACGGTGCTTAATTCCGGATATTATAGAGAGAAGGCAAAGCTTTATTTGATGCAGATTGAAAATACCCGCGATATTTTAGATAACGTAAAAAGAATTACAAATCCAAAGGTTTTGGCCGACCTTACGACAAAGAGATCCGATGTTAATGCTTTGGGATTGGTTGAACTTGGAAGCAGAATTTTTGCTTATGAATACAACGCTTTATATGAAATTATTCTTGATCAAATTCAGGATCCTGTGACTATTGATGATAAAGAAGTTGTTGTTGCCGCTACGCCGTTCACAGAAAGAGGATCCGTTGTTTTTATGACCAAGACCGGTAAATTGATAGAATATAAAGATGGAGCGGTTTCTTTTATGGATACCGACGAGGGGGCGTTTAGAAAAGGAATTGCGCTTAAAGATTGGAGTAATAAAATTTATATTTTGGACAATGTAGGCAAACAGGTTTGGAAGTACGCTTACAAGGCCACAAGAGAAAAATTTGATGTAGCCGAGGCGTATTTTATCGCTGGTAACACAACCGATATAAGCAAGGCGGTTGACTTTGCTATAGATTCCAATTTGTATTTATTGATGGACAATGGTGATATATTTAAGTTTTACGGTGGCAAGAAAATAGATTTCTATGTTATGGATGCGCCGCTTAACAAGCCAAAAAATCCTACAAAGATTTATACAAATGATAAGCTGGACTATGTATATGTTCTTGATTCCAGAAGTGGAAGAATTTTGGTTTATGTAAAAGACTTGAGGTCCGGAAACTTGAAATATCAAACACAATATTTAATAGACGGAGCAGGTGAAATAAGGGACATGTATATCAATTCCGAAGAGAAGAAGATGTATTTGCTTACGCCGACAAAGCTGCTGGAAGTTCCGATTACCGAGTAATTTCTAAAAAAAACGTCATCTACTGCGTTGTCGGAAAATTTTTAATTCTCATGTACTGGCCAGTACATTGCGGCCAAAATTTTCCTGCCGCCTTGTATATGATGTTTTTTACAGAAATTGCTAAATCGAGTGAGTCTTGAGGCGTTTTGGATTTGTCTTTTGAGTTTTGCAGGCCTTTTCAACTTTTACGCCGCGTCTTTTGAATAAATGGAAGTGCGGAAGAATATCCGGATAACCTTCCTGATAAACCACTCTTTTTATGCCGGATTCGGTTAGCAGACTTTCGCAAACGCGGCACGGATGTTTCGTTACATAACAGGTGGCACCCCTTACGCTGATGCCGTCTTTTGCGGCTTTGGCAAGCGCCCATTGCTCTGCGCACATTCCGTAGCAAATTTCACGATGAGTGCCTGATTCAATGTGGCGAATGTTTCTTATGCAGCCTTTTTTTATGCAATTTATTTCTTTATGCCAGTCGTTCGTTCCTTTAACTAGAATCTTGCCTTTTTTTACAATAATGCACGCGATATTTGCGCGGAGGCATTTTGCTTTCGGTTCCATTAAATCGATGAGTTCCAAAAATTTGCAGTCAGCTTTTTTCATAGGAATGAGGGGATTACGGCATTAAATACGGATAGGCTTTTTGGAATTCCAAGGCCATGGATTCTGCCTTAAATACGCCCAGTTCGCTGATTATGCCGGTGAACTTGTCCGGACGGACTATTTCGAAAGCGGGGTTGTAAATTTTTACGTTTTTTGGGGCGCGGTCCCAAACTTCCTTCGGATTACGCTGTTCTATTTTTTCTTCCGCGCCCAGTAGAGTTTCCGTATCAAGTTTCCATGCGCTTGTGCATGAATAGGCGGGGATTCCGGCTTCAAAGCATGCGTCCGCAAGCGCTTCGGTTCCGATTTTATTTATCAAAAATCCTTCGCTTGTAATTGCGTCGCAGCCGAACAAAAACAAGTCACATTTTTTTATCATGCTGCGGCCTGCGGAATCCACCATGTGAGTTACTTTGATTCCAGCTTTTGCCAGTTCTTCTGCTGTAATTCGGCCTTGGAATTTGGGGCGCGTCTCGGTGTTATAAACTTCGAATTTTACTCCGTTTTTCTTGGCCTGAATCAATATCGCGGTTACTGTTGAAGAGTGACAGTGTGTAAAAACTTTCATTCCATTTTTAATTTTCTTCGCGCCGTATTCAACTATCTTTTTCTTGCTGTCGGAAAAATATTTTATTGCCTCTTTCGCGGGGTCTTTTAGTTTATTCCTATTTGAAAGACAAAATTTTACCCCGTTTCTTAAAGCAGGTTCTGTTTCGCGGGTTGAAATTACTTCTTTTGCGTATGCTTTAAGTTTATTTTCGTCCTTTGTTTCTTTCAATTTCATGCCAAAGGCTTCGATGCCTTTTACGGCTATGTTCTGCGCTCCTTGAATCTCAAGGTTTTTTATTTTTCTAATTATTTCCTCGTATTTCATGGTTTTATTTTATTTTGTAGACGGAATTTAAATCGTAGTGTTCGGCGTATTCAAGACCTTCTTTTAAGTCTGAATAAATTGTGTAAAGTTTGTCACCTTTTTTAACATTTTCACCATCTTTTTTGTAAAGATAAACACCTGCGTATGGATCTTTTGGAGAACCTGCGCTTCTTGCGATATGCGCAATCATTCCGTTTGAAGTTTCAACAATTTTTCCGGTCTTTTGCGCAATAATTTCCTTTTTAAATTTTCCCAAACGAAGTTTATGTTTATTTTCTCCTTGGGCTTTTATAATTCTCATCATTTGTTTATATGCCGCGCCGGAATTTAGTGTTTTTTCTGCCATTTTTTCGCCTTCTCCTTTTTTTGCTTTTCCACATAGCTCAAGTACCATTCCAGCCATTTCCAAACCTTTTTTTCTCAAATCTTGAGGTGCGTCTTTGTCGTTTTTAAGAACTTTCATGGCATCAATAGCTTCCAAAACCGGTCCGATTCCGTTTCCAATCGGTTCGTCTCCCGTGCTTGCCAAAATTTGAATTTTCATACCAAGTTTTTTTCCGATTTCCACGAATTTTGTTCCGAGTTTTATGGCGTCGGCTTTTGTAGCCATTTTTACTTGTGGGCCGTATGGAATATCGATAAGCACGTGAGTTGCGCCGACGGAATGTTTTTTTGCCATGATTGAGGCCAAAAGCATGCCTTCCGGATCAAGACTTAATATGTGTCTTGCCTGAATCATTTTGTCATCAGCGGAAGCAAGGTCGACGCCGCCGCCCCAAGTGATGAACCCGCCGACTTTGTCGGCGATTTTCTGTAACTTGGCGGCGTCGTTCAGTACGTTTGCCAAAACTTCCATTGTGTCGGCCGTTCCGGCTGGACTCGTAATTGCTCTTGAGGAGGTTTTTGGCATTGTTATGCCAAGCGCTGTAACAATCGGCACAACGATTAAAGTTGTCCTGTTTCCTGCGACCCCTCCGATACAGTGTTTGTCCGCTACAATTTTCTTGTTAAATTTCAACTGACTGCCGTTTGCCACAATCGCTTTTGTAAGGTTTACAGCCTCTTCCATATCCAGTTTTTTCGTGTAGCATCCACTCACAAAGTAGGCGATTTCAAGTTCTGATAAATCTTCATGCACAACGTCTTTTATAATTTCGTTTATTTGTTCTTTGTTCAATTTTTTACCATCCAGTTTATCTTTTATGTATTGCAAAGAAATTGGTTTTTCCGCCAATTTTATACACAATTTATCTCCTCTTTTTGCACGCAATTTTTCCCAACTTTCAATATATAATCCAACCTCCGTGTCTCTGATTTCTTTGCGGTCCTCGGTAATGTCCAAAATCGCTATGATTTCACCTTTTCGGCCGTTTTTAACCGATATACGATCGCCCGGATGAAGATCCAAATTGTGAGCCATATGCTCGTTTAAAACGGCGATGTATTTTTCCCCGACCTTAATGGGAATTTTGTTTGGAATGAGTTGCATATTTTTTTGTTATTATTTTATTATTTCCAATGTTTCTTTTGCGATTTGCACGGATTCTTCGGTGTGAATTACAAACACTTTTACTTTGCTCTTTTTCTCTGAAATCAAAAGTTTATTATTTTTGTTATTTTTTTTGTTTAATTTCACTCCGAGGAAGGTGAGATAGCTAAGTGCCTTTTCGCGCACATAGAAAGCTTTTTCTCCCAATCCACCTGTGAATATTATACCATCAATTCCACCCAAAATGGAAGCGTAACTGCCTATGTATTTGGCTATCTGGTAACTTAAAAGGTCGATTGTGAAAAGGGCGCGAGGGTCTTTTTTTAAGCTTTTGCCATAAATATCACGCATGTCGGAACTTATGCCGGACACTCCTTTTAGGCCTGATTCATAGTTTAATAAGTGCGAAATTTGGCTTGCAGACATCTTTAAAGCGTTTTCCATATGGAAAATTATTGCCGGATCGATTGAGCCCGAGCGCGTACCCATGATTATTCCTTCCAATGGTGTGAAGCCCATGCTTGTATCCGCAGATTTTCCGCCAAGCGAAGCTGTTATAGAGGCTCCATTGCCCAAATGGCAGGACACAATTTTTGCGTTTTTCTTGCCCAGAAGCTTGATTGCTTCCGAAACGACGTACTTGTGGCTTGTCCCATGGAAGCCGTATCTTCGAATATGATGCTTTGTGTAAAAAGAATGGGGGATTCCATAGATGTACGCTTTCTTTGGCATGGTTTGGTGAAATGCTGTATCAAAGACCGCCACTTGCGGCACGTTTTTTAACAACTCTTGGCATGCCAAAATGCCCTGAAGGTTTGCCGGATTGTGCAAAGGCGCGAGCGAAGCGAGCGCTTGAATGTCTTTAATTACTGCCGGTGTTATTTTTACCGTTTTGGCGTATTTTTCGCCTCCGTGGACGACTCTATGTCCAATGGCTGATATATCTTTGTAATTTTTAAGAGCTTTTTTCTCTAGAAAAAACTTAAGCCCCATGGCCAGAGCTTCTTTGTGATTTTTTGGATTTATCTTTTTGTTCGATGTTTTTTTGCCCGCCGTAAATATAAGTTCGCATGATTTAAGTCCGATTCTGTCTATCAAGATTTCGGCTTTCTCTTCAAGTTTTTTACCTGTCTTGAGGAGATTTAGTTTTATTGATGATGACCCTGAATTTACTACAAGTATTTCCATTTAAAGTACTTTGTAAACGCTTCCGCCGACTTTTGGCGGTATTACAACTTTTAATCCGATATCACTTCCTGATTTTGCCATCCTGACATCCTTGTGGTCTATTTGCATTGATTCAACCGGCTGTTCAAAAAGTCCTTCCGCTGTCTCAAAAATTATTGAATCACCGGCTCTTAAAGGTGTTGTTAATTTTACAACAGCAACATTTATTCGATCGAAATATCCTTCACATTGTCCGCAATTTTTCATTTTGCGTATCCCTTTTTCATCCGATCTTCTTATTGTTTCCGGTTCGTACGTTTCTTCTTCAAGCTCTCTTTCCAGCGGTAAATCCATTATTGGTTCGTCGAAAATCGGGCGGGATCTTCTTGTTCTAGCTCGAGGCTTTTTTGATGGACGCATGTCCGACATTCTTATTTCTCCTGATGTTTTTCTGGCTCTTGCCGCAATACTTCTTTTTCTTTTGAAGGCCGGTACATTTAAGATATCAATTGGATTTTCCATATTTTTTAGTTATTAATCTTTGTCATGACATTGGCAAACGGTGAAAGCTGTTACGTTGACTATGTCTTTATAATTACATCCGCGAGAGACCTTGTTTATTGGCTTCTTTAAACCTTGAAGCAAAGGTCCAACGGCTTTTGCATGAGCAAGTCTTTCCACCAGTTTGTATGCTATATTTGCCGACTCAAGATTTGGAAAAATCAACACATTTGCGTCTCCTTGAATTGTTGAAGTCGGAGCTTTTCTTTTTGCGACTTCCGGAACGAGTGCCGCGTCAACCTGCAGTTCGCCGTCCGAAATAATTTCCGGATGTTGGTCTTTCATCATTGCCGCGGCCTCCTGAACTTTATCTACCGCGGGGTGTTTCGCAGAGCCTTTTGTGGAGAAAGAAAGAAATGCGATTTTCGGCTCAAGTCCAAATTGTTTTGCTGTTTCCGCTGTGTCCACGGCGATATCCACCAAATCGTGTGCGTTCGGATCAACGGTTAACGCTGCGTCTGCAAATGCCAAAAGTCTATGCTCCAAGACCATGAAAAATAATCCTGAAACTTTGTGGAATTTTTCCTTCGTTTTTATTATTTGAAGCGCCGGCCTTATCGATTCTCCGGTTGAAAAAATTGTTCCCGTGACCATTCCGTCCGCGTCATCCATATGAATCATCATCGTTCCGAAATAGTCCATACCTTTAACGATTTTCTTGGCTTCTGCGAGCGATTTTATGCCCTTTTCTTTTCGCATTTCGTAGAAGACTTTTGCGTATTTATCCGTTAATGGAGAATGTTCCGGATCAATTATCTGAAGACGTTTCCAGTCAATTTTAAGCCCGAGTTTCTTCGCTTTATTTTTTATTACTTTCGGGGGCCCGATTAACGTTAATTTTGCGAATTTTTCTTTTAAAATAACTTCTGTCGCCATTAGAATTTTTTCATTTATTCCTTCAGGTAAAACAATGTGCTGTGGCGACTTGCGGGCACGTGCTTTTATTTGTCGTATAAAATTATGCATCATAGGGACGAGGAGGTAAGGGCTTTTCTTACCTATGATTATAACAAAACGAGCGCGAAAGTCGAATTTTAATTTCTGAAGAATTTTAAAGTGATTAGCATTTTTAAAAAACTTTTAATCAATTTAAAAATGCTTAACGGTTTTGAATATATTTCCAGACGATTATTTTTAATGGCGTTTATTATTGATTCCGGATTTTTTTTCGCATCAATCATCGAATAACTTAAATCTAACAGTTTTAAAATGTGACAGTCCGATGTTGCGACCATTGGCTTGTCATATTTTTTGGCTATTTTTATCGCCGGTTTATTGAAATTTAAAGATTTGGTGTAGAAAAAAGAGTGTTCGATAGCGTCGAACAAATCAATATTTTTTATCAGCCTTTTTCTCATAAGGGAGCCAAATATGAAGAATGGATGCGGTGCAATTATCAGGCATTTTGGGTGTGCTTTTTTGTAGGCGCGAAGTTCTCCGAACGAGCGCGTATTCTCTATTTCTTTTGTTATATTTATCGCCAAAACATCTTTTCCTTCTATTCTTAATTCTATTCCGGATAGAAGAACAATTCCCTTTTTTTCTGCGAAAATTCTCAGTTCTTCGGAAAAAATAACTTTTCTATGGCAAGTTATGGCCAGAACCTCATATTTAAGTTCCGTCGCCCGTTCTATCAGTTCTTGCGGGGTATATTTAATGCGATCTCTGGGGTCTCCAAAAACGTGTATGTGTAATTGAGCCTTTAGCATTTGAAATTATTGGGAAATTTTACCGAAGTCTTCTTTTGCTTTGTCTATGGAGTTCATTGCTTTATCCACATCTTCCTTCGCTTTTTTTGCCGAATCAATTGCGGCTTGAGCATCCTTAACTGTTTCATCTACCTTCTGTTTTGCTTCATCTACAGCCTTTGTAGTTCTGTCGTAAGAGTCTTTTGCGCCTTTTGTAAGATCATTCCAGCCGTCTACCAAAACGCATCCGGAAAACAAAAAAACGCTTACCGATAAAGCACAAACTATTGTCGATAATTTTTTCATTGGTTTTTTTCTTTAAAGATTTTGTCGAAATTCCCGTCAAATTTGTCCAGGAATATCTTTATGTCCAAAATGTCGTTTTCGGATATCTTTTTACCTCGGTTTAGTACACGATGTTCTCTGACGCTGTTTTCCATGAATATTTCTTTTTTGTCTTTTTTCTTTGGAAGAGGGCTTAAGACAACCGTTACTATCGTAGATTTTTGGCATTTGAAACATTTTAATTCAAAAAGGCCTTCAACTGCCGTCGTGGCCACAACATGAATATCCTCAAGTTCATATTTGCTTTTGCAATGAAGGCATTTCGAGGTTTTCTTTAGGTATTTTGCCGTATTTTCAAGTTCCGGAAAGTTCATAGTCCTTGTTTGGTTACTGCTACCACAACTCCTATTATCATAAGTATTAAAATTCCTATTAGTAATTTTTCGAATAAATTTGTTTTATCTATTCTTGATCCACAATGTGGACACTTTTTTGCTTTCTTCTGAGCTTCCTCCATGCAGTATGGACACTTAATCATTTTGTTTATAATTTATTGATGGCGAATATAATTCTTTTTATCGTTTCTTCTTTGCCTAAGACATATGAGATTTCAAATACTCCTGGCGAGAACTCTTTTCCGCTTAGGGCTGCGCGAATCGGCCATAGGACTTGTCCGTTTTTAACGCCCAGTCTTTGAATCGTTTCCATTAACTGAGCTGTTATTTTTTCTTGTGTCCAGTCGTCCAATTTTTCAAGATCTCCGAGCCCTTCTTCTAAAGATTTTTCTGCCACCCCCAAGTCTACCTTCATTTTTTCGTGCGTCAATAATTCTTTGGAATAATCTTTCAACTCAAAGTAGAAATCTATGTTTGTTGCAGTTTCTTTTGGGTTGCGAAGGATTTTTTCCTCTATGGTTAATAGTGTCTTAAGGAGTAAAGATTTATCTTTTTTAAAGTTCTCCGGAAGATATTTTTCACATTTTGCGAGGAGCAATTCTGCTCTTTTGTCAGGCGCTTTTTTAACTTCTGCCTCGAATAAAGATTTTTGCCATTTCCAGTTGAACCAGTCCAATTTCTCAATGTTAAAAACGGCTCCGGATTTGTGAACGTGGTCCAACTCGAAAACTTCCTCAAGCTCTTTTAATGTGTAAATTTCTTTTTCTTCGCCTTGGCCCGGATTCCAACCCAAAAATGCCACGAAATTTATAATTGCCTCTTTGATATATCCGTCGTTTATGTACTCTTCCACGGAAACATGCCCTTGGCGTTTGCTAAGTTTGGTTTTGTCGGCGTTTAAGAGGAGCGGCAGGTGAGCAAATTCCGGTGCATCCCACCCTAAAGCATTATATAAAGCGATGTGTTTTGGGGTGGATGGAAGCCATTCTTCGCCGCGAATGACATGGGTAATTTCCATAAGATGATCGTCTACCACGTTTGCCAAATGATATGTCGGAAAGCCGTCGGATTTAACTAAAACTTGGTCGTCAATAAGCTTTCCGTCGAACTGAACATTGCCACGAATTATGTCTTTAAACTTTATTGTTTCAAAAGGGATTTTTTGGCGGATGACAAATGGAATTCTGTCCTTCAGATTCTTGTTGATTTCGGATTCGGGAAGCTCCATGCAATGCCTGTCGTACATCGTGGCCTGCTTGTTTTTTGTTTGAGTCTCGCGAAGGCCTTCAAGGCGTTCTTTTGTGCAAAAACAGCGGTATGCGTGGCCGGATTTTAATAATTGATCTGCATATTTTTTGTAGATGTCTGTGCGTGCTGATTGAATGTATGGCCCGAATTTTCCTTTTTCTGCCCCGTCTTTAAGCGGACCTTCGTCGTAGTCGATGCCGATCCAGTTTAATGTTTCGATAAGATTTTCTTTTGCCCCTTCAACATATCTTTCTTGGTCAGTGTCCTCGATTCGCAGCGCGAATTTTCCTTTGTTTTTGCGGGCGAAAAGGTAGCAATAGAGCGCCGTCCGCAGGCCGCCCACATGCAAATATCCGGTAGGGGACGGCGCGAAACGAGTTTTAATTGGTTTTTTATCGCTCATATAGTTTGATTTTTGATTGAACGGTGAAATTATAACGTAGTTTTATAAAAAGGTTTAATGCATTTGTATGAGGGCTTACGGTAGCTGAAAATAGCGTTTTTCAGTTTGTGTGTTTTTGCGACATTTTTTAAAACTGGCAAGTTGGCTAGCTTGAGCCCAGAACTGAATTTTTGGCCGTACCGGTACGGCCAAAAGGGCGGAATTTGCGCATGAGAAAGCCATTTGAATTCCGTGTTTGACGCGGCGTGTTATTTATGTTGAATTATGGTATAATGTATCAATATGCAAAATAATTTATGAACAAAGAACTTATGGACAAAGATCCACTGAAAATGAGACCGCATCACGTTGAAGGAGCGATAGCGTATCTTAATCCAAGTTTAAGAACAGACAAGGGGCCAGAAAAGGATTTTTACGATTTATTGGCGAGTACTTTGGAAAAAGATTCGGAAGCTGAGGTTGTTTTTGTTACCACTACGGAAGATCCTATTTGTAAGGAATGTTTAAAAATTAAGGGTGTTTGCATGGCTTTATTGGAAGAGGATGTTACGGAAGAATTAATTTTAAAAATTGATGTGGACAATGCCAGAGAGCATGGGTGGGAATTTGATAAAAGATACAAAATTAGAGATATTTTGGCATATATTAAAGCTCAAGCGCCAAAAAGAAACATAATATATAATGTTGCTGCGCTACCAAACATGACAGATGTGGTAAACGGAAAAGTTAGAAATTTGCATGATGTTTGGGTGAGAGATATAAGAGCCGCAAAATCGAATTAAAATTCTCCCTTGAGGGAAATTTGCTGTGCGGTTAAAATGGAGTCCTGAATAAAGAATATCTATGGTCGTAAGACGAAGGACTTCATCAAGAAGAAGCATTCCCCGAAGAGTGCGCCCAAGAAGCAGCCTAAAGTTAAAGGTTTCATCTTCCGTGGCGCGCGAAATTTGGGCGATTATTTATATGGTTTTGGCTGTTCTGACGATTCTTAGCATACAAGGAACTTTTGGGGTTATCGGTGAATTTTTGGTTGGCTGGTTAAGGCCTATTTTTGGCTGGGGGATATATATGTTGCCGGCAGTTTTTGCGATTGTTTCTTTGATGATGTTTTTCTCAAAGAAGATTGTTTTTGGGGCTGCAAAGATTCTGGGAATCGCGTTGATGGTTATATCAATCTTGAGTGTTTTGCATTTATCCGTACCGTCGGCTGAAATCTATAATTTTGCAAAGGCCGGAACTTACGGAGGCTACGTTGGGTTTATGACTAATTTTATTTTGGTGGAATTTTTGAAGATGGGAAGCGTTGCTGCGGCTATTATTTTCGTGGCGATGTTTTTGATATCGATTGTTCTTGTTTTCGAGGTGTCTTTAAGAGAAGTTGCTCGATTTATTATTCCTCAAATCAAGATTGAAATGGTTAAAGATAAAAAGAAAAAAATTGATGACGAAGAAGATGAACTTGATGAATTGCCGGAGGATCAGCCCGATATTTTGATTCACAAATCTTCAATTGTTAAACCTGACGAGGTTATTTATGAAGATGAAGAAGAAGAGGATGAAAAGAAGGAACAAACAATTGTTATCAACGAGAATAAGGCCAAAAAAGTTGCCGAAGAGCTTTCGAAAAATGAACAAGAAACAGAACAGGAGGAGGAAATTGCATGGGAATTTCCGTCGTTGGATTTGCTTAAACAGGGTAGTAGCAGCGTGGTTGTGGATGATGCGATTTTAATGGAAAGTGCTGAAAAAATAAGAAAGAAATTACTCCAGTTTGGAATAGAAGTTACTATGCACGAAGTGAATGTCGGGCCGACCGTTATTCAATTTACTTTGAAGCCGCACGAAGGGGTAAAATTGTCGAAAATTACTGCGTTGAAAAATGATATCGCGCTGGCGCTGGCAGCGGAAAGAGTGCGTATAGAAGCGCCGATTCCAGGGAAGGCTTTGGTTGGAATCGAAGTGCCGAACGCGCACAGAGCGACTGTGTATTTGAAAGAAATTTTGGAGAGCAAAGAATTCTCGGAAGCAAAATCAAAACTAACTTTGCCTCTTGGAAGGGATGTTGCCGGAAAGCCGATTGTTGCCGAGCTGGACAATATGCCGCATTTGCTTATCGCCGGAGCCACAGGAAGTGGGAAATCTGTTTCCATGAATTCGTTTCTGATTTCGCTTTTGTACCAGAATTCTCCGAAAGATTTGAAGATGATTATGATAGATCCGAAACGTGTGGAATTGGCTTACTACAACAGTATTCCGCATTTGCTTACTCCTGTGATTCAGGATCCGGAAAAAGCTGCGATTGCACTTAGATGGGTGGTCTCGGAAATGGTACGAAGATATGGAGAACTTTCGAATCATAAAGTAAGAAACATAAAAGAATTTAACGAGCTGGATGGAATTTCCAAGATGCCAAAAATTATTGTTATTATTGATGAGTTGGCGGATTTGATGATGGCCGCGGGGAAAGAAGTTGAGGCTTCGATTTGTAGAATCGCTCAGATGGCCAGAGCCGTCGGTATACACTTGATTATCGCTACACAAAGGCCTTCCGTTGATGTCATTACAGGGTTGATCAAGGCGAATGTTCCAAC
>Ga0172379_10003449_pt1 | contig 25175 bp, 27 predicted proteins | sample GrowelOW334metaG_FD_119756 | JGI IMG/M metagenome (GOLD analysis project Ga0172379, IMG submission 119756) | Groundwater microbial communities from an aquifer near a municipal landfill in Southern Ontario, Canada - Groundwater well OW334 metaG | ecosystem: Environmental > Aquatic > Deep...
TGATTAACAACCGGCCACGCAAGAGGTATGGTGGTTTGACCCCTTGTGAGGTATTATTTATGAAAACTGGCGTTGCGTTAAAATATTGAATCTAGCTATTTAATTTAATATCGCCATAAATTTAATAAATTGAAGTACTATTTCAACGGATTTTCACCACGAATAATACGAAGTAGAAATAGAATAATTGCCACGACTAACAATAGGTGGATGAACCCACCTAAAATATGAAAACCAATAAAACCCAGAAGCCATAGAACCAATAATATAAAAGCGATTAGTGTCAGCATAGGATTAAGTTAAGATTGATAATATCCTAAGTATGGACTTAATCGTGAAAATAGCCAGACGGCCTTTTATTCGGTGACTAAAACCACTTGCCAGTTTTTGAGGTGAATAGTTTCCGGCGTGCGTTCAAGGCCTGTGCCATGGCGGGTTAGATAGCCTTTATTCTGGTTTTTTTGTCCTAGAAATACGAGCAAATCTATTGATAAGTTCATTTCTATTTCCACCACTGGCTACAAGTTTATCAATTATACCATTGTCTACGTTATCAACATTTCCACTCGCGATCCTATACCCTTCTTCTGTTAGTGGGTGATCTGAACCAGTTTTATCATTTAGCTCTCTTAACATTGTCTCCCGCCTATTATTAAAGAAAGCCATTGGTTCTTTTTTTTTCTCATCAGGTTGTTCAAAAGACATAAATTTATTTAATTAAAAGCTAATAATGTCACAGTAATAGCATAGCACTCTTATTTTGAAGTGCAACCTGGATAGACCCGAGTTCAATGTTGAGTTGCAACGCTTAGTAGTAAAATATTAAGCGAAATGAAAAACAAACAAAGAAAAGAGGCGAGAACACTTGGTAGTATTCTCGCCTCGGTGACCTCAATCGACTTTAACCTTTCTTCCTTCCGGCTAAGATGTCCAGTGTGACCGAGTCATTGTCTAGAAACCTGGCCGCTTTTTGATCTGGCGACAGAGTTGACCAGGCGATGACCACCTTGTCCATCATTTCCGCTGCTCGTTTCATCGTGGCACACACACTCTGGTAGCCAAAGTTGGCGGGGTATTCAGATGAATCGCAACCGATGACGGTGAAGGTGTCTTTGATCTTGGGATTCACCAAGTTCGGAGCTTCAAGGGTTACCATTATCCGTCCAGCCATTACCCAACTCATGACGTTCACTCCATCAAAGGTTCCGCACATGCCCCTCTGCTTGGACTTTCGCACGAGTTCCTTCAGACCTCGGAGATACACCAGTGTCTCGAAGGTGCTTGCCAGAGTTGTGAGCATGGCATTGGCCTGCTCAAACTCGGTGTTGTGTTCAATGATGCCTGACATGAGCATCCTTGTTGACAGCCGGACATTTTTGCAGAGATCAGTGGTCTCTCGGAGCTTGGTGAAGTCACCATCTTTGGGTGCGAGGTAAACGGTATAGATCCTTTCGGTCTCAATGTGTTCACCAAGGCGGATTCCCAATCGCTCTTGTTTCTCTGTCGCCGGTTTATACCAGGTGTAGGTAGTGATCCAGAGAATGTAATCTATCTTCTCTGAACCAAAACAGTCGCGAACATGTTTACGGCTGTTTGATTCATCCCAGATCTTACGAAAGACGATCTCGTGTTTACCGTCGGGCCGGATTGTAACCCCACAGGCCTTCTCTTTTCGACTGCCACGGTGACCGTTTTCTTTACAGCAATAGCTTCGCTCCCCGTCGACGTTGTCAGCTTTACGATACAGGAGTTCCGGATCAGCTCGCTCAACAAAGATTCGAAGCGTGACTGGTTTATCCTGAGGAAAGCGGCCATGCATTTCTTCCTGCATCGCAATCACAGGGAACTGTTTCTGCAACTTCTTTAGACGACGAACCGACTGCATTTTCATAGAACTTACTCCTTTGGCGTTCTGCCATTGTTGTAATCCACGTTCCGTGGATTGAGTGTGGCCTGCCATTGTGGCAAACCATCTGTTTGTAATAGTAATTAAAAAGTGGGTTTAGTCAAGGGCACAGTGGTTCCTGTAATTACAAATATAACACTAGTATTTTAAGCCAAAAAATGTTCATACACCGTTTTTCTTTCATCTTTCTCTAAATCAAAATCTTTTAGTAAAACAATTTTATCTAAGTTAAATTTTATCGGTAATATAGAATCGTCAATGTATTTCTTTATTGGATTAAAATTATCGCTAGAAAGGTTATAGGCCAAACTTATGTGTGGAATATATTTTTCTCTTTCCATTTCTGGATTTATTGTTTCAGTCAATTTATCAAGAAATATAGTCACCTTGTCGTGGAGTCCAAGTAAGTCATTGTAGTCGTCGATTTTGGCAAACAAAATATTGCCATACTTTGAATTAGTAAAAATTCCAGCTGTTGAGCAGATAATATCTATTTTTTTAAAACTAATTTCCTTGATTTTATTAATAATATCGATTTCGCTAAAGCCTTTCTTTATGTAGAAACTCCTCTTAATGGCGAAATGAGCGGTGTCTTTTAGGACATAATTATTTGGTTCTGAAGTCTTCCCAAGTGTTAGGGAGAATTTGCCTCTAACACCCTGTAATAATTTTTGGACAGGTATTGGGGCAATGCCAACAATAGTGTATTTAATATTTTCCATACTTTTAGATTATAACATAATGTTTGATGACAGGGTCCTTGTGGTGCGACCCCTAACGCAAGCAAAACCCTTTGCTTGTTCCTGCGGAGTCGGAAAAAGTAAAAGCGCCCAATAAAGGCGCTTAAACTTTTTCGGCTCCGCAGGTAGGGGTCGAACCTACGACCAATCGCTTACATTGATTCCACACTTTCGTATGGCATGGACTATATCATCATCCTTAGAATATTCGTTTCTGAATTTTCTAGTCGGATGTGGGGCGCTTCGTCCGATACTTTATCGGTCTACTCTCTTGCGAGATAGTCTCTGAACCTGCCTTCGCTAAAGCTTCGGCAAGGCTAGGCCTTCCAAAAACTCTAACGTAGGATTGGCTGCTGATTGCCCACCGCCTTTGACGGTTTGGGTTTCCAGCAATTCACCTCATTTTCGACCTAAATTACTTTAGGAAGCTGCAAGTTGCTTACAGGCGATCGCTCTACCACTGAGCTACTGCGGAATATCAAGTCTTTTGCAAAACTTGTTCTGATTATTAACTTAACAATCAGAGTCAGTCTGACAAAATGTTACAGGTGATGTCACAAATATTTTTCTGCTGAAAAATTTCGTGACCACCTCTCGCGCCGTCGCGCTCCGACCTTGCGCTTGGGTCCCGCCCCCAAGCTCACTCTACCACTGAGCTACTGCGGAATACCGTGCTTTTTGGCACCCTTACATACTAACAAAAATTTTAAAAAAAGCAAAAAATTTGTATAATAGGCTTATGTATATCAAAGTCCGTGTCATCACCAAGTCCAAGGAAGACAAAGTGGAGGAAATTTCCCCGACCGAATTTAAGATTTGGACCAAAGCCAAGCCCGAGCGCAATCAGGCCAATGAAAGTGTGATTGCCATGGTCAGAAAACACTTAAAGCGGTATAATGGAGATATAAGAATAGTCAGTGGTCATCATTCACCGAAAAAGATTTTGAGTCTTGATGACAAATAAGAAATTACAAAATTAATAGTTTAAGAATATATTATGAAAATTAATATCACCGGCAAGAACATCGAAATCACTAGCGCTATCAATGATTATGTCCTGAAAAAATTGGAGGGGGTGGATAAGTTTTTGGGTTATGAAAAAAACAATGATGATGTCATCTTGAAAGTAGAGTTGGAACGCACAACTGCTCACCACAAAGAAGGCGAGATCTTCAAGGCGGAAATCAACCTCCATGTCCATGGGGAAAATATTTCGGTAAATGCCGAACAGGAAGATCTGTATCAGGCCATCGACGTGGTCAAAGACGAAGTCAAAAGGGTGCTGGAAGACAGGAAAGGCAAACGGCAATCACTCTTGCGTCGCGGAGGCCGGAAAATCAAAGACTTTGTCCGCGGTTTTTACAAGAAAGGCGAGTAGCTAAAAACAATTTTATGCCAAGAAGAACCTCATCGCTCGCAGTCACGCTCGTTCTTTTTCTCATAATTATTATTTCCTCGATCATCTTTTTTATCTATCACAAAAAAGGCGTGACTTTCTTTTGGGGGAATGGGGCGCAGGTGAAGACGATTGAATTGGGTGGGGAATAGGTAATGTAACTCCATTAAGGAATTTCCTCGATAAAAGAGTAGACATTCTTCTGTCATTGAATTTTATCATTAAATACTGGATCCCCCTGCCCGCAGTGCTACAGCGTTGCAGGCGGGTGCCTACGCGGGGATGACTCAAGATAAGGTGGTATTTACTTTCTGTAAAAAATGAGGTAGCTTTTATAGTGAATCTGGTCTTGTGTAGGGAAAAAGTTAACAACGAAGAGGAGAATCGACCGATGGGAATAATAAGCGTGAGGAAGAAACCAGTGCCGGAAGCCTACGTGAAGTTTGGTGCTAATGGTCCGAATGTCGCTGTCTTCAAAGTCGGTGACCAGTATTTCTTCTGTCGTGATGTCTATCCGTGTCAGACTTGCTTGGCTGAGGCTGTTGTCAAGGGTTACTCCCGGCCGATTAACCTGTCACATTTGGCCAGTAGCTTGGTGTTTATGGGAGTGACCCTGAAACAGAGTCTGGACGAACACCGTGAGACGACCCTGGCCTTTATGCGGCGGGTCATTGGTAACACGGCTGAGGCTTTGAAGACGGGCACGGCCGAGGCCATGACCTTCGAGGGTCTCAATCGGGAGTTGATCTTGAAGATGATCGAGGAAATCAAAGTTGACTATCCAGACCTGTATGCGGAAAGTGTCGACGTCCTCGGTATCCACCGTGTTTGATCGTCGTCTCTTCTGTATAAAAACCGCCCGCTCAGCCTCGTGAGCCGGCGGTTTTCTTCAACCTTTTTTGGCTTTACTTTTACTAACAGTTATGATATAGTCTTTTAGGAAAAATTCTTGGCTTTCAGCTAAGAAAACTTGAACCCTAAACAGGAAATGGTAGATTGGAGACAAAAATGAAAACGATTGTTAAATCGGCTGATGGGCGGAATTACCTGCTCAGTGGGTCGAATTACTCGATTGTGAGGATTGATGGGCAATACTTTCGTGTTGACAACGGTGTCAGGAAAGTGAGTTGTCTGGTGGAGGCGTCGATTCATTTCGTCCCGGCCGCCAATTTGCTCAACTTGGCCAGCGATCTCTGGTTTGTCGACCTTACTTTACTTCAAAGCCTGGATGAGTCCACGAAGGCGACCACGGATTTCGTCATGCATCTGAAAGAAAAGACTCTGAAACTGATGACCAACCGCGACACTCCACCTGGCGTCCAGCCCTGCCGTCGTTTCGGCACGGATGAGGTCAGGATGCTACGGGAAATGGCCGAATCAGTCCGAGAAAAGTACCAACCGGTTTACGCTGAAATCATGAGTGTCGTGTCGTTCAATTACACGCCTCAGGGTGCGGAGTTGCCGTCCTGACCTCAAACACCAACAACCTGGCCCGCGGATCCTTTGGATTCGCGGGCCATAACTATTTTTATTATTTTTCACTCTCGAACGCTCAGTTTTTTGGTTTTTTCTTGTGGAATATAAGAAAGCGACCGCTTCCTTATTATCCACATGAAATAGCTATGTTTATAGCCACTTTTTAGAAAGTTTTCTAGGCACCTTGACTTTATTTTCAGATGTGCTACACTGACGTATAAGAGCAAGGGTGAATGTCTCGTGACGCTTGTTGCTCCATACCGTTGGTGTCCGTTGGGATTCCAACAAAATCACGAGTGAGTGGCGCAGGGACATGCCACAAGATAGCTCAAATCGCCGCGCTTACTCCCTTTGCGCGGCGATTTTTAATTATTAAGTTATTTCAACCCTCGCAAAAAGTCTACGTAATCCATTTCCTTTCTGCCTTCAGGTGTGACGCGCAAGATAATCAATTTACCATTTTCATATTTAGCGTCTTTAATGACGACGCGAATTTTAGCGTCGTTTTTTTCTATAAAAAAATAAGTCTGAAGCGAAACGGAAAAGGCTCTGATTGTTAAATAATTTTGCCAAGCGTCACCACTCACCAAATCTAGTTCACCATCTTTCTTGTCAAATTTTTCGGTGTAGGTCGCGGCGGTATGATTTTGTTCGCGAGCCTCGAACTTTCCTTGAGTCAAGCCTGGTAAGAGGTTCAAAAACATTTCGGTTCCTGCGCGACCAAGGATTCCAGCAAGTTCACCAAAAGACACCGGCCAGTTATTAATCTCAACTTTTTGCTGGGCTAGAAGTGAACCATGGTCCATTTCGGTATCAATTAAAATCAGACTAACACCAATATTTTTTTCATCAGCTAAAATCTGAGCCTGAAGTGGGGACGCCCCGCGGTATTTCGGCAAAAGTGATGGGTGGATATTTATCAATTTAACTTCGGGTAAGTCCAAAACCTCCTTGGAAATTATCCGGCCATAGGAAGCGACAAAGTGGATTTTATAAGTTTCAATTTTTTTCAGAAATTCCGGTTCTTTTAAGCGTTCTGGTGTCAGACAAGGAATATTATTTTTCTCCGCCCAAGTTTTAACTACATTTGGTTGCACCAACATTTTTCGTCCTTGGGCTTTGTCTGGCGTCGTCACGACTAAAACCGGCTTGGAACCATGACTCAAAAGTTCCTCCAAGATCAAGACCGAAAAGTCCGAACTGCCCCAGAATACAAACTCAGGTTTCATTTTTTTAATAATTAATGATTATTGATGAATGAATTAAATACTGGATCCCCGTCTTCACGGGGATGACATTAAGAAAGACTCATTTTAAGCTTCTGCCATCATCTTTTCATATTGTTCCGGCGTGACCTCTTCCAACTCCTCAGCTTTCTCGATAAAGAGGTGGCCATTCAAATGGTCGGTCTCGTGTTGAAAGATTTGCGCCAAAATCCCGCCCGCCCCCCGCGTGAATCTTTGACCTTTTTCGTCAAGGGCAGTGACCGTCGCACGTTCATGACGGTAGACTTTACCATAGGCGTAGCGTACTGAGAGACAGCCTTCCTCCAGCAACTTTTTCTGTCTCGATAGTTTGGAAATTTCCGGATTGATATAGATGAGATGCTCTTTCTTAGGTTTAATGCTTTTACCTTCGGGATCAGTGGTTTCTTTCTCGGCGTTGATAATTTCAAAAGCGCGGGGCGAAACCACAAAAATTCTTTTATTAATACCGATTTGTGGTGCCGCCAAAGCCACACCATCTTTTTGGGTCTCGAGAATTGATTGCATCCGGTCTAAAATCTTTCTGAAAGCCGTAGTGTCAATTTCTTTTTCTGACACCGGCAAACAGACCTCCTTTAAGATTGGGCCTTCGCGTTGGACGATTTCCGTGGAAATGTTTGGGTTTGTTGTCATTGTGGTATTATGCTAAAACCATAACATAAAAGCCGTTGTTTTGAAAGAATTAAAGTAAACTTTCGGGATCAATATTGACGGAGAATTGTGGTGGTAGACTTTTCAGTTTGTTCAGCAAATCCTCATCCACCCACTTTTTCTGGGGCAAGCGAATGAGTCCGTGCATAATAAATTTGCCGACAAAACCCGGAATAAAAGCGGGGAAGACGTCAATGGTGTAGGGATCGACAATCGCTTGAAGTTTACTCATTTCCTCGACCACAAAATCTTTTGGGCCGGTGAGAGAAATTTTGATGAGGGTGGTGAAAGGTGGATAGTCCAGACGTTTGCGGTCGGCGATCTCATCGCGATAGAAATCCGCCAAGTTGCCATTCATAGAGTAATCCCAAATTCGCTCCGACGGTTTGCGCGTTTGTAGAATAAATTTCTTGGTCGTAAAACCGCGAATTTTGAGAATGATATTAATAATCCTTTCATTGATCCGAAAATCCGGCAGGCCAAAAAAGGAGTCCATCGAAATGACGGCTGAATTTTGCACTTTTTCGGAAACATAAGGCAAAGACATTTCGGTGCCGATGAGAATGGCGCCAGGTGAAGCAAAGAACTTTTCCGCGACTTGGCAGGCTTTGGCGTGGGTATTAGCGGAGTCCGCATCAATTTTGAAAATCTTGAGATCGGGAAAAAGCGTTTTGATTTCTTTCTCGACGAGCTCGGTGCCTATACCTAGTGTCGTCAGTCGCCAGCTATCGCAGTTTTGACATTTTTCCAGCGCACTGCGTCTTTCGCCACAACGATGACAGAGGAAAAAGTTGGTCTTTAGAGCGGTATGCAAGACTACCGGTGAGTAGCAGTTGTGACAGGTGACGATCGTGCTACAATCGCCACAGAGAGTGATCGGGCTCAAACCACGACGGGAAGAAAAGATAAAAAGATTCTCGCTTTTGTCCAAATTGTTTTGGAGCAGGCCTTTGACTTCATCGGAGAGGACGGCAAATTTCACTTCATGAGGTTTCTTGTCTTCGATCTCGCTATTTTCGGAGCGAATCGGCCGATTGCCACCTTTCATGTCAATAATTTCTTGTTCGGAAGTGGTGAGGGAGCGGAATTTCAGGGGATAGAGTTCAAAGAGCTCATTATTCTTATGGCGCCAAATGGTTTCGGTCCGGAGTAAAATATCGCCAAAGATGATCCGAATCTTTTGGTATTCAGCAATCTTCTCGGCGAAAAGACGGGCATCAAGAAAAGGTCGGTGTTGGCTTTTGTAGGTGCGAGCGCTTTCGCGATCGATGATGATCGTGCCGATATCTTCACGAGGAATGGAGAGATAGGAAATCGTGCCGAGAATCAAGACACAGTGTTTTTCCTCGAGAATCTTTTTCCAAGTCGCCAGGATTTCCTTTTTGGTTAGCGAGTTGTGGAGGACAAAAGTATAGGCTTCGATGCCTTTGGGTAGAATTTCCAGTGCTTTTTTGATTTCCTGAATGGTGGGCAGACAGAAAAAAACGGAAGAGCCTTTGGCAAATTCTTCGCGGACAATGCTTTTATAGTTGGCATAGCGTTCCTCGTCGTTCGCCTGAACGACAAATTTTTCACAGAGGAGCTCACGTTTTCTTTTGGCGACCGAAGCCGTGGAGATTTTTTCCAAGTTTTCCAAGATGGCGGCCGGGACGACCGAGTGGACGACGGCGCCAGTCGAAGAGGCTAGATATTTGGCAATATCAAGACAAGTATTTACAAAAGCGGGTGAAAAGATTTCCACCGCTTTGTGCTTGCTGATTTTTTTCACGGAAAAATCGGAACGCTTGATATTGGCTTTCTCTTCCAAAACATCACGGGTGCCGATCACAATTGCCGGCACATTTTTGCTCCGCAGTGGCACCATGACGACCGTGCCCACAGGGAAATCTTCACTAGAAAAATATGACAGTTTTTCTTTGTTGATGGCGCGGGCAATTGGGATGACTTCAACGATTTTCATTGGTTATATATTGGCAGAAAATTGGGGGAAAGACAACCCCAGGGGAAAGTGGAATCACGATTAACCCTGCAAAATGAAATCGGAATTTCATACGCAGGGCAAGTGATTCCCAAGTAGTAGGGCAAAGCTCACTACGGGACACGCAGAATTAATGAGCGGAAAAAAGACGAGGAATATTCAAACGCGACCGCTTCTGAATATTCCACTATAATTCGAAAATAATATATTATCGGTTAAATACTGGATCCCCGCCTCCGCGGGGATGACAATCGGGAGCGGGGATGACAGAATAGAGAAAATAGGAAAAAAGAAAAGGCCCCCGGGTGGGGGCTGGTGGGCGAGGCGAGAGAAGAATTGGTCACTCGACCTCGTTGTGGGGAATGAACCGGAGGTAGATGACTTTCTTTTTCCAGTCTGGCTGAAAGGACCTCATGATCTTATCCATTTGACCATGAGCGACACGTTGATCATCGTCGGAGCCGAAATAAACCATGATCAGGAGAGAATGTTCTTCGTTGGCTTCATCGAGACAGATGGGACTGCCGATGTTGCTAGCGTCCGGATAGTCAAAGAAGACTTCCTGCTGCGGAATCAAGTCACTTTCCCAGCATCGACGCAGACAACCCAGAAATTCACTGGCGAAGGGGCGACTCAACTTTTTGACCTTGATGAGAATGCGCATACGTTACTCCTTTGGCTTTGTTTACGGTCACATTTCGGCGCAGGTGAAGATGAGAAGGGTATTGTCTGTCCAAGAGTTGATCAGTTTCCGGATGTTGTGATTGAAGTTGTGTTTGAAAATCAACCTCAGGTGGCGGTACTCGTGTTTGTTGCCATCATTAACGATGCAGGTCACTCTGACCAAGAGTGGCGCTTTTGTCTCGATGGCGCTGTTGATCGACTCGACTTGGGCTGAGTACTCAGGAAAAACAAACAGAACATCTTCCTTGAGTCGAACGGACTGGCTTTGCCAGCCTCGACTAAAAGCCTGGATGAAGTCACTTTGCCGATGTTTTTCAATATTCGGCACTTCCACCAAAAAGACGGTGGACTGTACATCTCGTTTCGGCGAGGTCATTCACTTGTCTCCTTTGTTTGTGTTTAGAACTGTTATCCAAAATGGAGTGTATCCAAAGACAAATAATACACAGTTATTGGAGTTTGTCCAGGAGAAGACGCGGAACATACGCAGAACACACGTGGAAATTACGCGGAAAGAAGCCCCCGAATTCGCTTCGCGAATTCGGGGGCCCCTGGCTTCGTCATTAATCGCTTGCCCTGCGTATGAAATTCCGATTTCATTTTGCAGGGTTAATCTTGCCTGCCCCGTAGTGAGAAACACGTCCTATTGCAATTAATTCTGATTAATTTGCTTTAGGATTCTGATTTCTCTACTACTGGGGAATCTTGAATCAATTTTCCTCTATTCCCGAATCAACTTAATCTTCGCGCCCAAATCACTCAACCTTTTGGCAATTTCTTCATAACCGCGGTTGATACTGTAAACATTACGCAAAGTCGATTTGCCTTTGGCGCCAAGCATACCGATGAGAATAATGGCGGCCGGTCTCAAGGCGGGTGGGCAGATGATTTCAGCGGGGCGGAGCTCAGTGGCACCATTAACATAAAAACGGTGTGGATCGGCGAGAATGGTATCGCACCCCAGCTTGTCCAGTTCTTTGTAATGAATCGCGCGCTTCTCATAGACCCAGTCATGAATCAAAGTTTGACCTTCGGCTTGAGTGGCGATCACCGCAAAGAAAGGCAAGTTGTCGATATTGAGCCCAGGGTAGGGGCGAGATTCGATTTTGTCTTCCAAGGCTTTAAGTTTCGAAGGCAAAAGGGAAATGTCCACTAGTTTGGTGCGACCATTTAAAGCAAAGTAAGTTTTGGAAATTTTAAACTTCAAGCCCATTTTCTTGAGCTTAAGCAATTCAATTTCCAGGAAATCAATCGGGGCGCGTCTCACCGTGATGGCGGATTTGGTCACGACCGCGGCCGCAATAAAAAACATGGCATCGATTGGATCTTCGGCCAAAAAATAGGTTAGATCTTTCCTAATTTCCTTTACGCCGTGAACGGTAAGGGTGGTGGTGCCGATGCCATCAATTTTGACGCCCAAATCTTCCAGGAAGAAACATAAATCTTGTACTTGGTAATTGGCGGAAGCAAATTTGATGACGGTCTTGCCTGGAATGAGAGCCGCAGCCATGAGGGCATTTTCGGTCACGGTATCACCGCTTTCATATAAAGCAAATTCGGCTGGTTTTAGTTTTAGACTTTCAATTTCATAACTTTTGGACTTGGTGGCGATTTTGACACCAAAATTCTCTAGGGCAAAAAAGTGCGGAGTGACGGAACGAGCCCCGAGTTTGCAACCGCCGGATTGTGGCAGAGAAAACTTTTTAAAGTGATGGAGCAGGGGACCGATAAGCATAATGATACTACGAGTGCGTTCGGCCGACTCCTTGTTGATCGTTTTTAAGTTGATTTTTTTGATTTCAATTTCCAAATCATTATTTTCCCAATGAACGGAAACACCGATACTGGTGAGGACCTCAACCATGCGGTAAACTTCTTCAATCTTGGGCACATTTTTGATTGTAGTCTTGCCTTGATTTAAAAGGGCAGCGGAGATGATACCCATAGCCCCGTTTTTGGAGGTTTTGGTGATAACTTCACCCGAGAGTTTTTGGCCGCCTTCAATTTCAAAATTGATCGCGCCTTTAGAGACCGTGACAATTTCACTTTGGAGGACCTTGCCAATCTTTTCCATCATTTCGGTGGTGAGATTTTGTTCGCCGGTCTCAATCCGTGCTACGGCGCTTTGAGTCGTCTCTAGTTTCTCCGCAAATTGTTCCTGAGTCAGATTTCGCTTTTCCCGTAGCTCTTTAATGAGTTTGCCGATATTGTTTAAAGTGTCAGACATAATGATTTTGTTAATTTAGTGGTTAGGAGAATAGTATAGCATATGTGCTATATCACTGTCTAATCACATGCGGAACATACGCCGATCACATGCGGAACATACGCAGAAGGACAAAGCGGAACATACGCCGATTACATGCGGAACATACGCCGATCACATGCGGAACATACGCCGATCACATGCGGAACATACGCGGACCAAAAGACGCAGAACTTACGCGGACCAGAGAGGTTGACTTTTCAATCAATATATTTAGTATTGTATGTAGATTAAGTCGTCGGAAACCAAACAAAATAGTTCATCGAAAGGAACGGAAACATGGAAATCAAGAAGTGGTCTTTGTGGATCGGGCGGTACTGCTTGTGTCTCTTTGTTCTTTTGGGTACAGTTTGCTTCTTTTACATGCCCCTTCACTGGCTGATTGGGGATTATGTAAAAGATGTGGAGTTGTCCACAAAATACAGTAGCCTCGTCTATACGCTCGATTTCCAAGGTAAGATTTATAGTCGGTCTCAGGTTCAGACTGGTACCTTTGCGATTCTCAGACCCTGGTCTGATGTCGCGAATTGGGGTAAAGACTCCCTCTTGACCTACGAGGTGGTTCGGCAAGGTATTGAGAAGAAGCTCAAACTTACAGCTTGGTCACCCAACCGCGAATTGGTGGGTTCCTTTCTGAAGGCAGAGGAGTATGTCGATATTGGTCCTTTGAAGTCCTGTGAACTCAACTGTTTTCTCGACAAAAGAAATAACTCGATTGAGGTTTTCATGGCGGGGTACGACGACACCTTTTATACCGTTGTTATCTCAGTCCTCGTCCTGCTGTTGTTCCTCATTTGGTCGAAACTCCTAATTGGCCCATTTTCTACTGCCTTAGAAGCCGTATGTGATCCGAGGAGGGTCAAGTGGTATTTGTACCTCTTTGGCTGACTAGTCGATCACTCGAGAAAAGCCCCAGACGGTTCGCATTCGTGCGAACCGTCTTTTCATATGTCGTCTTTTTTCCTTTGACAAAGAGTAAAATTTGTCTAGTATTATATTCAGATTAAGTTATTGTTCAAAACCGAAACAGATAGTTCATCGAAAGGAAATGACCATGGACAAAGTAGTACTGACTCAAGAATTGGTGAAGATCTTTGGTGAGGAGGCAGAAAAACAGATCAGGATTGCGGTTGACCCTGGCTCGGTCGGCGAGAGAGTCCGTCAACTGGAGGAAAGGTTGGCCAAGACCAAAACAATGGCCGACTGTCTCTCGATCTATACTGAATCACCGACTAGTTCTTGGGTTGAGAGGAAAGCCCTGATCAAGGCCATCAATCATTCGGTGACATTGAAGGATTCGTTGATTATTCTTGAAAGTATTGAACCCTCCTCGGCACATGGGGGACGGACTGATCTTGATGCCGAAGGGACACACCTGCTGCAAAAAATCCTGAATCAAGTCAGGACTCTTGATGAAGTAGTGAAAGTTCGAACCAGTATCAATCAACGCCGGATGATCATTTTGAGTGATCAGTTCTTGCTCAGGGCCGTGGCCTTGACCCAGAATCTGGCGGAGTGTCTGGAGATCCTTGCCCTGACCACTGACGGCAGTCATGAGGAGTTCTTGGCAGTGGAGAAGGCGATTTCGTATGTGAAGAGCGTCAACGACTGGGTAAAGATCTTCAAAACCTTGTCGAGATACTCGGAACATTCGGTTCAGACCTATCGGTGCATTCTGGCGGTCAAGGATATTCTGGAGAAAGCCAATCCGGAATTGCCATTCGTGGAGCCGGCCTGACCTTGGTTGGGACGGTCACCATTATTGAAGACGGTTCGCATTCGTGCTAACCGTCTTTTCTTATTCAATTAAAATCAAATTTTGACTAAAATTACAAAAAACCCTTATTAACATCTCTGAACGATCGTTCAGAGATGTTAATACAAGAATTTGACTGAGACTGGGGAATATTCGTTCACGGTCGTGGGTGAATATTCCCCACGAGCGGACAGGCGAGATTTTAGGAATATTTGAATTTAAACTCTTTGGGAACAAAATTTAAAAACCACGCTATTTTTACCCTTGGGGGTCAATTGTTGTCAAAGCTAGGAAAAGGGCTTATAGTTAAAACGAAGAAATTAATCCAAAAACTATGGCATTTTTTACCAAGAAAATCGGCATCGATCTCGGAACGGCAAACACCCTCGTCTTTGTGCCCGGCAAGGGCGTGGTGCTTTTTGAACCATCAGTCGTCGCCGTCTCGGAAATGGATAACAAAATCTTGGCGGTGGGGAATGATGCCAAACTCATGATTGGACGCACGCCGGAAAGTATTATTGCTTATCGACCCATGAAAGATGGTGTGATCGCGGACTATCGGGTGACCGAAGCCATGCTTCGTTATTTTATTGATAAAGCGCTTGGGAAATGGAATCTATTTAAACCGGATGTCATGGTCTCGGTGCCAGCGGGGATTACCTCGACGGAAAGGCGTGCGGTCATTGAAGCGGCGATCAAGGCCGGGGCGAAAAATGCTTATGTCGTGAAGGAGCCGATCTTGGCGGCCATCGGGGCCGGTATTCCGATTTATGAACCAGCTGGTCACATGGTGGTGGATATCGGCGGTGGCACGACTGACGTGGCCGTGATTTCACTTGGTGGTATTGTGGCTTCGACTTCAGTCAAATGTGCGGGGAATAAAATTGACTACGCGATTGCGGATTATATTAAAAAGACTTTCAACCTCGCGATTGGTGATCAAACAGCGGAAGAAATAAAAGTGAAAGTCGGCTCGGCGGTGCCCATGGAAGATGAACTGTCGATGATTATTAAGGGTCGGGATTTTATTTCTGGTTTGCCACGTTCAACTGAAATCCGCACTAATGAAATTGTGAAAGCGATTGCCAAGGAACTCAAAGAAATGATTAAAGCAATCAAGGATGTCTTGCAGGAGACACCACCGGAACTCGCCGCCGATATTATCGACCGCGGAATCATTATGTCGGGCGGGTCATCACAATTGCGCAATTTGCCGGAGTTGGTTTTCCGTCGCACCGGCGTAAAAGCCATTCTGGCGGAAGATCCATTGTATTGTGTGGCCAAGGGGACGGGAATTGCTTTGGAGCACTTGGATACGTATAAGCGAAGCATTATCAGCAAAAAATAATTTGATCGTATTTTCTCCTCTCTGTGTCATCCCCGCCTGCCCGCATTCGCTACGCTCAAGCGTTGCGGGCGGGCGCAGGCGGGGATCCAGTATTTAAAGATGGGGTCGGGGATGGATTCCCGTCTTCACGGGAATGACAGAAGGGGGGAGCTGGACCTAAATGACTAAAATAGTTACTAATGAAAATCTGCGACAAACCAAGTGGCCCCATCATGCCTACTGCTTTGTCGGTCCTCGTATTGAAGCTATCTGTGCTGTCCATCAAATCTTGGAGAGCGACTTTGCTTTTAGGACGACCGGAAATCCCGATTATTGGCGTGGTGAATATGATGTTTTACTTTTGGATGATAGTAAAGAAATAAAAAGAAATATTGATAATCGGCCAGTAGCGAATGAAATAAAAGTCCTGGTGATTGCGACCAACTTCATACATTTAAATAGTCAAAATTCTTTTTTGAAGTTATTGGAAGAACCAAATGGTCACAGTGTCCTCTTTTTGCTTATGCCGTCGGACAGTCAGCTTTTGCCAACCATTAAGTCCCGTCTGATTTTTGTGAATCAAACCGACTGGCCAAAAGCGGAGACGACCAAGATAGAAGAAAACAGCAAGGTTGAGAAGAAGGAGAGTCTATTTGAGGTGGAGACCTTTTTGGCAGCCAACAGTGCTGAACGTTTGAAAAGAATTGAAAAGATTTTGGCTCAATACAAAGATGACAAAGTGAGTAAAGGCGACTTGGTAAATTTTATTTTGAATCTGGGAAAAGGCCTCCGCCAAAAAATTGATCTCAAAGAAAGACGTGCCGAGACCACGCTCGCCCTCGAAGTCATTGCCAAAAGCCTCACCTATGCCGAAGGGGCATCACCGTCGTTTAAAACGATCCTAGAATATTTGGCGATTATTGTGCCAAAAGTCTAGACTGTTCTTTGGGGGAAACCGTGATATAATTTGCCAATAATAATCAATTAATCATTAACCAAACATATATGGCCTACGATTTTAATATTTTCAAAACTAAAGCGAAAGAAGTAGAGGATTGGCTCAAAAAAGAATATCAATCAATCCGCACTGGTATGGCGTCACCAGCGATTTTGGACGGGGTAGTCGTGGAATCTTACGGACAGAGAATGTCAATCAAACAAGTGGCTGGCGTAAACATTGAAGATGCTCGAGTTTTGCGGATCGCCCCTTGGGATATGAGTCAAGTAAAAAGTATTGAGAAGGGAATACTCTTGGCGGATTTGGGGGTTTCGGTCACCGTGGATGATAAAGGTATCCGCGTGTTCTTTCCCGAACTCACCGCTGAACGACGCCAATTACTTTTGAAGACCGCCAAAGCCAAACTCGAAGATGCTCGTGTCTCTTTACGATCACTGCGCACAGATATTCATACAGATATTGATAAGAAAGGGAAAGCGGGTGGCGTCGGGGAAGACGATATCAAGCGTTACAAAAACGATTTGCAAAAAATGATTGACGAGGGGAATAAAGCGCTGGAGGAAATTTTTGTGAAGAAGGAGAAGGAGATTTCGTTGTAGTATGGTTGTCATCCCCGCGGAGGCGGGGATCCAGTATTAAATTATTACGGAATCGGGGATGGATTCCTGCCTTCGCAGGAATGACAGCCCAAGATAAGAAAGATATCGAAATTACTTTTCCCCTTCTGTCATTCCCGTGAAGACGGGAATCCAGTAGCACAAACAAGATAGAAATATGTTACTGCTGTTGCAATTGTTCACCTTCGGTCCGATCGAAGTGATAACAGATAAAGACAAGAAAGATATTGAAATTATAAAAATATTAAAAAACTATGACCATCATCATCTTTCTTCTAGTTTTAGCACTACTCATTTTTGTCCACGAGTTGGGGCATTTTATCGCCGCTAAATGGTCCGGGGTCCGAGTGGATGAATTTGCGATTGGTTTTCCGCCAGAAATTTACAGTTGGAAGAGAGGGGAGACCAAGTATGCGATCAATCTCATTCCTTTTGGTGGCTATGTAAAGATCTTTGGCGAAAAACCGGAAGATGGTGATGAAAATTTGCCGGATGCGAGTCGGAGTTTTGTGAATGCGCTCAAATACAAACAAGCGTTGATCTTGGTGGCTGGCGTTTTTTTCAACTTCCTCTTGGCCTGGTTGTTTTTCACCATTTCTTTTTTGGCTGGCGTACCGGCCACGACGGATCAGAGTTTGGATAAATATGTGGGTGAACAAAAGGTGATGATCTTGTCGGTGGAAGACAAATCGCCAGCCAAACTATCCGGTCTTGAAACGGGCGACTTGATTTTGGCTATGAAAAGTGGAACAAAAACAATGGCGACCACCACTGTGGATAATGTAGTTGCCTTTGTGCGTGACAGTCAGAGTCCGATCGTTATTACTTATAGTCGCGCTAATAAAATTTTAATGGCGACCGCGACTCCAGTCACCACCGTGAGTGGAGCAAATAAACAAAAAGCCCTGGGTATTTCTTTGACTGAAGCAGCCATTTTGCAATTGCCAATTCACCTCGCTGTATGGCAAGGATTGGTGACAACTTATAATACGACCGTGCTCACTGTCGTCTCACTCGCGCGACTTATTGGCAGTGCCTTTGTCGGACAGGCGGATTTTTCACAGATTAGCGGGCCGATCGGTATTGTAAATATGGTGGGCGCGGCCAAGGCAATCGGAATTTCTTATCTACTCGGCTTTATTGCGATGATTTCGGTCAACTTGGCGGTCATCAACTTGATTCCTTTTCCCGCGCTTGATGGTGGGCGACTACTTTTTGTTCTGATTGAGGCGATTATTCGCCGACCGATAAAAGTCAAAGTCGCCAATATTTTGAATGCCGTCGGCTTTGCCCTGCTCATTGCGCTGATGATTTATATTTCGATCAAGGATGTGATTAAGTTTTTCTAATTGATTATGTTTCAAATCCCCGCCCGGGTACGGGCGGGGATTTGCCTTTATTCATGATTCATTAATCATTAATCTTGATTCAAGTATTTCTGTCCCCTGGTTGTGTATTTCCCTGATTTCCGCTAGAATACAGAACATATGAAGCAATCTAAACTTTTTACCAAGACCCGAAAAGAGGCACCAAAAGACGAGGTAGCGAAGAATGCCCAACTTCTCATTCGAGCTGGTTTTATCAATAAAGAATTGGCCGGTGTCTATTCTTATTTGCCACTCGGGCTCATCGTTTTGAATAAGATCAATAATATTATCCGTGAAGAAATGAACGCGATCGGTGGGCAAGAACTATTTTTGACGACCCTGCAGGACAAAAATATCTGGGAAAAAACTGGACGGTTGAGTGATGAAGTGGTGAATAATTGGTTTAAGACAAAATTGAAAAACGGTGGGGAAGTGCCCATGGCTTTTACTCATGAAGAGCCGATTACCAATTTGATGCGTAATCATCTTCATTCTTTTCGTGACTTGCCGGTTTTTACTTATCAGTTGCAGACCAAATTTCGCAATGAAGAAAGAGCGAAAAGCGGTATTATGCGTGGACGCGAATTCTTGATGAAAGATTTGTATTCTTTTTGTCGCGATGTTGAGGAACATAATCGTTTTTATGAAGATGCCAAACAAGCCTATTTTAAAATTTTTAAGCGGGTCGGCTTGGGGGAGAAGACTTATCTGACTTTTGCTTCGGGCGGTGTCTTCTCCAAATTTTCTCATGAATTTCAAACCCTCTCGGTGGCGGGTGAGGACCTAATCTATGTCTGCGACCAATGTCACTTGGCGGTGAATAAGGAAGTCTTGACCGAACAGCCAACTTGCCCTGGTTGTGGTAATAAAGATTTGCGGGAGGAAAAGTCTATCGAAGTCGGTAATATTTTTACGCTGGGTGAAAAGTTTTCCGAACCACTTGGCCTCACTTATATCAATGAAAAAGGTGAAAAGCAAAATGTTTTTATGGGTAGTTACGGTATTGGTCCGGGACGCCTGATGGGCACGATTGTGGAACTCTTTGCCGACGAAAAAGGCTTGGTCTGGCCAGAAGCCGTTACGCCTTTCAAAGTCCATTTGCTTCAGATTGGAGTCAGTGCTAAAGTTAAGGAAAAGGCGGAAGCTCTTTATGAAGACTTGAAACAGCAAGGTGTGGCCGTGCTCTATGATGATCGGGAGTTGCGACCCGGCGAGAAATTTGCCGATGCGGATTTGTTAGGCTTACCTTGGCGAATTATTATCAGCGAAAAGGCGCTCGAGGCCGGTCTGTTTGAAGTGAAAGCGCGGACAGTAGAGAAAGCGGAGGTGATCAAGGAGAAAGAACTGGTATCGTTTTTGACAAAAAAATAGATGTTTAAAAAAATTAAGAAAAAATTTGATAAGCTGGTGTCGAACGACATCGGAATTGATTTAGGAACGGCCAATTCTTTGGTGTATTTGGGTGGGCATGGGATTGTCGTTAATGAACCATCGGTTGTCGCGGTCAACCAAAAGACGGGCCAGGTGGTCGCCGTCGGCTCACAAGCGAAAGAAATGTTGGGTCGCACTCCGCCACATATTGTCGCTATTTGTCCTCTGGTCGACGGGGTGATCTCGGATTTTGAAGTGACGGAAGAAATGATCGCCCACTTGATTCGCAAGGCAGAAGTGCATAGTAAAAAAATGTTTGGCCCGCGAGTCGTCGTCGGCGTGCCTTCAGGTGTGACCAATGTGGAAATTCGCGCGGTCCGTGACGCCACGAGAAATGCCGGCGCCCGCGAAGTCTATATTGTGGAAGAACCAATGGCCGGAGCGATCGGGATCAAACTGCCGGTCAAGGAATCGACGGCAAGCATGATTATTGATATCGGTGGCGGGACGACGGACATTGCGGTGATTTCGCTCAGTGGTATTATCCGTTCCAAAAATCTACGTATCGCTGGTGTCAAACTCAACAACGATATTGTTTCCTATATTCGTTCCGAATTTAAAATTCTAATCGGTGAGAAAACTGCCGAAAATATTAAAATTTCGATTGGTTCGGTCATTCCAATGGCTTCGGCCGAAGCCTCGATCAAAGGTCGGGATTTGGTGACTGGTCTGCCGCGGGAGGTGATTATCACGGACTCGGATGTTCGTGAAGCCATGGCCCAATCGATTGATCAACTGGTGGAATCGGTCAAGGAGGTCTTGGAGACGACCCCGCCGGAAGTCATCGCCGATGTCATGCAATGTGGTATCTACTTGGTCGGTGGCGGAGCCTTGATCAAGGGGCTGGATGTCTTGTTGCACGAGACTTTCAAAATCCCCGTTCACGTCGCTGAGGATCCACTAACCGCGATTGCGCGCGGAACCGGTATTATTTTGGAAAATTTAGCTTCTTTTGAAGAAGTCTTAATTCAGAACGAAGATGAATTACCGCCCAAAAAATAACTATAACTTTGAACCGAGTAGTCGCTATTCTTGGCGACGGCGTCTCCTCATGGTCGGTTTGATCATTATAATTCTCGGTCTTTTGAGTTTGACCTTTTTCCCGGGAGCGCTTTTCACTCTGGCCACACCTTTTTGGCGATTTGAAAATTATTTGTTGGAAAAGTTTGCCGACAACTTCAACTTGCTTCGAGCCAAGCAAACCCTCGTCGCGGAAAATCGTCGTCTGACCGAAGAAAATAAACGGTTGAATTATTACCTGATTGTCAACGATTTTCTGAAGCAAGAAAATGAAGAATTAAAGTCCCTCGCCGGACGTCCTTCGGCCAAGCTCGAGAGCGTTTTGGCTTATGTCTTGGTCAAGCCGACAAAATCGCCCTATGATATTCTGGTGGTGGATGTGGGTGAAAATTTTGGCATAAAAAAAGGTGATTTGGTTTCCGCTGACGGCTCCCTAATTATCGGTGAGGTCGCAGAAGTCTACGCCAATTCTTCCAAGGTGGAGCTATACTCAACGCCCAATAAGGTGCTGACCGTTTTGGTTGGTTCCAATTCTATTCAGGCGGAGGCACAGGGCCTCGGGGCAGGTAACTTTTTCATTAAATTACCAAAAGAAACCGAGATCAAAGAAGGTGATAGTGTGGTCTTTCCTTCGATTTCAACTGATATTTTTGGTATTGTGGAAAAAGTCGAAGCGAATAGTACCAATACTTTTCAAAATATATATTTTAAAAATCCGATCAATCTGGCGGAGTTGCGCTTTGTGAATATTTTAAAAAACAAGCGCTCAACAATCTAATGAATCTCCAAAGAATAATATTTGCTTTGATTTTGTTTTTGGTCATAATCCTTTTGCCGTGGTGGTGTTCGGCCGTTTTGGCGATTGCGGGCCTATTTCTTTTCCCCTTTTATTGGGAAATTATTTTCGCCGGTTTTTTAGTCGATAATTATTACACCCTAAATGGTTTTTTTTGGTCTTGGTCGTCGCACTATTTTGTTTTGGTCTCGATTATTTTACTTTTGGTTTCAAAACCCCTAAAGGACAGACTAAAGTTTTACTAGTATAATGAGGGAATGATTAAAAGAATTTTAATCAAATGGCAGAGAAAATCGAAACGGAAGTATAATCAGGATATTGATCCGGATGAAATATTTCTCGACTCTAGCAATTTGCCCCAAAATGACTTGGATCAGTTTGAGGGACGGCTCGAAAAACCGATCAGCAAAGCAAATCTGTGGGCGCTTTTTGGTCTTTGTCTTGTCATCTTGATTTTGTTTGGGGGTCGAGTTTGGTTTCTCCAGCTGAATAAAGGAGAAGAATATGCCCTGCGTAGTCGAAGCAATTTTTTAAAAAATACTTTGATTTTTTCGGAGCGCGGTATCATTACCGACCGTTATGATAAGTATTTGGCTTGGAATGTGATTGATAATGACGAACCAGAGTTTACCAAGCGCCAGTATTCTGCTTATGCCGGTATTTCTAATTTGCTCGGCTATGTCAAATATCCGCAGAAAGACAAATTGGGTTTTTATTACAGTGACGTGCTCGAGGGTAAGGACGGTATTGAGAAATATTTTAATGACGATTTGGCTGGAAAAAACGGCGTGCGAATTGTGGAGGTCAATGCCCTCGGCAAAGTCCAATCTAGTAGCACCGTGGCCTTGCCTCAGAATGGTAAAAATCTGAAATTGTCGATTGATGCCGGATTACAGGATAAACTTTATGAGATCATGCACGAATTAGCAAATCGGGTTGGTTTTACCGGTGGCTCGGGCGCCATGATGGATATAAAAACGGGAGAAGTCATTTTTTCGGCCAGCTATCCGGAGTATAATTCCCAAGTTTTGACTGACGGTGATGATAGTCGAAGGATTGCGAGTTATGTTAATGATCCAAAAATGCCTTTTCTAAATAAAGTGATGGACGGGGCTTATACCCCCGGCTCGATTGTCAAACCCTTTATGGCGCTCGCCGCCCTAAAGGAAAAGATTATTGACCCAGCGACCAGTATTTACAGTTCGGGACAATTAGTTTTGCCCAATCCCTATGATGCGAATAAACCCACCATTTTTAAAGATTGGAAGGCTCTGGGTTATATGGATATGCGTCATGCGATTGCCCAATCCTGCGACGTCTATTTTTATGAAATCGGTGGTGGTTTTGAAAAACAAGAGGGTCTGGGGATCAATCGTATTTATAAATATATGCACGATGTTTTTGGCTTTGGGGAAGCGATCAAATCTAGCTTTTTTACCGGGGTGGCTGGGACGGTGCCATCCATGGCCTGGAAGAAAGAAAATTTTACCGATGGTGTCTGGCGTATCGGTAATACCTATCACACATCGATTGGACAGTATGGTTTTCAAGTGAGTCCGATTCAAATGTTGCGCGCGATTTCCACCATCCCAAACGACGGCAAGATGATTGAACCTACAATTCTTTTTGGCCAAGCGCCAATCGTTTCTGGACAAGTCGATATGCCGGCGGAATATTTTAAAATTGTGCGCGAGGGGATGCGGCTCGGGGCCATCGAAGGAACCGGAAGCGGGCTCAATACGACAGCGGTCAAGATCGCGACCAAAACCGGAACGGCCGAACTAGGTGAGCTTAAAAATAAGGTGAATTCCTGGGTGACCGGTTTTTTTCCGTATGACAATCCGCGCTATTCTTTTGTCATCATGATGGAGCGGGGACCCCTGGGTAATCTCTACGGTGCTACTTATGTCATGCGTCAACTAGTCGACTGGATGGCCATTTATCGGTCGGAGTATTTTCAATGATTGACTTATGCTTAAAAAATGATAAAATGGGCTCTAATTAGTAGTAAAATAATAATATGAAAGAAGATCAAGAATACGTTTCTCGAGAAAAATTTGATGAGCTGAAAAAAGAATTGGAATTTTTAAGGACGACTAAACGTAAAGAAATTGCCGAAGGACTGGACTATGCCCGCTCCCTTGGTGACTTATCCGAAAACTCTGAATATCAGGAGGCGCGTGAAGCTCAAGCCAATCTGGAAGATCGTATTATCAAACTGGAGCAAATTATCAAAAACGCCAATATTGTTGAGACCAAGCATGATGCCAACAAAGTGTCTGTTGGCTCGACTGTCACTGTTAGCAAGGAAGGGGATAAGGGTCACAAGACTTTTATTATTGTTGGTTCGGAAGAGGCGGATATGCTCGCGGGTAAAGTTTCCAACCGTTCACCTTTTGGCGCCGCGGTTTTGGGCAAGAAAAAAGGCGAGTCCTTCTCTTATGCTTCACCAAGTGGTACAATTACCTACAAGCTTATCGATTTTAAATAAGAAAAATTATGGCCTCACTTGAGGATATTCGCGAAGTTCGTTTAAAAAAAATTGAAACCCTGCGCGAGCGCGGTCTCGAGCCTTTTCCAGCAACGACTAAACGTGATTTTACTCTGGCTCAAGTGATTGCTGATTTCGACAATCTGACCCAGAAACCAGAAGTCTTTTTGGCTGGACGAGTGCTGGCCTTGCGCGCTCAAGGAGCGTTGATTTTCTTTAACTTTACCGATGGCACGGCTAATCTCCAAGGTCTAATTAAAAAAGATGAAGTGGCGGAAACGGGCATTTTTGATTCTTTTTCCGAGTTAGTAGATATTGGCGACTTTGTAGAGGTCTCGGGCTCTCTTTTTACGACCAAGCGCGGTGAGAAGACAATCAAAGCTTCAAACTGGAAAATCCTGACCAAGAGTCTTCGACCGTTACCGGAAAAATGGCATGGTTTGGTAGATGAAGATGAACGCTTGCGTCGTCGCTATTTGGATATTTTAGGTAATGCTGAAGTTAAGGAGACTTTTGTGAAGCGCGCCAAATTTTGGGCGGCTTTTCGACAGTTTTTATTGGAGCGAGATTTTTTGGAAGTGGAAACTCCGATACTCGAGAATATCGCTGGTGGAGCGGAAGCCAGACCGTTCACGACTCATCACAATGCCCTAGATCTTGATGTTTTTTTGCGAATTTCACCAGAACTTTGGCTTAAGCGCCTCATGGTCGCCGGTTTTACGCAAGTCTTTGAAATCGGCCGAATTTTTCGCAATGAAGGCATGGACGCTGAACATTTGCAGGATTATACTCAGATTGAATTCTATCAGGCTTACAAAGATTTTACTTATGGCATGAAGCTGACGGAAGAGCTTTACAAATACGTGGCAGAAAAGACTTTTGAGACTTTGAAATTTACAATCAAGGGTTTTGAAGTGGATCTCGGCAGTCAGTGGGTGACTTATGATTTTTCCCAGACGATTTTGGACAAAACCGGTATCGATATTTCCAAAGCTTCACTTGGAGAAATTGAAAATAAACTGCGCGAGCTCAAAGTGGAATACGATCGAA
>Ga0172379_10003450_pt1 | contig 25166 bp, 24 predicted proteins | sample GrowelOW334metaG_FD_119756 | JGI IMG/M metagenome (GOLD analysis project Ga0172379, IMG submission 119756) | Groundwater microbial communities from an aquifer near a municipal landfill in Southern Ontario, Canada - Groundwater well OW334 metaG | ecosystem: Environmental > Aquatic > Deep...
CGAGAGCCGGAAATTTACGGTTCCCTCACGCTGGATGATATTAACAGAATGATACGTGATTGGGCCGGCGGGACAGGGGTCTCAGTTGAGACGATTCACTCAAATCACGAGGGCGACCTTGTTGATGCGGTTCATCGGGCAGGACGGGAAATGGACGGGATTGTCATCAACCCGGCGGCGCTCACTCACTACAGTGTCGCGCTCCGCGATGCAATCGCCGGAGTTTCCATCCCTACAGTAGAGGTTCATTTGTCCAACATTCATTCGCGAGAACAGTTCCGCGCTCATTCTGTCACCGGTCAGGTTGCGGTCGGCATCGTTTCCGGTTTCGGCGCAAACAGCTATATTCTCGGCCTTAAGGCGCTTCTCGAATTGAAGAATTCGAAAAAATAACTTCTATAGCGCGGCTACAAACAATCTCGAAAATGGAAATAACCAGAAATCGGATTCGGGATTTTTGCAGGAGGCAATCGCCACGATACGGCGATTTCTCTAAATAATGGATAATTTTCTCAAACGACAGAAGCGCCTCTTAAAAAAGATGAGCGATAGCCGTCTTCCCTCGGCGCTCATCATCAATAAGGTGAATCTCCGGTACCTGACAGGTTTTCATTGCTCATACGGATATTTGCTTATCTTCAGCGATAAAACATACCTATTGACAGATTCCAGGTATTCTTCTGACGCGCGATCCGGCGCCGCTGTCGATGAAGTTGTCGAAGTCAGGGCAGGCGACGCGCCAAAGCGTATTGCGGAATTGCTTTTTAAACATGGCGTGCGACGCATCGCTTTCGAACCGGCCTCTATCACCGTCGCTGAATTCGACACGCTCAAAAAGCCGCTTAAAAACATTTCGTTGGCTCCACAGAACAACTTTGTTGAGGATATTCGCGCGATAAAAGACGAATCTGAAATTGCTCTTGTAAAACGTTCCTCACAGGTGATGGATCGCGCTTTCAAAAAGCTGCTCGGATTCATTCGGGCCGGCGTCACGGAAGCTGATATAAGAGCCCGTCTCGAGTCGGATATGATTCTTCAGGGGATCGATGGGATTTCTTTCGACACGATTGTTGCCTCCGGACCGCGAGGCGCGTTCGCTCACGGAAAACCGTCTGCCCGAAAAGTGCGACTGGGCGATTTTATCGTAATTGACTTCGGCGCCTGCACTGACGGCTATCATTCGGACATGACACGAACTGTTTATATCGGCTCGCCGTCTGCCGCAGACCGCTTGCGATACCGGGCGGTCCAGGAGGCGCAGCGCAGCGCTCTCGCCGCAGCGGTGGCTGGTGTGGAGTCTTCAGCGCCGGACCGGGCTGCGAGGAACATCCTCTCAAAATATGAACTCGACCGGTATTTCACGCACGGACTGGGTCATGGCGTCGGCATGGACGTCCACGAACAGCCCCGCCTGTTCTTCGCCGGTAAGGAAAAGCTTGTTCCAGGGATGATTTTCACCATTGAACCGGGGATATACATAGATGGCTGGGGTGGCATAAGAATCGAAGATACGGTTGTTCTAACAAAAAGCGGTCCGGTTCAACTAACGAAAAGCGCAAAATCCCTGATTTGTCTTTAATTTCAAATCATTTCTGAAAAGCCCAATTTTTCCTAAGACTTGAAAAAAAATCCTTTTATATGGTAAGGTAATAACCTGTGTATATATATATTTATTATTAATGCTTAATTAAATGTGTGAATTGGAAACATATGACCATTCATATCCAGAAAGCCAAGAGAACACTTCGCTGTTTTTTCGTATTAGCGGCGCTTGCTGTTTTTGTGAGTTTTTACTCGGGTTGCTCAGGTGGAAATAATAGCGGTAAAGCGATTCATAGTAAAAATGGAATTCAGTGGCTGACATTCCGGGGAAACACTCCGGAATCGGCGGGACAGACCAAAGATACGATCAAACCGCCGCTCGCGGAGTTATGGACTTTCAAGGCGGAAGATGAAATCAGATCCTCGCCAGTTCTTTCACAGGGCGTCCTGGTTTTCGGTTCTAATGACAATAATATTTACGGCGTCAATCCCGACAATGGTGAATTGATATGGAAATACAAGACAGGCGATGTTGTCATAGCGTCGCCTTTGATTTATAACGGCAAGGTTTACGTCGGCTCTTTCGATAGAGTAATGTACGAGATCGATCTCAAGACGGGCGATTTGTTGCGCAAGTACGACACAACTACGAAAAGAAATGAAAACCGCGCGAAAAGTCCAGCTGAGATGGGATGCGCGATCAACAGCGCCGCGGCGACAGACGGGAATAACATATATTTCGGATGCAACGATAAGAATATATATGCTGTGGGACTCGATACTTTCAAGCCGCTCTGGGTATATAAAACTCTCGACTGGGTAGAGGCCGGCCCTCTTGCAGCCGGCGGACGCGTCTATTGCGGCTCAGACGACGGAAATTTGTATGCTCTCGACGCCTCAAGCGGAATTCCAATATGGAATTTCCAAACGGGAAATGCTGTTTATTCGACGCCGGCCCTGAAAAACGGGATCCTGTATTTCAGTTCCTGGGACGGTTATGTTTATGCGTTGAACGCCGAAAACGGAACTCAACTATGGAAGACAAAAATTGACGAACAGGCTTCGGCATCGCCGGCAATAGCAGGAAACCGGCTGATTGTCGGCGGAATGTTCGACGGCAACCTTACCGCTCTGGATATTATAACCGGCAAGATTCTATGGCGGATGCCGACGCAAGGCGGGTTCGACGCCGGCGCTGTCATTTCCGGAAATATCGCATACGTCGGTTCGATGGACAATTATTTTTATGCGATGAATGTCGAGACCGGCAAGCCGGCTTGGAAAATGCTGCTTAAAGGCGTGATACGCGGATCGAGCGCAGTAGCAAACGGCGCTGTATACGTTGGGACGCGGCGCGGAGAGCTTCATGCGTTCGCGCCGGTAAAATAAAATATTTTTATAGCGAAACGACAACCAAAACAAATGGTTTAAGGAGATAACGCCATGGCAAACGGCGCAGGCGGACAAGTGGTAAAGGCATTGCAGCCCGGCGAGTTCCTTTGTTTTCAGGGGGAGGAGAGCAACGAAATATTCGTGCTCAGGTCCGGAACGCTGCACATATATATCGTTGACGCCGAGGGCGTTGTGACAAAGAACAAAGTCGAGGCCGAAGGAATGCTTGTCGGCGTTGTGGACCAGCCGGGCTCATTCATAGGCGAAATCGGCGCGATCCTGAAAGAGCCGCGTTCTGCTTCCATAAAGGTCTCAGACGACGGCCCAGCTCAGATTCTCGTTATCAATCTGCGCGGGAAAGGATTCGCTGACACAGTCGTTCAGAACCCCAAGATCGGGTTCTCATTGTCAAAAACCATAGCCCAACGCATCGGCATAACCAGCAAGAGCATCACTCGCAGCGATTCTCTCACTATCAAAGCCAAGAAGGGGCTCGAAAACTACGCGCACGGTATATACGAGATTTTCAGCGAGCTTGAGTCGGCCGCGACCGCCAAAGGCTTGCAGATGCCGCTCATCGATTCCGCCAAAAAAACGACAGCCTACCAGATCGGAAGAATGGTTGAAAAATTCGGGACGCTGCCGATAGATATATTTGGAACAGTCGGGATTCCTTTCGGAGCGCACCAGAACATCTATCACAACAGAATATTCGCGAAAGCCGCCGCCGCTCAGACCGCTCCGGAACCGGTAGGACCGCCGAAGCCAGGCGTAACGGCATTCGAAGCCGGCAAAGTCGTATGCGAAGAGAATGGCATTGATCAGAATTTGTATTTTCTTCTTGCAGGCAAACTCGAAGTGTTCGTCGGCATGAGGACAATCGAAATCATAGACGAACGGGGCGCTATTTTCGGCGAGAATGCGATTTTCGGCCAGTTGGAGCGCACTACAGGCATCCGCGCTCTTTCGGACGTTCATGCCATGCCTGTCCCGTCAGCGCAGATCGAACCGTATTTTATGAAAAAACCGCCGCTCGTCGTTCATGTTCTCAAAATGTTCGCGAAGCGTTTGCCAATGCTCAATTCGCTGATGCTAAAAACCGCTCAGCAGATGACTCAACTCATTAATCTGCTCGGCCACTCGCCCGAAGGTTGCCTCTCTTCTCTCGAAATACTCGTCCCTCGGCTTAAAGCTGAAACTGCCGCGATCGGCGAAGACGCAGCAGCTATGATTCAAAAGGCCGATCAGATGCTCGCCAATCTCACCGGAGTTTTCAACACTCTTAATGCTGAATATGAACAGATTTGTCAGGACATCGGTTACAAACCGCGTCCGTTCGACCCGGCCGCGAAATCCGCTTCCGCTCTGACAGCTCCTAAATTCGATTTCGTCACCAAGATCGAGGAACTCGAATCTCTCGATTCCGAGCACATCAATTTCGTTCTCAACCCGAAAACAGACCAGTTCCGCGCCTGCAGCATTGAATATGGATATGTCGATCTCTTAAAACAGGCGAAAATCGCCGACACGAACTGGAAGGAATTCCTGTTCGGGCGCATTCACAATTTCGGCGATTCCTTCCCGATTCAATTCCTGACTTTCGACCTCGACACCGGCGGCCTTCAGGCGCAGAACAGAGATTATGTTCTGCGAGGTCTTCAATACTTTATCGAGCGCACGGAGCAGCAGGTCGCTTTGCTTTATAAAGACAACACATGCATCGAAATGATGCACATTCCGGACTATGTGAAGCTGGACACAGAGGAACTCGTCGATGAAGCCACAATCTTGGCTATTATCGAAGCATTCAGAAAGAACCCGGAAGACCGCGAAAACCTAAATAAACTGAACGCGCTTTACTGGGACCTTATCATTGCGACAGTCGTTAAAAAATTGCCTACTGTCAAAGACAATATGCTTCAGTTCGAAGACAAGGATTTGCAGGTCGTGGATTTTGGTTTGCTCGATAAGCAGTTTCTGCCCGATAACACGAACGTTTTAGACCAGATTCAGGAAGACAAGAACTTCAACCCTGGAGAGGATTTTCAAATCGAGTTCATTTATCTTTCAGATCTTCTCCAAGGAGTGTATAAGGAGGCGTTCGGCTATAACAAAATGCTGAAGCTCGAAGAAGAGCGCAAACAGGTGTACAGCACGGTGCAGGCGTGTCAGGAGCGTGTTGCGGCGCTTGTTAAGGGCCGGGCCGACATGATTGCCTCTTTCCCCGGCGGCCAGAACGCGGCGCAGTTTGTGCAGAAGTATGACAACCTCGTTCGCGGCATGGCGATTCTGGAACGCAAAATGAAAGCCGGCCGCTCGATCTCAAACGAAGAGCGCGCAAAGATCGTTCAGGCTAAAAACGTAAAAACACAAATAAATACTCAAATCGCCGGTTTCCTGACCGCTCTTAAGGGGCGCGTTTCCGACGACCAGTTGGCGCAATTCAGAACACTCGGCGATGAACTCGAAAAGAAGGTTCTCGAAGATCTTCAGTTGCAGGAACTCGCGTCGAAAAAGGATGAAATAGTTAAGGCTCATAGTGACTGGATGAAATCCATCACGATGAAAACCCGCGAGACGACTTACAAGAATGAAATGATCCGCTTGAAGAAATATGTCCAGATGACCGCGAAGAAGGCTCAGATCGATCCCACTGCGGTGCTCGTCAACATCAGGGACATCGCGACAAAAACACGCGTTAAGGCTGCCATGGACCTATTTCTTAAAGAGAATGTCGATCCGGAAATCTTCGAACCGAAACAGACGCGTATCAAGCAGCTCGGAATGCCGAAGCTGATGCTTCTTCCAGGAAGCGGAAACGCTGTTTATGACTGGGAAAAACACTTATTCATGGTTCCTCTCACGCCTCCGAAATCTCTTGAGGAATCCATCGCAAACGCCCTCATCGAATTCCATTGGGATATGGACGAAGACAAGAGCCTGCGCGAAAGTTACGGACAGTTGAAAATCTACAGCAAACTGTCCATAACGAAGTTGAAACAGCAACTCTGCAAGGACTATATTATCTGGGCGACTCAGGAATCCAAAGGCTGGAAGAAGCTGGATAAGGAAGTGCGCCCGTGGTTTCAGGTCAAAATCGCAAAACAGAAACTCGAAAAATAGCAGTAACAGAGTCTTCGTTATAATGAATGTTGCTGCTCGATAAAATGAAATGACTTACGGCTCCGCGCAAATGCTCGGAGCCGTTTTTACAAATATATCCGGATCTGACATTAGGTTTCAGATCGAAAATTATTAGCGGTTCTGATTCCGATAGGTAAACAATTATGAAATTCACCGATTCTATCCGATATCTCGATAACTTCTCCAATTATGAGAAAAAAGCGCACCTTTTAAAGGCGCGCTTTACGCTGACACAGATCAAGACGCTGATGAAGCTGATGGATTATCCTCAGAAGCGTTACCCGGCCGTCCACGTTGCCGGAACTGTCGGCAAAGGCTCGGTCTGCCACATGATAGCTGCTTCACTTACCGCGGCTGGTTATAAAACAGGCCTTTATACATCGCCGCACTTGAATGATATTCGTGAAAGAATTGAGATTGACGGCCGGATGATTTCAAAAAGCGCCTTTGCCGATGCCGTTGAACGCGTTAAATCTGTCGCGAAGGACAAATACGATATTTACACATATTTCGAAATACTGACAGCAGCAGCGCTCGGCGCATTTGCTAATATAGGCGTTGAAATCGCAGTTGTCGAAACAGGACTCGGCGGCAGGCTCGATGCGACAAATGTTGTCTCGCCGTTCATTTCTGTTATCACTCCGATCGGCTGGGACCACCAACAGGTTCTCGGAAACACTTTGTCAGGAATTGCTGGTGAAAAGGCCGGAATCATAAAACGCGGAGAAGCTGTCGTTTCCACTGCACAGAGACATGAAGCCATGAGTGTGATTAGAGCGGCTTGTGAAGAAAAACATGCCGCTCTGTTTATATCGCGGCCCGGAGATCTGGCCATTCCTGTTAAGTCAGACGCCGGATCGGACAGATACGAGATAAAAATGAAATGCGAATGTCGTTTTGAAGTCGATTTGCCGCTTTCAGGCAGTTTTCAAAGGCAAAATCTTGCTGCAGCGCTAATGGTTCTTGAGTTGCTCGACACAAAAGGGTTTCATGCCGGTTCAGAATCAATTAAAAAAGGAATCGAGAATATGAGGTTCCCCGGCAGGATGGAAAAAATAAAGGTGCAAAGCGGACAGGGGGAGTGCATTTTAGATGGCGCTCACAATGTTCCAGCCGCACGCGCTTTTGCCGAGCACATTGCTAAAAATGAAACCGGGCGTGACATTGTGCTTGTTGTTGGCATGATGCGAGACAAGGATGCAAAAGGAGTACTAAAAGAACTAAGCGCGGTCAGATGCCGGATTATTACAACTGGTTTGATGTATGACCGCGCTTTCAAATCAGGACCGCTCGCGGAGATCGCTTCAGGATATTTTAAAGCCCCGCTGAAAGCAAATTCAATGGATGAAGCGTTGAGAATGGGAGCAAGATTGTTAAAATCGAACGGATTACTTTGCGTTACAGGATCGCTTTATGCTGTGGCGGAAGCCAGAACCTTTTTGCATCTTTATTGATTTTCAGCTCACTGTATTTGAAAATAATGTCTTGAAAATGAAATTTTTCTTCGCTATATTATTTGAACTGTATGGTTCCCGAAAGTGAGTGTTCGTTAGATGGCGGCAAAGAAAGTCGTTAATAATCTTAATAAATCCCTGAATAAGTCAGTAAATTCTAAAAATACTGCAAAAACCTCGTTGGCATCCGACAAAAAGGACACCCATGATGTGCCGCATGGCGAGAAACAATTAAAGGATAACAGATTAACTGCAAATATAACTCCTAAACGAACAAAGGATTTCTCATCTATCACTAAAGCGAATAATATTAAAATAATCGATAACAATCCAGCTAACACTAAAGCAAAACAAAAAAATAAAGCAGAAATCAAGAACATTGTTTCCGGTAAGTCAGATTACGTTAAGAATAATAAGCATCAAAATGATAATTCCGATAAAACAACAACTAAAACAACAAATTTGAAGAATAAACAGAATAGCAATGCCGACAAGACGAGTCTTTCTGAGAAGGCAGAAAAGATAAACGCGCTTAAGCGGAAAATGCACAAAGAGATTTTTCAACGATGTCTCGAACGCAAATTATTTACCGGAGCTGATGTGTGGGATGAAGCTGATCCTGATCCGGTAGATGTCATTTAATCAAAATAAATTCAAGATATATATAATGTAAAGGATTGAGCTTGTTCTTCAATTATGTATTTTCGTATTTTAATCATGCTCAAAAGTCGATGAAATATAACGATGTGGCTATTCTGACACAAAGATATATATAAGCCCACTTACGCACAAGTATTATCAATTATAGCTATGCATAGTTGTACGTATTATATAATATACATAAGATATATTATGCGGCGTTGTATAGCTATATGTCTTTTGTCGAGCGACTATATATATCTCACGGCGCCCTGTCTTATTTGTCGATAACGATAAAGTCTCCGTTTTTGATTCCATATTCTCTTATTGTTCCTGCCGGTAGCTCAATTAAATAACTCGGCGCTATTCTCGGCACAAACACGCGACCAGGTTTGATTGTGTCGGCAATGTCGCAAACGAAATTAGAAGAATTCAAACAAATGACATCGATCGGGAATTTCATGAAATGTGTATGGATTGCACGACAAGCAGCAAAGATCATGGCATCCATCGGTTTGAAAGCCCTTCTGAACATCAATCCGAGTAAACGCCGCCAAAAACCGCGGGCCATAAATGCGTTTACAGCCACGATTCTGATTGGGAGATACATCTGACTCGGATAATGGATCATTTTCATAATCTGCGCTCCTGATGTGTTTCATAATGTTATTGGGTTTTTAGATTTTCCATGATGCTTAGAACCGCTGGGCCCAGCAGGATTATGAAAAGCGTCGGGAATATGAAGAAAACTAATGGGAACAACAATTTGAGCGGCGCCTTCATTGCGATCTCCTCGGAACGCTGCCGGCGTTTAAGTCTCATGCTGTCCGATTGAACACGGAGCACATCTGCGATGCTGACGCCGAGTTGATCGGCTTGAATTAAAGCCGCGCAAAAAGATGTCAGGTCCGGCAACAGGATTCTGTCAGCAAGCGCGCGAAGCGATTCGCTTCGCTTTTTCCCAAGACGCATTTCCTGCAGGACACGCTTTATTTCTTCGGACATAGCGCCTTTCATTTTTTCCGAAGCATGCATAAGAGCCTGTTCGAATCCAAGTCCGGCTTCGACACTTACGGTAAGCAGGTCCAATAAGTCGGGTAAATGGCTGCTAATATCGCATTTGCGCCTGTTTCCCGCCGATATAACTATTAAGTCGGGTAAAAACAGTCCTAATGCCGGGAAAACAATAAAATACAACATCATTTCAGTGATTTTAACATGAGCGAGCGATGCGATTAGAACCGAAAAGCCCAAAAACGAAATTGCCGAGCAGCATTTAATGCCAAGATACATAAGCGGATCTGCTTTTAGATAACCGGCGCGTGTGAGTTTATGCGATATGCGTTCCTGAAATCCTCTCGGCGTATAGTTGCCGAGCAGTCTCCCGATTTTCAATATTACAGGCTTAATAACTCGTTCAAAAAACGATTTCGACATCTCCATTTCTTCAAGCGAAATGCCATCGTTAGTGACGTCGAGCGTCTCGAGGCGCGAATGAAGCGAGCGCTTACGGGCGCGCGACTCGAAAATGCCGTAGATGAAGAAGGCGCTCGAACAAAATACTAATGCGGAAAGTATTAGTTTCATGGCTCATCACACCTTTATGTCGACGATTTTACGTATGAGCAACATGCCTATCATCTGCATGACGGCCGCGAAAAGAACCAAAATACGGCCGACAGGATGTTTGAAAAGCAATGAAATGTAGTCAGGGTTTATAAGAAAAAGGAATGCGCCGAGAGCGACTGGAAGAAGGCTGAGAATAGTTCCAGAGAGTCTGCCTTGTGCGGTGAGTGTTTTTATCTGTCCTTTGATCCGGACCCGTTCGCGGATAGTATGCGCTATCTTATCGAGCACTTCCGACAGGTTGCCGCCGACCTCGCGCTGTATGTTGACGCTTGTCATGATGAGATCAAGGTCGTCGTTCCCTGCCCGCTCGATCAGTCCGTTGACAGCCTGTTCAAACGAGATGCCGAGTTTAATTTCCTGAAGCGTTTTATGGAATTCCTCGGAGATCGGCGGAGCAAGTTCCCGCGCTACGAGGTCGATTGACTGCAGGAAACTGTAACCTGATTTCAGCGAGTTCGATATAAGCGTCACGGCATCGAGAAGTTGCTCGGCAAATAATTTTCTTCTTGCCGCCTGCCGCTTCTTTAAATATATGAAGGGAAATGAAACGCCGGCGGCGACAAGGAAGAACGTCAGCGTTGTATTGTCGGTAAACAGTAGGACCAACAGCGGAACGAAAGTAGCGGAAAGAATCAGAATAACTATGAACTCCGAGACTTTCAGCGACCAGTTTGCGCGATTGAGCTCTCTTTTTATGAAGTTCACAGCGCTTTTGCCGCGCAGGGATTTATCAATGTTGGCGAAAATGCTCTTTCCATTTTTTTTCGTTCTCGCTTCTTTTGATTCAGATGCCGGAGGGCGATATGAATCCAGTCTTTGCTTAAGGACAACCCTACGCTTACGGACGCTGAAGAAGACCGCAATATATGCGATGAGCGTAATGCCTATGAATATCATTGTCGCGGTTACCACGGCAGGCCTCCTAAATTTTTTGAAAAACAGAGAGCGGCATTTTTATGCCGGCTGCCTTAAATTGTTCGACAAATTTCGGCACTATGCCGGTCGGTTGCAGAAAACCGAGAATATTTCCTTCATCGTCGACACCCGTGCGTTCGAATTTGAAAATGTCCTGAAGGGTGATGATATCGTTCTCCATGCCTACTATTTCAGTGATGTTTGTAAGGCGGCGCTTTCCGTCTTTCATGCGTTCTTGATGGACGATCAGGTCAAGAGCAGAAGCGATCTGCTCGCGGATTGCCCGTAGAGGGAGGTCCATTCCAGCCATCAGAACCATCGTCTCAAGGCGCGCCAGCATGTCACGAGGCGTATTTGCATGGCCGGTCGTGAGAGAACCGTCATGGCCCGTGTTCATAGCCTGAAGCATATCAAGCGCCTCGCCGCCACGGACCTCTCCGACGACAATCCTGTCAGGCCGCATACGCAGACAGTTCCTCACGAGGTCGCGGATGCTGATTGTCCCCTTCCCTTCTATGTTCGCGGGACGGCTTTCGAGAGTCACCACATGCTCCTGCCTAAGTTGAATTTCAGCCGCGTCCTCCACCGTTACAATACGCTCGTCGGATGGTATGAATGAGGAAAGCACGTTAAGCGTCGTCGTTTTTCCGGAGCCTGTGCCTCCCGAAACAATTATGTTCAGCCGCGCTTTGACGCACGCCTCAATGAATGTCGCAATTTCCAGCGTAAGCGTCCCGAATTTTATCAGGTCTTCGACTTGATAAGGGTCTTTAGAAAATTTACGGATAGTCAGGCACGGGCCTGAGAGAGAGAGCGGCGGTATGATTGCGTTTACGCGCGATCCGTCTTTCAGACGCGCGTCCACCATTGGCGACGATTCATCAATGCGGCGCCCTATCGGGGACACGATACGTTCTATTATTCGCAACACATGGGTTTTGTCCCTGAATTTCCTATCCGTCAAAACAAGTTTGCCTCGTATTTCGACATATATCTGTTTTGGGCCGTTGACCATCACTTCAGTGACTTCCGGATCGCGCAACAGCGGCTCGATTGGTCCGAGGCCGAGGACTTCGTTGCTCAATTCATCTATAAGAACGTCTCTTTCGGAGCGCGAAATGACCGTGTTCCCCTGCTCCACCATGTTGTCCAACGCCGACCCGATAGCCCGGCGGGTTTTTTCCTCGCCGACATCTCCGAATAGAATGTCGTCGCCGAGTTCCTCTATCAGCTTTTCGTGAACTCGCTGCTGGAGGCCGGCCATAGCGGTTTCTTTCGGTGTCTGAACAGTCGCGGCTGTCTTTCCGGCAAGCGATTCCGCTTCATTTTTCGCCGCTGTTGTTTTTACTCGTGCCAAGAGTCCCATGATAAGGGCCTCCTTTCATTTACTTACTTGTCCCGCTCCGGAACAGCTTATTCCAGAACGAAACCCGCGACTCCCGCTTTGTTTCCGTTCCGGCTGTGGTTAACGCCATTTCCAATATCGCGCGCGAAAATTTGCTTTTAGGCGATGCCGCAACCGCGGGGGCGCCGGTGTTCAGCGATGGCACGACTATGTTCCCGTCGCTCGGTATGTTGTATTTGATTTTTATATTGCACAATTTTTCAATATCCTCTTTGCTTATTCCGGCCTTGCTGTCGCTTCTGTTGAGAACAACTTTCAACTTGTCCGCAGGGTATTCAAGCGAGTTGAGCATGACATCGATAGAACTTTTCAAATTTTTTACTGCGAGAATTAGCGGAGTGACGATCAAAAATATTTCGTGGCTTTTATCGAGCGCTGATAGTGAGATATCATGGAACGAAGCGGCGGTATCAATGACCAAATAATCGAAACGCCGCGAAATAGCGTCAATAATTTTCCCGACCGTTTCCGCGCCGATAAGTTCGGCTTCCTCCGGTCTTGCCGGCGCTGAGAGAAGCGAGAGATTCTCGTTGAAGGACGAAAGATAAGAAAGAATATCATCGCCTTCCGCGCCGCCTGCCGATATAAGGTCAGAAATTGTCGCGCGTGGTTTGACGTTCAGAATAAGCGCGAGATCGCCGAACTGAAGATCGAGATCGAGAAGGCAGACTTTTTTCGATTTATCGAGTTGCGAGAGGGCAAGCGCGAAATTAGATGCGAGAGCGCTCTTGCCGACGCCTCCTTTTGTCGCAAAAAACGTAAAGATTTTCGATTCTTTCGCGTCGCCTGCGTCCGGCGCCGGATTCACATCAGAAGCGCCTGCCGGGAGTTTCTGAACATCGGCGGCGCGCTTGAATACTTCGGAGAGGTCGCTTGATGTGAACGGGCGCACGAGATAGTCCTTTGCGCCTGCCCGCATTGCGATTCTGATATTCTCCGGATTGTCGCTGTCGGCAATAAAGACCACATAAGGGCCGAGCGCGGCAAGCAACGTTCCGTTGCCGTTCGATGAAACGTCGTATTCGTCGAAATCAACGAAAACAACATCGAGCAGTTCGCGGGATCGCGCTCGCTTCAGATCGCCTACGTTTTGTAGCGGTGAAAGCATCTCGATATTGTCGCAGCGAGTGAGCTCCCTGTTCAGGTCATCCCAGCCGCGAGCGCTGACGATCGCTGCAAGTTGTTTTTTATCCACGGCGGCACCCTCGCTTCCAGTCGTTTTCCGGCGCTTATTTCGTTTCGCCGGGCTGTGTTTCAGTTTCTGCAAATCCGAATCGTGACAGGTCCGGAGGAATATTGTTGTCGATTATGTGCGTTGTGATAACTATGACAAGTTCGTTTGTCTGATTGGTCGTGCGTTTTTTTCTGAAAAGTTTTCCAATGACAGGGAGATCGCCAAGCCCAGGCGTTTTACTGTTTGTCATCGTTTCCTCGTTTTTCTGAAGGCCGCCGATCATGACGGTTTCGCCGTCCTGAACGCGCACTTCGGACATTGCTTCGCGCGTTGAGATGATTGGAGCCGCGTTGTTGCTTGAAGATTGCGGATCGCCGACCCAGCCGGAGATATTGCTTACTTCCGGTTTCAGCCAAAGCGTGATTGAACGGTCGTGGCCGACGCGCGGCGTCACAGCGAGAATGATTCCTGTGTTGATATAGTTGAATGAGACGAGCCCTTTTTCGCTGTCGCGCGTTGCGACAGGATATTTTTCGCCGGCGAGAATCCAAGCGGTGTTGCCGTCGAGCACTGAAATCTTAGGGCTGACGAGAGTGCGGCCAACGCTCGCCGTGCGCAGCATGTCCAGCGTGATTGTAAAACGTTTGGCGAGATCCGAGAAAGTATCGAAAGCGGCGTTAAAAGACGGAGCGTCACCGGTGAAATCGCCTTTAACGTTAGCGCTCCCTTTTTGCGCCGAGAGCATGGCGCCGAGACGCTTGAGATCGTCTTTAGTCATCTCGATAACCTTTGCCTCTATCATTATCTGCCTCAGCGGTTTATCAATCTCATCGAGAATAGAGGCGGCGGCAGCGATGTCGGCACGAGAGCCCTGCATAAGAACGCGGTTACGATTGACATCGACAGAGAAGCGGTTTGCGCCGAGTATCGGAGTTAGCATTGCCTGAAGATTTGCCACGTTCGCGGCGTCGGCTTTAGTTTCGAGGCCGTTCAACTCACCGTTATAGGTTGTAGTTTTAAGAGTGTAATGCTTCAAAGGATACTCAAGGCGTTCGTAGCGCGACGAATCGCTTGAGACAGTGATTTCATAGAGCGACGGTTTGTCGCCAGAGGCGTCCCAAGTAGCGAGCGATGTTACGCCTGGCCTTTTAGCGTTGACGGCGAATTCGTCCGGTTTCTCCGGGAACGTGGACACGTCGGCGATATCCGGGTTGCCGATCGCCAACCGGGTCAGGCCGGCAACACGCATGATCATTGTTTCGCCGGCGAAAATCTCGATTGTCTTGCGCGCTTCATCCGCGAAAACCGCGCTGCAAAGAAGAGCTAACATGATTGTTGCGATGTAGAATTTAGTTTTCATGGAATTCACCTTTTTCCGCTGCATATTTGTCCGGCTCGCCGCTGGCAGCCGTCATGCTTTCAATTTTCGAGCCGCGCATTATATAAACCACACGCGCGGCCTCTCTATGAGTCTCAGGTTGTATATCCACGCGTTCTGACGTCCGCGCATTCGCTTTAGCCGATGCGACTTGTTTCTCAGGCTGAGGCGCCGACGCTCGAGCGACCGAGCCGAAGTTCGATTTAACGACTTTAAATCCGAATTCCTTCGCAAGATCGCCGGTGACTGCGATTTCCTTATCGGCGGACTTTGCGATTTTCTGTTCGAGAGGCGAGTGCAGCGCGAATTTTATCTGGCCTATTGATTCCGCGAGAGTCAGCTTGACGCAATCCGCCGCTGACACGGCCAGCGTCAGCGTCTGGTAACCTTTCACATTCTCGACCGACCCGGTTACTTTGCTTACGCCTGATTTTTCCTTTTCGTTTTCGAGCTGAGCGTCTGTGGCGAGAATCAGCGCTTTTCTCAAAAGAGTGAAAGTGACATTTTCGCCCGCGACTTGAGAGTTCAGATAGACAATGACGTCAACATAATCGCCGGGTTGTAGCATGTTTGCTACGGAATTGGTGTCGGTTGCGCCGATAGTGACCGCGCGCATGTCGGGAGGAAGAATAAAACTTAGTTCGGACGGCGTATCTTTGTCTCGAAGGTTGGGCGCGAGAAGGATCTGGCCTTTCAGCAACCTGTCGCTGGTGATGCGGCCAACCGCTGATTTTACATTCGTTATCGTTTGCGGATGAGCGATCGACACAGGCACATTAACTGTAGAGAGCATGTCTTTTGTAATAACGGTTCTGCGCGGAACGTCTTTCATCACGAACACGCAAGGTTTCGTTTGGGATGCGACAGGCGCGGAATCAGCCGCTTGTCTGCGGCCGCGCAGCGCGTGGCCGCCCGAGTAGAGGTAAAAGAAGCCGGCGGCTGCGAGTCCTAAGGCCAGCGAGATTATGATTATCCATTTTTCCTTTAACATGATGTTCCCTTCTTTCATTTTATTTGACGAGCCGGACGAATCCCGGCTGGCCGGCGCCGGTTCCTTCGAACCACATAGTCCATACAGAAGTGTCCTGAAGGCCGGCGGTATATGTAGCGGTCCATTTGCCGCCTGTATATCCGTCGGGGATTGATATGATGTCTTCCTTCCATTTTCCGTTGTCCGAGAGAATGCCGCTCCACTGGCTTGCAAGCGAATCGCAGCGATAGGTGATTGATTTCGCGCCGACGTCTGTATCGAACTTATTAATGTGCATCTTAGCTCCTGCTGCTTCCGCTCCTACTGTGCCGAGGACGACCGTTACGGCGCCGGAACCGTTGAAGTTCATCGGCATTGCGCCTATTGCGGTTATGCTCGTGCCGTTGTTCGGATTGAACGTCGACACTGGCGGTCCTGCGCGAAGATTGAAACCGTTTTCCGACGATCCGTCTGATGATTGAACGTTCAATCTGTAGCGGCCTGTTCCATAGTTGCCTACATTGAATTCAAATCCGGCGGGAGTGACCCATTTCATGTCGGTTGAGGTCACCTGCGGTCCGTAAGTCGCCTTAGCGATCAGAACATCGTCGCTGAGATCTTCCGGCGTATTGTCCGCTGCGTACAGAGAATAAACAGTAGTGTTGCGCCTATTCGCAGGTTGCGGATGGCTGCCGCCGGGAGCGCTTCTTATTTCGTCGATGCGCAGGCCGGCCGCAGCGTCGTCGCCGCCATTGTTCCATGTATCCGGATCGAAAATCTGCACTCGCATCCAGTTGCTTCCGTTTATTGTGTAGTAATTCTGAGGCACGTTAATTGCGAAATTGTAGCCGCTTTCCTTGTAGTCAGGATTAGTTTGTCCGTTGTCGAGCCATCGCGGCGAATAAGCGTCGCCGTATGAATAATAGGCGTACGGTCCAAATACAGAAAGCGTAACAATTCCATTTGCGCCATACTCGCCGCCGCCGGTGATATTAATAGGCAGGTAAGAGTTATATTCAGCGACAGAAGACACGGAGACATTCGACTTCATGATTCCAACAAGAGGCGCGAGGAGATGGAGAGAAGGCTGAGATATCTCGACAACATACCAGTTGGATTTCTGATCTGAAGGATAAGCGGCGACTGAAATTTCATCGGCTCCGTTTGTGAAACCATTTCGGCCCGCGAAATCGAGGGCGGACTGATGAGCGATCAGGGGATATTGCAGGTCGCGAACAGCGGCGAGCGCCGCCGCGTCCGCCGCGCGCTGCATTCGCGACTTAAGCAAAAACGCACGGCCCATATCGAAAGACAGCGCCATCGCTCCCGCCAATACGCCGATCAGCAGCACATATATCGCCAAGCTCTGTCCTTTTTCGTTTTTAAGAAGCGCATGCATAATATTCGCCTCACAAATTCCCTTCGTATCTGAATTCCGAAGTGGCTGAAAGCGTTTGCGGAACGACTACATCGGCAAATCCTATAATAGATGCGTATGGCTGGTTGGCTATTGAAATTCTGATCGAATCAATATGAGACTGGCTTGGGAGCAGTTCAATTATTATATGATCAGCGATGCCTGTTGTGAGTGTTGTAGGCAAACCGCGCAGTCTGCCGATTACAATCGCTTTGACTTCGGCGGCCCTCGTCGTATAATTCGAATCCCAGTCGCGTATTACGACCGCATCTCGCGACCCCTCTCGAACTGCATTGACATATGTTGTCTGAGTCCAAAGAAGGAAACCCCACTCCATAAGGCCAAGAAGCATCAAAAGCATTACCGGCAGCAGAATCGCGAATTCAACAACTGACTGGCCTTTGTTATTAACAAATAGTCGTTTGTGTTTTGTATTAACATTAGTTTTCATTATTAATCACCCCTTACAGACTGAAAAAACGGCTGAATAACAGCGCCGTTAAAGTTCCCGCGGCGATTGCGCCAGCGTACGGAAATACCCGCTTAGCGTCTTGCTCTTTGTTATAAAGCTCGGACGGATTGATTCTATGAGCAAGAAGAGTGAATATCATTTTGATTCTGGACAACGTTTCTCTGCCTGAGCCGCGCGAGACAGCGATAAACAGAGCGATCAGGCCGCCTGAAAGAGCAGCGCCTATAAAAGCTACGAAAACAAAAGCAGACCCATTAAAAGCGCCAACCGCTGCGAGCATCTTAAGGTCCCCGCCGCCTATTCCGCCCATGATGTAAGGGATCAGCAACAGGCCGGCTCCGAGCGCAGCGCCAGATGCGGATGCGCTTAGTCCGCTATAGCCTGAAAAATAAACATTTAGCGCCATTCCTGCGACAATCGCTGAAATATTGAGCGAATTGGGTATTATTTTGAATCGCAAGTCGGAGGCCAACGACGCCGCGAGAAAGGCTATTAGGATTATGTCGCAGATAAGGATTTTCATTTTCAGTGTCCTTAAAGTAAAATGCCGTCCGCCCGCAATGCGGGCGGACGGCTATTTTTAAGACAGCTTACTGAGGCGGCTGTTGCGCCTGTTGCAGAGTGCCTGTCGCGTTGGTGAAAACCCCCGCGATCTGGTTGCGGAACGCTATCACGACAGCGATAATCGCCACCGCGACGAGTGCGAGAATGAGCGCGTACTCCGTCATCCCCTGCCCTCTCTCATCGGTCCACAGGCTCTTCAGGAAGGCTAACATGTCGTTCACCCCTTTCTGTTGAGCCGAAGTTTTCTTGTATTGCCTCCTGTTACGAAAAACCCGCCTGTCTTTGGCTGCCTCAGGCGGGTTTTCGAATGCGTCGCGTGTTAAGCCGCTTCGCAAGGCGAAAACTTCGGCAGCCCGGCTGACTTAGTTCATCTTCCCTTCCCATTTTTCTTTTCGGGTCGGCCGGGATGAACCTTAGCCCCGTAGCTTTGCGCCCCAGCCTTTCGACTGGTTTGCCTTTTTCGGTTTCACTTATATTATTCCCGCTTTCCCCTTGCTCAAACGAGACTTACGTCACATTTGTTATTATTTTATTAAAAGGCGTTTTGGGGGTTAATATTCAGTACGCCGGGTTAATCGGAAGCAAATTTGCAAGCTTAGCTTATGCGCAACATAATCGCTAAATAGCGACTCCGTTATAAAAACTGCGCGGGATGCTGTATTCTAACGCTTGCTTTTTGAAGGGAGGGGTTTTGATTTTGTTTCAATCGAATCGAAAACAGCGTCGAGCCTTTTCTCGATCGTCACATAGCCAAGTTCGTTTGTGAAGACGTCTTCGATCCGGCCGTCTTTGCCGATGACGAAAATCGTCGGCACGCTTTTTACGTTGTATAGCTTCCCTACCGCGCTGTCGACATCGTCGAGGAAAGAAAAACCGGCTTGTGTTTCATTTTGCAGCTTGCGCGATTCGTCCATCTGGCTCTGGCCGTAGATCGACGAAGCAGCGAGAATGACGTAATTGTATTTTTTACGTATCTCAGGCGTGTAAAAATCGTTGAGGATTCTGATTATCGTTTTGCTTTCAGGAGAATACGAGTGCCAGAAAAGAAGCACAACATTCATTTTGTTCCTGTATTCTTCGAGTGAGAAACTCTTGCCGTTGATCGATCCGATTTGGAATTGAGGAGCTTTTGTTCCGATCATTTCTTTAAGGCGCAGGTCGTTTGTCATAGGCATAAACTGAATAGGAGGAATTCTTTTGCCCGTTCTAAGAGCATCAATCATGGATAATAGAGACATATTTCTAACGGGCTTATCAGCAAAAATAATTTGTCTCGCGGCGAGGCGTCCGTTTTTATCGATAAGGAAGAAATTAGGAGCCGAGGTTGCGGCGAATTTCCTTGCCACAAAAAGATTAGAATCCATGATGACAGGCAATAAGAGTTTTCGTTCAGAGAGAGCTTCGGAAATCAGTTCCTGTTCCGATTCATTCGCTCGGACGGATGTTATGAGAATGACGGTTTTGGAGCGGTTGTTTTTCTTAATGAAGTCATCAACCGCTTTTATCTGGTCGAGGCAAAGCTCGCATGAGTTGATCCAGAAAGCCAAGACGACGACTTTTTTGCCGCGGTATGATTTTATATCTACCGCGCCGCCTCGAAGTTCCTTTTGAGGAGCGAGATTGACGATATCGCCGGAAGAAAAAGGCTCGACAAATTCCTGAGAACGCGCGCGGCCTTCAAATGAACAAATAAGAAGCGTCGAGATAAATAAAATAAAAATGGCGGATTTAGGTCTGCGCAATGTGTTGTCTCTAATCATCTTTTTTCAAATTGTTTGTAAAGGTCCAAAAGGCTCTGGTCCGCCATTATTTCATCGCAGTATTTCAAAGTGGGCCATGTTGTGCAATCTCGAACGAGAAGCACTTTGAAGTTTTCGACGCGCTCATTGTTGACCGGGTGAGTGCCGAAATACTGTTCCATGGCGCTGCCGCCTTGTTTATATTTCTGTTGAAGCGACTCCCAGAATTTCCAAGCGGCACGAGGGTCGAAGCCGGCTTGCCACATATAAAGCAGGCCGCGGCTGTCCGCCTCGCGCTCGTGTTTTCTGCTTTGTTTGGATGAGAGAGCCGCGCCGGCGATGTCGCCGACAGTTCCGCCTATCGCCTCGGACGCTATAGTCGAAATGACGCTGTTGAAAATGCTTCTCTTTATGTGCTGCGCGGAAACGTGCGCCATTTCATGCGCGCATACTACCGCCAACTCGTTTTCATCGCGAACAAAATTCATCATCCCCATGAAAATCGTAATATTGTTTTTCATGTCGGCATATGCATTGATTTCGTTTTCTTTTGTAACTCTTATTCCTTGTAACTTGTCCGGTCTTTCCAGCAGCGGTTTGAGTGGCATGCATACTTTTTCAGCGGCCTTCTGCGCATCTTCCAATTCAGGAGTCTGTTTATCTTCCGCCGCGAGCGCGCAGGAAGAAATAAACAAAAATACAAATAGACCCGTTAAAATCATTTTAGCCATATTCATAAATGTCACTTCCTACTCGCCGATTTACAAAAGTTACTGACAATATTTTAACCTCGAACAGAAAATAGTTCAAACAGACAACATTTCTTATTAATGTTTTACGGATGGCGAATCTGACACAAAAGAAAAAAAAGATTTCGGCTGGGATAACGCGAATAAAAAATTATTTGAACGCGCGCGCAATATAAAAAAACAACAGCAGGGTTATTCAGCGATGATTCGAATTGAGCGTCCCTCTTCTCCGTCGCCTGAATGGAGTTCGATATGCTTTCCTGTTTCGAGTGAACTGAGAACCTCGTCCAGAGTGGAATCAGAACCTGGAATTGAAGAGTCCTTCGGAATGAACCTGAAAAAGAGGCGAAGGAGGGACATAGGAATCCGAATAGGAGTCAGGCTTTTGTATTTACCTGCGGAAGAAGTGCGTATTTCGACGCTGATCCAGCGAGGGCCGCCTGTGACGCGAGTCGCGGCTCCGGTTGCGACGCCTGTCGTTTCTGAACGGTCGAGCGCCTCTATCAGGCGAACGCCTTGTTCGGGAGATATCTTGCCTTCTCTGATCAGCGTCAGTATTTCAAGTTTTTCGTTGTTGTCGCTCATGAATCCGTCTCCGGGGTCACAGTTCTTCAATTAGCGCAGCTCCTTCGTCAGGCGTAATTTCGCCCCGCTTTATAGATTCGATAATTTCCATCCTTCGGCGGCGACGAATGTCAGGGTCCGCCTTTTGAATCTTCTTGTCCAGTTTTGCCACAATCGCATCCAATTTGTTTCGGACCGTAGGATAAGATACGCCAAGCCGCTTTTCCATCTCTTTGATGTTGCCTCGCGCAACGACGAATAATTCTACAAAGCGTCGTTCTTCATCTGTCAGATCTGAAAAAAGGCCGTGGCCGAAAGTGCCCTCTATCGATGTGCTGCATTCCGGACATGTGAGCCGCGATATTACAAGCGGACTATTGCATACCGGGCAATGACTTACAGCTCGCTTCATAATCATCCTCTCGCTTATGGAGTCGCGCCTGCGGATCCATTGTTGACTTTTCCTCTGAATATCTTACAATATATTTAATTATTATTAAACACTCTTGGGAAAAGTACGTTATGGATGAAAAAAATACCAATATCCTCGTTATAGAAGACGATAAAGACACTAATGACATCATTTTGACAATACTTAATGACGCGGGATTCTCTCCGTTTCCGGCATATGACGGCGAGGAAGGACTGCAAAAAGCCGAATCAGAGCAGCCGGATGTGATTATTCTCGATTTAATGCTGCCGAAAATCAACGGCCTCGAAGTTTGCCGTATCCTTAACTCTAATGAAAAAACACGCGCTATTCCGGTTATTATACTCACTGCGAAGAGAGAGCTTTCTACGAAGCTGTCTTCATTTGTCGCAGGAGCGAAACGTTTCATTACAAAACCATTTGAAAGCCAAGACCTCGTGAATGAAATACGCCGCACGATACGACAAAAGGAAATCGCACAGAACATCGGAGAGATGTCTGAAGAACCCCATAATTCGCAATAACTTCCGATTTAATCTTTTACATAATTCTCTTCGGCATAAATACCTGTCGCCTCAATCATGATTTTTGATTTTTAGCTGTTGATGGACTAAAATAACGTTATCTCAGGCATTGGACTCATATTCAACGTCCTTCGCCCATAAAACAAAAGTTGGAATTGAAAGGATCTGAATTTTTTGAAACATTTAGTAACCGGCGGAGCCGGTTTCATAGGCAGCAACACAGTCGGCAGGCTCATCTGCGAAGGGAATGACGTTGCGGTTTTCGATAATATGTCTCGAAAAGGCGCCGCGGAAAATGTGGCGTGGCTGCGAAAACAAGGAAATTTCAGACTTTACCGGGATGATGTTCGAGACGCCGGCGCAGTATTGAAGGCGGTTCGCAGAGAGAAACCGGATGTGATTATACACCTCGCGTCACAGGTAGCGGTAACTACGTCCGTAAAGGATCCTCGCGCTGATTTCGAGATTAACGCAGCAGGCGCTTTCAACGTTCTCGAAGCGGTTAGGAACACGAACCCAGCAATGATTTTAATTTTTGCGTCGACAAATAAAGTTTACGGCGGCATGGAAAATATTAAGATCGTCGAAAAAAATGGGAGGTACGGATACCATGACTTTCCAGGCGGCATCTCAGAATCCTCAACGCTGGACTTTCATTCTCCTTACGGATGCTCTAAGGGCGCGGCCGATCAATACGTCAGAGACTATCACAGAATTTATGGAATCCCAAGCGTAGTCGTTCGCCAGTCATGCATATACGGATGTCGGCAATTCGGCATAGAGGATCAGGGATGGGTCGCTTGGTTTACAACAGCGGCGATCCTCGGAAAGCCGATCAACATTTACGGAGACGGCAAACAAACACGCGACATTCTTTACGTCGATGACTTAGTCGATTTTTATTTGAAAGCGATAAAGAAGATAAAAACAACCGCAGGAAGAATCTACAATGTGGGCGGCGGACCTGACCGGCAAATGTCGCTGCTCGATTTAATCGTTATGATTGAGAAGTTGCTCGGCAGACAAATAAAAGTCAACTATTGTGAAGCGAGGCCAGGCGACCAGAAAGTGTATGTCAGCGACATTACGAAAGCGCGCGAGGATTTGAATTGGCGGCCGAAAATCGGCGTAAAGCAAGGCATTGCAAAGCTGGCATCTTGGGTTGTCGATAACAAGAAGCTTCTCAATGATATGTTTTGAAATTCCAGAAGAGACGCGCTGAACATTTGGCGCGGCTGCCAGAGATATCCACAGAAAATCAATTGATATACAATCTCAAATTTATTTATATTAGTTGTTTTACTATGATAAGTTTTTATATAATTTGCAAACGAATATTTACCGTTAAAATTACTCCACGAATATACAGCATATAAATATTCACATAATACATACTTGATATTTATAATTTTACTTATTGCGCCGATGATAGAAGCGTTTTGAGTTTACATATGTTGATTTATAATTAAACAGATAGTATAATCACATATTAATAATTAGAGAGAGGTGATTTATGGCAGACGTAAGAAATTTCAGGAATTATCTTGAGGAATTAACCGGCAACAATTATCTCAAGAAAAAAGTAAAAATGATGGAGAAAAAAAACAAGAAGCTTGAAAACGCGGTTAACGAAATAGCTGCGGAATTAAAATCGATTAAGAAAAACATGGCGAAACCGCTACCGAAGCCCAAAGGCCGAAAGCCGCGCCCAATGATTAAAATGATCGAGGACGAGATGGCGAAGCAGCCGAACAAGGCTATGCGCGTCACAGATATGGTGAAGATGCTGAAGCGCAAGAAAATCAAAACAAAGGCTACGAGCCTCTATTCATCAGTGGCAGCTTCGCTCGCCAACAGCGCGAAATTCGAGAAAGTGGCCCCCGGTGAATATAAAATCGCCGGCGAGAAAACAAAGAGCTCTGAAGCAAAAAGCCCGAAGAAGAAAACCGTAAAAAAGAAGATAGTAAAAAAGAAAAGCGCAAAAAAGAAGTGAATGAAGTTTACGTTTCCGGCTGTTTTATACATAATCTTGCTATGCAAAAGGGGCGTGAAAGTCATGCCCCTTTTTCTAAACCGGATTATTCCGGTCTAATTTTACAATAAGAGAAATTTGATGGTTGAACGCTATACTCAAACGATATTGTGAAATGATAAACTAAAATGCGGATACAACAATGAAAAAGAAATCATTTAAAAGCGCGGCGGATGAGGAAGGGCTTAGGTTTGAGTGTCAACAGGGATGCGTTAAGTGCTGCGCGATACCCGGCATGATATTCGTCAAGGAAGAAGAACTGCCGACGATGGCGGAATTTTTCAAGCTATCTGTGGAAGACTTTATCGAAAAATACATATTGAAGTATTTTGGAGGATTCTACCGGCTGAATTGCGACGAGGAAGAACCTTGCATGTTTCTTGAGGAAACAGGATGCAGAATATACCCGGTTCGGCCGGCGCAGTGCCGCACTTTCCCATTCTGGCCGGAGAATATCAACAATCCTAAGAATTGGTTCAATCTTAAAAAAATGTGTCCGGGAATCGGGCAAGGCCGATTATACAATATTGACGAGATTACCGATATCGCCGCGGAAGTTAGTTTCGGACCTTTTTTGATATAATCGTTGTGTTAGATACAGAAAAAAACCGCCTTCTTGGCGGTTTTTGTTTCTTATCAAATCTTCCCACAGTTTTTATCAGCAATCGTAAAGATATAAATTACGTATTTGCCAATTCTTCAGGAGTTTTCATACTTCCATTTCCGACGCCGGTATTGTCGAAAAGATTCAGAATTCCATTAGCCAGCGGATCTCCTTGTGCAGAGACGGCATTAACGCTCTGGCTGAGGATATTTGCTTTTGTCAAGTCCACATATTCTCGAGCGAAATCTGCGTCCAATATCCGCGAATTAGCGGCAATGTAGTTTATTTTCTGATCGCTGAGCGTATTAAGAATGCTGTTTAGTTCTTTTTCAATAACGCCCAGATCGCCGCGTATGTCGCTCAAGTTATTTATGGCGGTGTTGTACTCAGTGATTGGAGAAACGCTTTTCTCAATCGTCATTGTGTTAA
>Ga0172379_10003451_pt1 | contig 25161 bp, 27 predicted proteins | sample GrowelOW334metaG_FD_119756 | JGI IMG/M metagenome (GOLD analysis project Ga0172379, IMG submission 119756) | Groundwater microbial communities from an aquifer near a municipal landfill in Southern Ontario, Canada - Groundwater well OW334 metaG | ecosystem: Environmental > Aquatic > Deep...
GGGAAGTTTGTTTATTCCGCACCTTTAAATCTATCAGAAATAAACTATGTGTGTAGAAGTTTATTGAGTCTTAGTTTCGGACGCGGGTTCGACTCCCGCCACCTCCACAATTTTATCTATTGGAAAACCCGGTAGATAAAAAGAATAATGAATAGCGATCAAAGAATAAAGAAAATCGAAGTGAAAAACTTCAGCATTCATTATTTTTTGATCGATGTTCGATACTAAATTTTAGAAGAGTTATTTTCCGAAGGTTGCAATCCAATGCAACATAATTCAAGCTGTAACTCTTTTAATATTTTGATTTCTTTCTTGAGATTGTTTAAGTTTGTAGAAAAATAAAGTAATGCCAAAAATTTTTGAATATTTAGGGATTTTGATATTTTTCTATTCCAACGAGCATGAACCAATTCATGTTCATGCGAAATATGATGGATTAGAAAGTAAAGCGGAGTTTTATATCGTCGATGGAAAAATTGTTGAGATAAAAATAAAGGCAATAAAGGGACTGCGTCCTTTAACAGGTAGCAAACTTAATGATTTCGAGGACTTCTTAGGAAAATACGCTGAAAAAATAGTCCAAAAATGGATTGACTACTTTGTATACCATAAAGATATTGAATTTGAAAAAATAAATTCACGAATAAAATGAAGATCGTTGAAGAATATATTGATGTCCAAACTACTTTGCTTGAGATAAAATCAGCAAAATATATTGGCGATTATGTGGTTAGAATATTCTTTAGTGATGGCATTACTCGTTTAGTTGATTTTAAACCTTTCTTAGAATCATCCTTGCACCCATCTATTCGAAAATATTTAGATGAAACTAAGTTTAGTCAATTCAGAATAATAGAGGGAAATCTTAACTGGAATGATTATGATTTAATCTTCCCGATCGCTGATTTGTACGAGGGGAAAGTTTAGTAAATCGAACTCTCTGAATTAGTGGTTTATTTTTGCCTTTAGATAGAAAACAAAGTTTGTTCACGTTTCTACCCAGATAAGAATTCATTCAGAATCAAATTAGCGACCCCCTAAAGTCTTTTCTCCAAAAATCTTTCCTTCTTTCTCCAATCCTGTCACATTTTCCTTGAATAAAAAACAAGATTCACCTAAATTGTACTGTATGAAAAAATATTCTTTTGTAAAGATGAACGGCGCAGGCAATGATTTCATCGTTTTCAACAAAGATGAAGTCACCGGTTTGCAGTTTTCTTCCTCTTTAATAAAGAAATTGTGTGATAGAAGATTCGGAATTGGCGCAGACGGCGTAATAACCGTTGCAAAAAGTGAGGCGCATGATTTTGAGATGGAATATTTTAATGCCGATGGAACAACCGGAACTCTTTGTGGGAACGGCGCAAGATGCGCTATTCAATTTGCGGAAAATTTCAGCATATCGAAGGGCAAATCAGTAAAATTTTTGTCGAACGGAGTTCAGTTCTCCGGCAAAGTTTTAGACGATGGATTAATTCGGTTTAATTTGAACAATCCCGATTCTTTGAAAGAAAATTTTGTTGTTAAAGTATCCGGCAAAGAGATTAACACAAATTTTATAAATACCGGCTCGCCGCACGTTGTTTTTTTTCTTGATGATCCGACTTTAAAGGAATTTAACTTAGGCGGACAGTTTGTATCAATAGAGGACTTCCCGGTTTACAGTTTTGGGAAAGAAGTTCGGTACTTAAATGATTTTGCCCCGGTTGGAACGAATGTAAATTTTTTGGAAATACGGGATTCGATAATTTATATCCGCACTTACGAACGCGGCGTTGAAGATGAAACGTTGGCTTGCGGAACCGGAGCGGTAGCGTCGGCGATAATTACTTTTTTACAAAAACAAATTCCTCCACCCATAGTTTTGCAGACAAGAGGCGGAGATAAGCTTTTAGTCGATTTCTCGGTTGAAGGCGCATTAATTAAAAATGTTTCACTTACCGGACCAGCTAAAATTAATTTCTCCGGTGAGGTTACATTATAACAAAATAGTGGAGACACAATGGCTAAAGTTATATTTTCAATTCAGTACGAAGTTCAAAATGATAAAAGAGATGATTTTATCAATTCTCTTAAAGAGTTAAAATCTTTATTAAAAGCTGATGGCTTAGAGAGTTATTCTTTATTTGAAGGAAAAACGAAAAACCATTTTCAAGAAGTTTATCAGTTTTCTTCAAAAGAAGCTTTCGATAATTTTGACGACTCGGAAAATGAACGGATTGATATTCTTATTTCTAAAATAGAAGATTTAAAAGAACCGAATTCAACTAAATACTATACTTTTTACGAAGTTTTATTATAAAGAAAAGAACTATATGAAATTCAAACTTACACCTGTTGTGATTTATCCTGCAATCATGGTTGTTGCGGCAGCAATTATTATTATTTTTTCAACCGACTTTTCTTCAAAGAAAAGCGCAGAGCCAACTGCGAAAGCCGGCCCAATCGTTTCCGATAAACTTCCCAATGACGATATTCATAAAAATATGGGGAAGGAAATTCCTCCTTCCAAAGAAAATGTTATTTCGGATATCAAAAAGAAAATGGAAACACTTAAAGCGGAAGTTGAAAAAAATCCTAATGACACGGCAAAGGTTAGGCAGTATGCCGATTTACTTGCCGAAGGACACGGGCAAGCGGATGCAGTTAAATATTATGAAATGATTCTGAAAAAAGATCCGAAACGGGTTGATATTTTACAATCACTCGGGTATATTTTTTATGTTCAACAAGATTTGAACAAAGCCGAAGCTTATATTGCTAAAGCATACTCTTTAGATAAAAATAATTTTCAAGCGTTATTTAATTTAGGTGCTATCGCTGCTACAAAAGGGGATAATGAAAAAGCTAAAAAAATCTGGAAAGAAATTATTGCCAAGCATCCTAATACGGAAGTTGCTAAACTTGCTCAGGATGGGTTAAAGCAACTCCAATAATATCGGCGGTGGAAAAGCGACATTGACTTATTTCTCTGTAAATTACTCTTTCTAATTTTATTGTACAATCAGCAGAGCAGAATACTTATCTGTGCTGCTGATTTTTTATTCTCCTCAACGGTCTTTTCGGTTTTATCTTTTCATAATTCTCTCTATTTTGTACCGTAACAAATTTAAAAGAAAATGAACGAATACGTCGGCGTATTGCACGTCCACTCAATTTTTTCTGATGGTTCCGGCGAAGTGCCGCAAATTGCTTCTCTTGCGGATGAATGTGGTTTGGATTTTTTAGTTTTAACCGATCACAATACGCTTCGCGCTTTACACGAAGGTTTTGAACAATTCTACGGCAAAACTCTTTTGCTTGTAGGCTGTGAACTAAATGATAAAGAGAATAAAAATCACTATTTGGCTTTAGGCATTACCGAAACTTTTTCTACGCGTTTGCCTGCAAAAGAATATGTGAAAAAAGTAAAAGATGTGGAAGGAATCGGTTTCTTGGCGCATCCACACGAAAAACGCGATTCGATGAAAGAGCACCCGCCTTATCCCTGGACTGAGTGGGAAAGCACCGATTTCACGGGCATTGAGATATGGAATCATATGTCCGAATGGATGGAAAACCTTACAGAACAGAATAAATATCAAGCTTTTTTGCATCCGCTAAAGACAATTATCAAGCCTCAAGCGGAAACGTTAAAAGTTTGGGATGAGCTTTCAATTGACCGAAAAGTAGTTGGAGTTGGCGGAATTGATGCTCACGCACATAAAGTAAATCTCCTTGGCTTTTTTGAAGTAGAGGTTTTCCCGTATAAAGTCTTGTTCAAGTCAATTAGAACTCATATTTTAACAGAGCAGAAAATTGAAATTAGCACAAATCATCTTTTGGCTGAAAAAGCAAAAGGAATAGTGATAGAATCTCTCCGAGAAGGAAATTGTTTCGTTTCAAATTATTATCATGGAGATGCAACAGGATTTCGTTTTTTTGCAGAGTTCGGCAATAAAAAAATACAGATGGGACAAGAAATTCTCTGTGAAGAACCGGTAACTTTAAAAGTTTATCTGCCGGGGAAATTAGCCGATATTCGTTTGATCCATAATGGTAAATTGGTTGAATCGCTCCAAAATATGGAAGCCCAATTTATCGTAAGCGAAAAAGGTGTTTACCGAGTAGAAGTTTTTTTAGATTCGCATGCATGGATTTTCTCAAATCATATTAGAATTAAATAGTAGTAGAAAGTTACAAGTTAATCCTTTCTACTTTTCACTTTCTCCGCCTTCGGCGGATTAAATAAAAGAAACCAAATCATTTATCGGAGTTATGAATGTTAACAAAAAGAAAAAAGTTATCCCGCAAAGAAATAAAAGAAGATGGTCTTATAACTTTTTATTATAAAGCAGTTGGTCTTTACGGAACCTATAAACAGAATTTTTTAATCGGCGGAGTTGCAATAATTGTTCTTGCAGCGGCAGCATTTTTTTATATCCAGCAAAAAAATAGCAATAATGAAAAAGCAAATATTGAACTTTCGCGTGTTATTCCGGTTTTCGATGCCGGAATGTATTTAGAAGCTATTCAAGGGAATCCCGGATCAAAAGTTATGGGCTTAAAAAAAATTGTTGCTGAGTACGGCAATTCTGAGACTGGTGAAATTGCAAAAGTTTATCTTGCCCACGCTTATTCTTATCTCGGCAAAGTTGATGATGCATTGAAAAATTATGAAGATTACGGCGGCAGCAACGATCTCTTCAAAGCGGCGGCATTTGCCGGTGAAGCAGCTTGCTATGAATCGAAAAACGACAATGAAAAAGCTGCTGAACTATATCGCAAAGCAAGTTCAGTTAGTGAAGAAAACGCACTTAATCCTCAATACATGCTTTTTTCAGGCATCAACTTATTGAAGGTAAAAAAAACCAGTGAAGCAAAAGAGATTTTCGAAAGAATAAAGAAAGATTTTCCGGCTACAACTTCCGGAAGGGAAGTTGATCGTTATTTAGCTCAAGTAGAATAATTTGTAGAAAGTAACAAGTAACAAGTAGAAAGTGACAAATCGTTCTTTTCCACTTTTCACTTTTTACTTTCAACTTAAGTATTTGAATTTCGTGTAATTTGATTTTTCATTGTTTGTAAACTAAACAGTACATCAGAATAATTAAATTGGAAAGTTCACAATAAAAAGATTATGCAATAACGAAGGAAATGAAATGGATTTTAATCTCATAAAAAAATATGTAAAACTGATTGAAGAAAGCAATATTTCCGAACTTGAAATTGAACAGGATAATTCAAGAATAAAGATTTGTAAAAAAGCCGATGTACCGGCAAATACACAACACTATACCGTGCCAAGCCCTTCTCCGGCGCCTATTAACACGGCTCCAAAGCAGGAAACCCAACCACCCAAAGAAGAAAAAAATTCAAAAATAAAAGAAATTAAATCACCGATAGTTGGTACTTTTTACCGGGCGCCGGGACCGGATGCCGATCCGTATATTAAAGTCGGCGACATCGTTTCCACCGGCACTGTTTTGTGCATCATTGAAGCAATGAAATTGATGAATGAAATTGAATCGGATATTACAGGAAAAATTGTTAAAATTTTAGTGGAAAATGGAAAACCGGTTGAATATAATCAACCATTAATGCTTATTGAAGCCGACTAAAAGATTCTGAGGAGAACTTGTTTAAGAAAATATTAATTGCAAATAGAGGAGAAATTGCTCTTCGGATTATTAGAACCTGCAAAGAATTAGGTGTTAAAACAGTTGCTGTTTATTCCGAAGCAGATAAGCATTCACTTCACGTAACTTTTGCAGATGAAGCTGTTTGTATTGGACCGGCGTTAAGCAAAGATAGTTATTTAAAAATCCCGGTAATCATTTCAGCCGCGCAAATTACGGGTGCAGAGGCTATTCATCCTGGTTATGGTTTTCTTGCCGAAAATGCTAACTTCTCAGAAATTTGTGCTGAGTCCGGAATAAAATTTATCGGACCTTCTCCTGAAATGATAAACATGATGGGAAACAAAGCAAACGCAAAAGAAACGATGCGGAGAAACGGTGTTCCCGTTATTCCCGGTAGCGACGGCGTTGTAACCAATGTAATTGATGGCAAAGCAATCGCTCATGAAATAGGATTCCCGGTAATTATCAAAGCGTCCGCAGGCGGAGGCGGCAAGGGAATGCGCATCGTTCAAGATGAATCTGAATTTGAAAATGCCTTCCAGACCGCCAGTTCGGAAGCTGTTGCTTCTTTCGGAAACGGTGAAGTTTACATTGAAAAATATTTAGAAAATCCCAGGCACATTGAATTTCAAATTATGGGAGATCAATTCGGGAATGTTTATCATTATGGCGAACGCGATTGTTCAATTCAAAGACGCCATCAAAAATTAATTGAAGAATCTCCTTCACCAATAATGGATGCGGAACTCAGAAGAAAAATGGGTGAAGCTGCTGTACTTGGTGCAAAATCCGTAAATTACGAAGGCGCCGGAACTATCGAATGTCTTGTTGATAAATACAAAAATTTTTACTTCATGGAAATGAATACCAGAATTCAAGTTGAACATCCTGTTACCGAAGCAGTTAATCAAGTTGATTTGATTCGTCAGCAGATTTTAGTTGCCGGCGGAGAAAAAATTGAGACGATGCCCAAAGACCCGATCGGACACGCAATTGAATTTAGAATTAACGCCGAGGACCCGGAAAAAGGATTTCGCCCGAATCCCGGTAAAATTGAATCGCTTCATTTCCCCGGAGGATTTGGAATCAGGATTGATTCACACGTTTATCAATCGTATGTTATTCCGCCTCATTACGATTCTCTTTTAGCAAAATTAATTGTGTGGGGAACCGACCGGAAGATAGCTATCAAGCGGGCGAGACGTGCTATGGAGGAGTTTACTGTTGAAGGCGTTAAAACAACTATTCCTTTCCATCTTGAAGTGCTGGAGAATGAACAGTTTTTAAGCGGAAATTTTGATACATCATTTTTAGATAATTTTTTAAAAGAAAAAAACATTAATTAATAGAGGAATTTTATGAATATTCCACAAGACTTGAAATATACAAAAGAACATGAATGGATTTCCATCAACGGCAACATCGGCACCGTCGGAATTACGGATTATGCGCAAGGCGAACTTGGCGATGTAGTTTTTGTTGATATTGATCCAAACTTGCAAGAAGTTGTTCGAAACGCAAACTTCGGTACTATTGAAGCGGTAAAAACCGTTAGCGAACTTTATGCTCCTTGCAGCGGAAAAATTATTGAGATCAACAAAAAACTTGCTGATTCTCCTGAAAGCGTAAACAGTGATCCTTACGGTGAAGGCTGGATGATCAAAATTGAATTTTCAGACAAAAGTGAGTTAAACGATCTTCTCGGTGAAGCTGCATATAGCCAGCTCATCGGTGAATAATTTTTTTTGTTTTAGAAGTATTGATGAATAAAAATAATGAAATTCTCATCATTGATTTTGGCTCGCAATATACTCAATTAATTGCGCGGCGTATTCGTGAAGAAAATGTTTTTTCAGAAATATTTCCTCATACCGTTTCGCTTGAAGAAATAAAAAAAAGAATCCGTCAACAGCGGACTTCCGGCATAATCCTTTCGGGGGGACCGATGAGTGTTTATGATGAAGACGCTCCGGATGTTAATGTAGAAATTTTTTCTTTGAACATTCCGATTCTTGGAATTTGCTATGGGCTTCAACTGTTTGCCAAACATCTTGGTGGTAAAGTTGAAAAGGCAGATGCAAGAGAATACGGTAAGGCAGAATTTACCGTCTCCAAGCCTTCCAAACTTTTTTCTAATTGCGAAATAAACTCTACCGTGTGGATGAGTCATGGCGACTTAGTTACCGAAGTTCCAAGCGGATTTCAAATTACCGGAACATCGGCGCACTCTCCGGTTTGCGCTGTTGAAGATGTTCAGAAAAAAATTTACGGATTACAATTTCACCCTGAAGTTGCTCACACCGTTGAAGGAAAGAAAATACTTCATAATTTTTTATTCTCGATCTGTAATTGCAAAGGGGATTGGACGCCGGCTCATTTTGTTGAAGAAAAAATTGCGGAAATAAAAAAGAATGTCGGCTCTGATAATGTTTTATGCGCATTAAGCGGCGGAGTTGATTCAACAGTTGCCGCAGTGCTTGTACAAAAAGCGATCGGTGGGCAGTTAACTTGCGTTCATATCGATACCGGGTTAATGCGTAAAAACGAAAGTGAAAAAGTTGTAAAACTTTTCCGCGAACATTTAAGTTTGAAAGTAATTTCGATCGACGCTTCAAAAATATTTTTAGAAAGATTGAAAAACGTTACCGAGCCGGAGAGAAAAAGAAAAATTATCGGCAACACGTTTATAGAAATTTTTGAACAGGAAGCGGCAAAAATTCCGAATGTGAAATTTTTAGTTCAAGGAACGCTTTATCCTGATGTTATTGAATCGGTTTCCGTAAAAGGAAATTCCGTTACGATAAAAACACATCATAACGTAGGCGGGCTTCCCGAAAAAATGCATTTAAAATTGATCGAACCTTTCCGCGAATTATTTAAAGATGAAGTAAGAAATGTTGGGAAAGCTCTCTCCATCCCGGTGGAATTTATCGAACGCCATCCTTTCCCGGGACCCGGTTTAGCCGTAAGAATATTGAGCGATGTTACCGAAGAAAAACTTTCGCTTCTGTGTGATGCCGATGAAATTTTTATTGATGAAATTAAAAATGAAAATCTTTATAATGAAATTTGGCAGGCGTTTGCCGTGCTTCTTCCCGTGCAAAGCGTAGGTGTAATGGGGGATTGCAGAACATACGAAAACGTCCTTGCCTTGCGGGCAGTTACTTCTACTGATGGAATGACTGCCGACTGGTATCCGTTTCAACATGAATTTCTTGCGCGCGTTTCAAATAAAATTATCAATAAGGTGAAAGGAATTAATAGAGTTGTCTATGATATTAGTTCTAAACCTCCTTCTACAATTGAGTGGGAATAATGGAAGCAAAAGAGAAACAGTTAGTTCAACTTAAAATTGAAAAAGCCCAACGATTTGCAGCAGAAGGAAAAACTCTTCATGCAATACAATTTTATACGAAGATCATTGAAGATCATTCCGAATCGATAGAAGCGTATTTCAATTTATCCGGGCTGTACGAAAGTCTTGAAAACATTTCCGCTGCAGAAAATTTACTTTCAGATTTACTTGAAGAAAATTCCGACAACAAAGATGTAAGACTTTTCCTTGGACATTTTCTCTTTCGCCAGGGAAGATGGAATGAAACAATTGAAGTTCTTTCCTTTTTCTCTCCGGATGAAATTCCCTTAGCTTCGTTTTTTATCGGCTATTCTCACTACATGCTTCTTGAGTATGAATTAGCCCGGATTAGTTTTGAAAATTTTGTGAAAAGCGGAAAAGAGACCGAGTTCCTTCAAGATGCATATATTTATTTGGCGAAGACGCATATCAATTTAACCAATTTTGATATGGCTCTTCTTTATGCAAAGCAGGCGGAAACTTTCTACTCAAATTATTATGAACTTCATTTACTCTTTGCAATAATTTATTATTATTTGAAAATGACAGCCCACGCAGTTACTTCAATTGAAAAAACATTGCAGCTCAATAAGAGTGATTTATCAGTAAATGAATGGGCGGGGAAAATTTATTTGAAGAACAGCGATTATAAAAAAGCGGAAAAATATCTGGCGAAATTTGCTAAAGAAGCAATTGAAGTTTCTCCTGAAATATATTCTTATCTGGGGATAGCTTATCTTCATGCGAATAAATTAAAAGATGCGCAGAACTATTTTGATTTAGCCTTAAAGTCTGATCCCCAAAATAAAGTAGCGCTTGAAGCGGTAAAAAATTTGGAAAAATTAAATCAAAACCCGGTAGCTTCCGATGGTTAGAAAGATTTTACTTTTCGCAGTAATAATTTTTACAGCAAGAGTCGCTTTCGCCCAGTCTCTCACCAATCAAAATGAAATAAATTCAGAATTCCAATTAGCCGTTAGTTTGTTCGATGCGCAGCAAACACAGGAGGCGTTAAAAATATTTCAGTGGATTGCAGATCAGCCGGTTAACACTAAAACGACGGTGTCAATTCTTTTTTCCATGAAAATTTTTCTTGCACAAAAAGACTTTTCTTCCGCGGAAAAAACACTAAATAATTTTTTTGAAGAATATCGCAACAGCAAATATTTCAGCGAAGCCGGACTTCTTTTGGGTGAAGTATTGAAAGAAACGGGGAGAGAGAAAGAAGCGATTAAATTTTTATCTGATAATTTCTCAAAGGAGAATGATGAGAATTCATGTGAAAGGGAAAAGAAATTTATTGCTTCTCTTTTGGTTGAAAAATTTTCACCAGGAGAGATAGAAGAATTATTAGGAAAAAATGTTAACAAGGAATTAATCCCGACATTTCTTTTTTCATTAACAAAGAAAAGTCTTTTACTTGGTAAAGCTGATGAAGCAAAAACTGTTTATAATAAATTGCTAAAGGATTTTCCAAATAGCTCTGAAACTGCCGAAGCGAAAAATCTCTTTAATGATATTTCTTCTCCAACTTCGGCAGAATCTTCCTCAAAAGTAATCGTTTGTCTGCTGCCGCTTACCAATATTCAAGGGCGTGAAAATGAAGCGGCAAAAGACGTGCTTGAAGGAATTAAATACGCGGTGCATGAATTTAATTCACTCGCCGGAAATCAATTTGCTTTAGCGATAAAAAACACAAAACGTGATTCTTCGCAAGTAAGTTTGCTCATTAAGGAATTGGAATCCGAAAAAAACTTTTCCGCAATTATCGGTCCTCTTTTCAGCGATGAAACAAGATTTTTCTTGAATGCCGCAGATAAACTTACCGTTCCGGTAATAAGCCCAACCGCAACGGATGATAATTTACAACTTGGTGATAGATCATTTTATCAAGCAAACACTTCGATGGAACTGCACGGAAAAGTTATGGCGCAGTATCTTTATTACGTGGAAAATAAAAGATCAATTGCGGTTGTCTTTCCCCAGAAAGGGAATGCGAACGTAATCGGGAAAAATTTTATTTCAGAATTCAAGCATCTTGGTGGGAAAATTATACAGGAGTCTTATCCCTCAAGAATTCTCTCAATGGAATCTTTAATTATCGATATGAAAAAAAGTATTAAGAGAATTGAAGGAATTTATATTCCGCTCAATGATAATACGTTGATACCCGTTTTGCTTTCCGCGTTGGTTAAGCAGGGCATTGATCTTCCGGTTTATGGGAATCAAGATTGGTTCACTTCCAAAGGATTGGAAACGTCTTCTGCGCTTAGTGAAAAACTTACTTTCACTTCTGATTCTTTTATTGATTTTCAAGATGAAGACGTTACTGCTTTTTCTCAAAAATATCTTGAAACCACCGGCAAAGAAATCAATGGAAATAATCTTTATGGATATGACGCTGCAAAATATCTTTTGAAAATTCTAACGCTGTCGGAGCGCGGACTTTCATCATTTGAAGAAACCGTTTCCAAGGCTGAACCCTTTGAAGGAATTCATAATTCAATTGAGTTTGGGAGCGAGAAGATTAATTCATATTTAAATATTGTCCGCTATCATCAAGGGAAATTTGAATTGGTGGAAAGATTTAAATATAAACCAAAATTGAAGAAATAAATTGAGCAAAGTAAAAGATTTACCGTTGGATGACCGCCCGAGAGAAAAACTTTTACTAAGAGGCAGCCAAAGTCTTAGCGATGCAGAATTACTTGCAATTCTTTTAAGAACAGGGACAAAAGGGAAATCCGTTATCCAGGTTGCGTACGACCTTGTTGAGCGTTACGGAAATCTCGCTTCGTTATCAACAAAATCATATTCAGAATTAATTAAAACAAACGGAATCAAAAAAGACAAAGCCGCCACATTAGTAGCTGCTTTTGAAATCGGGAAAAGAACGGCAATCCAATCCAAATGGTTTTCTGAAAAGAAAATTACTTCACCGGAAGATATTGCACAAATTTTTCTTCCCTTGTTAAAGGATGAACTCAACGAACATTTTTATGTAGTCTGTTTAAACGCAGCCAACAAAATTATTCGGATTGAACGAATTTCCACGGGGAGTTTGGATTCGAGTATCGTTCATCCAAGGGAGGTTTTTAAAGTAGCAATCGAGAATAGCGCAAAAAGTATTATTTTTGTCCATAACCATCCGAGCGGAAATGCGGAACCAAGCAATGATGATATTTCAATTACTAAAAAATTAGTTGAGGTTTCTAAATTGATGGAAATACCGGTTTTTGATCATATAATTATAGCCGAAAAAAGTTATTCAAGTTTTGTTCAAAAAAAATTAATTTAAATTGTTGAAACTTCCTCATCAATTTGGTTGTTTAACTTATAAATAATATATTTTTAAGGTGATTTTTCTTGATTTATCAAGAGAAAAATCATAATTTTAGATAGACTATCAATTAACTAAAATGGAGTAAATACTATGAAGCTACTTAAGTCATTAAAAAGTTCACTTTTGGGGGCTGCAATTGTCTTGTTGACTGCAGGATTTGTTGGATGCAGCAGCGGACCTTCGCAGGAAGAATTGGCTCAATTAGACTCTTTGAAAAAAGAAGTGAGCTCTTTACAAAAAGCTGACACATCTTTAAAAGATGAAAGAGTAAGCGTAGAAAAACAAATCGCCGAGAAGAATAAAAAACTTCAAGAATGCGAGAAGCTTAAACAAGAAACCAAAGCAAACTTGGAAAAAATTTCTAAGTAATCTTAACCAAGAATTTAAAACATGAGGATTTATATGAAATTAAATAAAATTTGGTTCTTATCGGCAGCTCTCTTTGTTGCATTTACCTTTTCATCATTTGCACAGGAAGAGATGACCAAAGAAGAATGGCAAAATCAAGTCACTAAGTTGAACGCTCAGAAAGAAAGTTTACAAAAAGAGAACACTTCTTTAAAAACCGATGTTTCCGGTTTGACTACTAATCTTTCTACCGTTCAAAGTTATGATAACTGTATGGATGATCTATACGGAATGGTCGGAGCTAAAAAATCTGATATCGATAACTACAGTAAAGCAGTTAGCGAATTAGAAGGAAAAATCAGAAGAAAAGAAGGACCTAAAGTTGACCGCGTTAAGGATTTAGACGCTTTAAAAGGAAATAAAATTAGCGCTTTACCGGAATTCTTTGACAAAGTTCATAGTGTATTACCAAACTTACTTGACGCTTGGGTAGAAGCCCCAACCGAAGCAAGTTACACCGTTGTTAAAGGTGACTGTCTCTGGAAAATTGCCAAGAAAAAAGAATTTTACGGTAACGGTTTCGCTTGGCCTAAAATTTATCAGGCTAACAGAGATCAAATTAAAAATCCTAATTTGATTTTCCCGAAACAAACATTTAAAATTCCAAATTTAACTGAAGAAGAAAAATCTAAATATGAAAAATTGAAATTGAATTACAAACCAGCTCCAACACCGGCAGCTGCACCAGTAACAAAATAATTTCAGTTCTTGATCAAAAATAGATTTTTGTTGAAACGATTCTTTGGAAAAGCCCTTTTCATCTTTTGATGATAAGGGCTTTTTCATTTTTTAATAATAATTCATGACGATATGGCAGAAACCACAAGAAAAATAATCCTTGAAAATGTCGATCTTCTTTCACTGCTCGGTTTTAATGATTCCAACCTAAAAATAATTGAGAATCGTTTTTCGGCAGTAATAACTATTCGAGGTGATTCCGCAACTTTCAAAGGAACAGAAGAAGAAACAGAACTTCTTGAAAAACTTTTCAAAGAATTGATCTATGTGCTTAATACGAAAGGGAGTTTGAGGGAAAACGATGTTGAAACCATCCTTGATTTAACGCTTCAAGGGAAGGAAATAATAAATGAAAAAGAATTTGACTCGATTATTCTTTATACCAAGAACGATACTATTAAAGCAAAAACTTCCGGGCAAACAACTTATTTCCAATTAGCAAAAAAGAATGACATTTGTTTTGCTATCGGTCCGGCGGGAACGGGAAAAACGTATCTTGCGGTTGCTTTTGCGGTTTCAGCTTTAAAAAAAGGAATTGTGTCTAAAATAGTTTTAGCAAGACCCGCGGTAGAAGCCGGCGAAAGTCTTGGCTTCCTTCCGGGTGATATTCGCGAAAAGATTGATCCTTATTTGCGCCCGCTATATGATGCGTTGGAGGATATGCTTCCATCGGACAAACTGAAACAAAATATTGAAAAAGGAGTTATCGAAATAGTTCCTTTGGCATATATGCGCGGAAGAACTTTGAACAACGCATTTGTAATTCTTGATGAAGCGCAAAATGCCACCGATACGCAAATGAAAATGTTTTTAACCAGGCTCGGTGTAAATTCAAAAGCAATTATTACCGGGGACATTACACAAATTGATCTGCCGAACAGAACGGTTAGCGGTTTAGTTAAAGCGCAGGAAATTCTTACCGGCATTCAAGGGATCGGTTTCGTTTACTTCGATAAAAGCGACGTTGTTCGCCATAAGTTGGTAAAGGATATTATCGACGCTTATGAAAAATTTTATGACAAAGAGAAAACGTAAAGAAAAAATGAGACTGTCTTAAAAGGAAATATTTTAAAATGGTACGCGGATGACGCAGATTTAACTGATTTTCGCGGATTGATCATTTTATAATTGTGTTTGTATTAACCTCTTTTTTTTATTCAAGCGTTTTACTTTCATCCCAATATTTATCCATCTCTTTTAAGTCAACATCGGTAATTTTTTTATTCTGCTCGGCAAGTTTTTTTTCGATGTATGTAAATCGTTTTTCAAACTTGTTAGTAGTTTTGCGCAAAGCCGTTTCGGGATTGATATTCAAAAAGCGGCTGAGGTTAATAAGTGAAAAAAGGAGATCGCCGAATTCTTCTTCGGCTTTTTCAATTTGGTTGTTATCAATTTCTATCTGCAGTTCATCTAATTCTTCATTGACCTTTTTCTTTACGTCGGCAATCGCATCCCAATCAAATCCGACCTTGGAAGCCTTTTCCTGCAGCCTGTGAGCGCGCATAATAGCCGGCATTGTTGGTGGAACTCCTTCTAAAATTGAAGTTCTTCCTTCCTGTAGTTTTATTGTTTCCCAATTTCTTTTTATTTCTTCTGTGCCGGAAACTTCAAGATTGCTAAATACGTGCGGATGTCTTCTGATAAGTTTTGCGGAAATTTCGTCAATCACTTCTTCAAAAGTGAATTCATTTATTTCTTCGGCAATGGCTGTGTGGAATGCAATATGAAAAAGCAGATCGCCAAGTTCTTTCTTTAATTCGTCAAAATTATTTTCATCAATTGCATGAACTGTTTCGTAAGCCTCTTCAAGTGTGGCGGCTTTGATTGATTCATTCGTTTGTTCTTTATCCCACGGACATTCTTTGCGTAATCGTTTTACAATATCGACAAATTCCTTAAATTTGATCTCGAGCATTAAGTATTTCCTTTTTAAAAAAGTATGACTATCTTTTTGTGTTTCAATATAATAAGAAAATAGAAAATTTTGTAAGGTGGTTTTATGATTGAAGATCAAATAAAAGCGTTAGGTTTAACCTTGCCGGCAGCCCCTGTTCCTTTAGCGGCATATATTCCGGCGGTGAAAACGGGGAACCTTGTATTTACTTCCGGGCAGCTTCCAATGCTGGATGGAGTTCTGAAATATAAAGGAAAAGTTGGAACGCAGGTTAGTCAAGATGATGCTAAACGCGCAGCGGAAATTGCAGTCTTAAATTGTCTTGCTGTTATAAAAAACGTTATTGGAAATCTGGAACTTGTTGAACGGGTCGTAAAAGTTACGGTTTTTGTAAACAGTGATCCGGACTTTGTTAATCAACCTGAAGTTGCCAACGGCGCTTCCGAACTTCTTGTAAAAATTTTTGGTGATAAAGGGAAACATGCACGCGCTGCTGTTGGAGTAAACGTTCTTCCGCGTGATGCTTCCGTAGAAATTGAGATGCTTGTTGAAACGGAAAACGATGCTTAAAAAGAATATTGATCTTACTAATTACTTCCGAATATTATTTTCACTTTTTAATTTATCATGACGACTACTTCATCAAAAAATAGAGTAATTTTTCTTGACCTGTTAAGGGCTTTTGCCGTATTGAATATGGTGCAGGGGCATACAATAGATGTATTACTTGGTTCTCAATTCCGGGACATGACTAATCCTATTTTCCTTATATGGTTTTCAAACCGCGGATTAACTGCTCCAATCTTCATGTTTTCTGCAGGAACAACCTTCATGTATTTATTCCGTTTGCAGAAAGTTTCTTTTAGAGAAAATCCGAGAGTAATGCGCGGGGTTAAACGCGCGTTGTTGTTAATCGGATTAGGATATTTAATGCGATATCCCACCCCAACGTTAGTCTATTTTAAAAATGTTACAACCGTTCAGTGGAATGTTTTTTTTGTGGTTGATGTTTTGCAGTTGATTGGTTTTGGTCTTTTGTTCATTATGCTGCTGGCTTATATAGCTGAAAAGATAAAGGTGAGTGATTATTTCGTTTTCATCGGCGGCGTATTAGCCATTATTTTTATTTATCACTTTAGCGAAAAAATTGTTTGGACAAATTATTTTCATAAAGCGTTAGCCGGGTATTTCTCAACCGGAACCGGATCAAACTTCCCCCTGTTTCCATGGCTGAGTTATCTTGCTGCCGGTGCATTCTTAGGAAGTTACCTAGCAAAAAATCCCACAGTCTTTCGGACAACTAAATTTTCTTTTAAACTTCTTGGCGCCGGCGCTGGATTATTGTTGCTATCCTACTTGGGGAATATTCTTGAACTTGAAATTTATGGGAATAGTACTTTTTGGACCATCAGTCCCAATCTTGTTCTTTTTCGTTTAGGATTAGTAATTATTTTTACTTCGATAATTACTTTTATCGCTTTAAAAATTGAATCTATACCAAGAGTTCTGATTCTGCTTGGAAGAAACACGTTATTAATTTATGTGGTTCACCTGGTAATTTTATACGGCAGCCCGTGGAATTTAGGAATCGTTGCTATTTTAGATAAAGCGTTTAATCCGTTTTTTACAATTCTTTCCGCCGTTGGGATGATAGGATTAATGATACTAATGGTTAATTTAATTCACAAATTCAACTTAAGAAATAAGACGTTGGTAACGTAACTGGAAAGTAATGACAAGAAAATCTGAAAATACAAAATCCGAAATTTCTTTTGATGAAATTCAGGTTGAACAAACTCTTCGTCCCGTTAGGTTTGAAGATTTTACCGGACAGACAAAGATTACGGATAATCTTAAAGTTTTTATTTCCGCCGCAAAAAAAAGAGGTGAAGCGCTTGATCACGTTCTGCTTACCGGTCCTCCGGGACTTGGCAAGACAACTCTTTCTCACATCATTGCTAATGAACTTGGTGTAAAATTAAAAGTTACATCCGGTCCGGTTTTGGAGAAGCCGGGCGACTTAGCCGGAATATTAACGAATCTTGAAGAGCACGCCGTTTTATTTATTGATGAGATTCACCGCTTAAGCCCGGTGGTTGAAGAGTTTCTTTATTCTGCGATGGAAGATTACAAGTTAGATATTATGATTGACTCCGGTCCCAACGCGCGCTCCGTGCAAATCAAATTGCCGAAATATACTTTGATCGGCGCTACCACACGCGCGGGAATGCTTACCTCTCCGCTTCGCGATCGCTTCGGAATAAAAAGCCGATTAGACTATTACGATGCTGAATTGATTAAAATAATTTTACAGCGTTCTTCAAAAATTCTTGCAATCCCGATTGATGAAGACGCTTCGTATGAAATTGCCAAACGTTCCCGCGGAACGCCGAGAATTGCTAATCGCCTTTTGCGCCGTACACGGGATTTCGCCGACTTCGAAAATAAAAAAGTTATTGATTTAAAAATTTCAAAAACAGCATTAGCCGCTTTGGAGGTTGATGAATTTGGTCTTGATGAAATGGATAAAGATATTATTCTTACCATAATTGAAAAATTCAGCGGCGGTCCTGTGGGCTTAAATGCTCTTTCCGTTGCAGTAAATGAAGACGCCGGAACAATTGAAGAAGTCTATGAACCGTTTTTAATTCAGCAAGGATTTATCAACCGTACTCCGCGCGGAAGAGAAGCTACTGAATTAGCTTACAAGCGTTTTGGAAAGAGAAAAAAAAATAATGAACATGGAAATTTGTTTGAGGAAACTTTATCATAGTGACAAGTAGAAAGTAGAAAGTAGAAAAAGAAATGTTAATTGAAGGAATCAATGTCGGGAATAATAATCCATTCGTCCTTATCGCCGGACCGTGTGTGGTTGAAAATGAAGAAATTACTTTTACAACCGCTAAAGCAATTAAAGAAATTACTACAGAACTTGGAATCCCTTTTATCTTTAAATCAAGTTACAGAAAAGCGAACCGGACAAGCCTCAATTCATTTATGGGCATTGGCGATAAAGAGGCGCTTAATATTTTGCTTAGAGTAAAGCATGAATTTTCTATTCCTATTTTAACTGATGTGCATACCATTGAAGAAATTGATTTAGCTGCAAATTATGTTGATGTTTTGCAGATCCCCGCATTCCTTTGCCGCCAAACAGATTTACTGCTCGCTGCGGGAAAAACCGGGAAAGTTGTTAATATTAAAAAGGGACAATTTCTTGCGCCTGAAGATATGAAACATGCGGCAGAAAAAATTCTTTCCACAAATAATCAGAGAGTTATGCTTACGGAAAGAGGAACAACGTTTGGTTATCATAATCTTATCGTTGATATGCGTTCGTTAGTAATTATGCGCGAATTCGGTTTCCCGGTAGTAATGGATGCAACGCATTCTGTTCAACTTCCGAGCAAAGGAAATTTAACGGGAGGACAGCCAAAGTTTATTAAACCTCTTGCAAAGGCGGCTATTGCAATTGGCATTGATGCTTTATTTTTTGAAGTTCATCCAAACCCTAAAGAAGCATTAAGCGATGCTGAAAGCCAGCTGCCGTTAAGTGAACTAAGAGAGCTGCTCGTTGAGTTAAAGCAAATTGATCGTATCACAAAAAAAATTATGTAATTTGGATTTACTCTCTCAAAATAAATGCAAATAGTTTTTAATTCATTGAAGGATAAAACTTGACAAAAGAAAAAATAATAGCGCACGGTAAAGAAGTCATTCGTATTGAAACGGAAGCAGTTGCAAGGCTTGAAGAGAGCATTAACGATGATTTTGTAAGTGCAGTTGAAAAAATTTATCAATGTAAGGGAAGAGTTGTTTTAACAGGAATGGGAAAATCCGGTTTGATTGCCAGAAAAATTGTTGCAACCATGAACTCAACCGGAACTGCCGCAATTTATCTTCATCCTACCGATGCGCTGCACGGCGATCTTGGAATGGTTCGCTCAGAAGACGTTGTCATCATTCTTTCTAAAAGCGGTAACACTGAAGAAATGCTAAACCTTCTTCCGTTATTGAAACGAATCGGCGTATTGATCATTGGAATGCTCGGCAATAAAGATTCTAGAATCGGCAAACAGATTGATATTTTTCTAAACATCGATGTGAAAGAAGAAGCTTGTCCGTTTGATTTAGCGCCGACCGCTTCATCAACTGCGATGCTTGTTATGGGAGATGCGCTTGCGGTAAGTTTATTACAGGTTAGAGGATTCACCGCACAGGATTTTGCTATGCTGCATCCCGGCGGAAGTTTAGGCAAAAGACTTTCTCTTAAAATAAGTGAGATCATGATTTCAGGTGAACAGATTCCCATCGTGCACGAAAATGCTTCGCTTAAAGATTCTATTTTGGAAATCACTTCCAAACGGCTTGGAACTACTTGCGTTGTTGATGATGATGGAGTATTGATCGGTGTAATAACCGATGGAGATTTGAGAAGACTTTTAGAAAAAACTTTGGAGATTCAATCATTTAAAGCGAAGGATGTAATGTCAAAGAGTCCTAAAGTTATCACCGCTGATCTTCTGGCTTCTTTTGCATTGCAGCAAATGGAAAATCACAAAATCACTTCGCTTGTGATTGTCGATTCATTTGAGAGACCAATCGGCATTATACACATGCACGACCTTGTAAATTTGGGTTTGAAACAAAGATGAAATATTTTCTTCTTCTTTCCTTTTCATTTATCTTTTTATTTTGTAACACACAAAAAGTTAGACCGAAAATAAATTCCGGACTAAATGTTGTTGAATTACCGGCACAGGAAAGTTGGAATACAACAATTTCGTTTACCGATTCGGGAAAAATACAAGCGATTATGAAAGTTGGACATTTACGTATGTTTTCTAAGCGACAGGAAACATTAATTGATGGCTACCAGCATGTTGATTTCTATAATCCTTCCGAAAAAAAAACTACCACCTTAACTTCGCTCCGCGGAAGGGTGGATGACGCTACAAAAGACTTATACGCTTTTGAAAACGTAGTTGCTGTGAACGACAGCGGAATGAAATTAGAATCCGAGATGCTGATGTGGAGAAATAAAGATCAAAAAATTGTCACCGATAAATTTGTTACCATTACAACTCCAACTGAAAAAATACAAGGATATGGTTTTGAGTCCGACCAGCATTTGCAAAATTATAAAATTTATAAAATTATTTACGTTACAACTTCGGATTCTTTGAGATGAGTTCTCTTCTAAAAATAGTATTCATCTTCGTCGCAGTTTCTTTTTTAGTTCCCGCTCAAGAAGAGAATAAAACCATTACCGTTACCGGACAGGAATTAATCGGTTCGGTTCAAAACGGAGAATCTGTTCGCGAAGTTAACGGCGATGTTGTTTTAAAGCAAGGAAACGTTGTTATCACTTGCAACAAAGCGATTCATTACCTTGCAAAAAACAACGCTAAACTTATCGGCAATGTGATTGTAAGACAGGATACGCTTACTATTTATACTGATGAAGGATTTTATTTCGGCAACGAACGAAGATCTTTTTCAGATAAAGGAGTTAAGCTTGACGACAGAAAAGTTATTCTTACCGCAATGGTTGGCGAATATTTTTTTAATGAAGATAGAGCAGACTTTCGTACAAAAGTAAAACTATTCGACACAGTTTCCACGCTTACTTCCGACCGTCTCCTTTATTTCCGCAGAGAAGACCGCGCAATTGCTTTCGGTAAAGTAAAAATTACGGATAAAGAAAATGTTATCTACGCTGATAGTCTCATCCATTTTCGTAACGCCGAAGAATCTTTTGGTTTTGGAAATGTTATTATTAAAAATAAAGCAAACAACTCAACTATACTTGGCGGACACATAGAAGACTACCGCGCTAAAAATTATAGCGTGATTGACAGCCTTCCCTTACTCGTTCAAATAGATACCACGTTTTCAAATGATACCGTGAAAACAATTGACACATTGCTGATAAAATCAAAAGTGATGAAAGCTTTCCGCGATTCAACCAACCGTTTTATTGCAATTGATTCGGTTGAAATTTTGCGCGGCGGATTCGCTTCAAAGAATGATTATTCAATCTATTTTAGGAACGAAGAACACATAATCACTTCCAAAGTTGGTGAAGAAAATGCGCAGCCGGTTATGTGGTTCGAAAATTCTCAAGTGTCGGGGGATTCAATTAAAATATTTTTAAAAGAAAGACAAATTCAAAAAATTGATATTATCAAGAATGCTTTGATTAATTCTTACAACAAAAATTTTAAGCAGAGGTTTGATCAAATTTCCGGCGACACTATCTTCCTCTTCTTTGACAGCACCGGGATAAAGCGGAATGAAGTGTATTCAAACGTCTTGAGTATTTATTATCTGTATGACGATGAAGAACCGAATGGTTTGATGAAGGCAAGCGCACAAAGTTCAATTATGAATTTCGAAAACAAAAAAATTATTTCCGTGAAATTATTCGGAACTCCAAATAGCGAATATCATCCGGAAGCGGTTATAAAAGGGAAAGAGAAAGAATACTTTCTACCCCGCTTTATTCTTTTCGAAAACAAGCCGCAAAAAGAGAAACTGTTTACACGGCAGTTGCAACTAAATTTTTTAGAAGGAAATCGGTAATGGAACAAAGCAGACTGAACAGTCAGGATTTAGTGAAAATTTATAAAAAGAGAGCCGTTGTAAATCAATGTTCAATTGAAGTTTCGCAAGGCGAAATTGTCGGTCTGCTTGGACCGAACGGCGCCGGAAAAACTACTACGTTTTATATGATGGTCGGAATGATTCGTCCGAATGCAGGAGAAGTTTTTTTAGATGGAAAGAATATCACTTCTATTCCCATGTACAAACGGGCGCGCATGGGTATTGGCTACTTACCGCAGGAAGCTTCTATCTTTAGAAAACTTTCCGTTGAAGATAATATAATGGCTGTTCTTCAAATGCTGGATTTAACAAACAAAGAACGGAAAGAAAAGTTAGAGAAATTGTTAGAAGATTTAAGTGTGGCTCACATTAGAAAAAGTATAGGATTTCAATTAAGCGGCGGTGAAAGAAGAAGAACCGAAATTGCACGCTCCCTGGCGACTGATCCAAAATTTATGCTGCTTGATGAACCGTTTGCCGGCGTTGATCCTATTGCGGTTGAAGATATTATGAAAATTGTTGCCAACTTGAAAAACCGCGGCATCGGAGTGTTAATAACCGATCACAACGTGCACGAAACATTAAGCATTGTTGATAAAGCATACATTTTAATAAATGGAGTAATCTTCCGTTCGGGAACCGCTGATGCCCTTGCCGAAGATGACGAAGTCCGCAGACTTTATTTGGGTGAGAAGTTTAAGCTAGATAGATACTAAGGGTTAGTTGTTAGTGGAAAGTTGCAAGTAGAAAGTGGAAAGTGGAAAGCAGAAGTAAAAATTTAAGAACAACGATTAACGATATTTGATTTTCGATGTATAAAAAATCTTCTGTGTAGATGGTGAGAATATTTTTAGTTTTCAACGAATAAAGAATGTTGGGAACGGTTGAGACCGTTCCGCTTCGGCGGTGATCGTTCCGCAACAAAATATTGTAGATAATAAAACACGGAACGCTCGCGAGCGTTCCCCACAACTGAAAATTAATTGGTTCTGTTTTACCATGAAAAGAATTAGGGATGGATTACTAATTTAGGATTAAATTGGTACGGGAGAATGTGATGAAATTAAATTCAATATTTTTAATCGTGTTGTTGTTAGTTGGCTGTAATTTGGAAAAAGAAGAGCCGAATGGAATTCAAGTTACACATCCAATACAATCACCGCAATTATCGGTTGGAAAAGCTATTGAGAGCCCTGGTTGGGGTTTGCATTGGACAAACAGCGGCGATGTGTGTAATTATGAACTTGAAGAAAGCGGCTCAGATGACTTTAGTTTTGCGCAACTGATCTATAATGGAAAAGATAAAAGTTTTGAACTTGAGAGGGGAGGTTTGTTCTATAGGGTAAGGGCAAGCTTTGGCGGTGAAAAAAGTGAGTGGAGTAATATAGTATATGTGCATTAACAATATGTAAAGAATAGAATAAATACTAAGTGAGAATTACAAAGTTTAACCTCTATTGCGAATGATTAGCGTTCTTTGCGGTTGGTTTTTTCTACCATAGAGCTCGCAAAGAAGGCACAAGGAAAGAATTCATTGTGTACTTTGTGAAAATCCTTTGTGCTCCTTGTGGTTAATTTATTTTACCACTAAGTTCACAAAGGAGACACAATGGACACTAAGAGGATTGCATTATTTAGTTCGTCCTCTGCATTATAATAAAATTAGGAATGAAAAGTTTTTCCATTCCTAATTCCCAACCTGGCAAAACCAGAACCAAATTGTCAAAAGTGAATGATTGAATGTTTGTATGATTGAATGAATGAAAAACATTCATCCATTCATCTTCATTCAGTCATTCTTTCGCTTAATTTGTTTTATTAATATTCTAACAATCCGCTGCGGCGAACTACTTTATTAACTCACATTTCTTTTTCGGCTTCGAGTATTCTTCCTTTAACAAAAAGTCCTTTACCGATATGGAGATTTCTGATATAGACAATTCCTTTTTCATTATGCGGTTCACCATAAACAGTGTGGCAAGATTTTAATCCGCCCAAATACTTTCTTGTATCGGAAATGTAAACCAAATCGCCAGGCTCTGCAGCCATTTTATGCATATCGTGTTTGGAAAAGTTGATAACATCATCGTTATCGGTTTCAACTAATTTCCATTCAACTTTTACATTTTCTCCTTCGCGTTCATTCAACTTTCTTCCTTTAAACCATTCCTTTGCTTGATGGATAGACCAAATGGTCAAACCAAGCGTTTGCACTTCAGGATTATATTTTACGTAGAACGTGGTAACGAGAGCAACTAAACCCGACATCAAGACACTTAACATAAATGTAGGCATAAAGGTTATTAACGAAAGATGGAACAACGCCGTTGCAATATCCAAAGCAACTATAAAAATAATAAAGGCAATCATCGAATACATAATTCTATGTTGATGTGCGCTCTTTTTAATTTTGTTCGCAGTTCTTTTTAATTGACTTTGAAACAGCGTAGCTAAAACCGCTACCCCTGAACAGACGATCAAATTATAAAGTGCAGCCATATATGTAAACGGATGCACGGGATCGTAAGGGGTTCCCTGGGCAATCGGAGCAATTAATTCTAACGGATATCTATTTCCCAAAAGCATAAGTGAAATTCCACCGATTACGGTTGTCACTAATCCTGCCGGAGTAAACTTTTTCCAGAAGACGCCGAAGAAAATTGCGACCATTAAGGGAGGTGTTAGCGTTGCATGGAAAAAGGCATGGGCTTGATAAACCGTAGGATAGGAACTAAAAGCATAGACAGCCAAAACTCCTAACAACGTGAAAGCCACCGTTGCAGACCGTGCAACGACCATCGCTCTTTTTTCATCAACCGGTTCTTCTTTTCTAATTTTTTTCAACCAGATCCGTACAGGTCTATCGACATCGTTTACCCAAATAGCCGCAGCTGCGTTAAGTAAAGTTGAGACGGTTGACATTAGTGCCGCCGCAATCGCCGCAATAATAAAACCAAATACTCCCGGACCGGTTAAAATATTAGAGATGACTACAAAGATACTGTCAGGTGAAGTTCCCGGGGGAATAAGACCGGGATATTTTACCGACATAGCTTTTGCAACCCAGCCACCTCCGCCTACTACTATAGCAGAAAGGGGAAGCATAAAAATGATATTTATTGTTGCGGCTTTTCTTCCTTCATGAACATTTTTGGTTGCCATAAACCGCATAATCAAACCCATGTTCATAAAGAGA